>JACCEA010429877.1_pt1 | contig 160982 bp, 137 predicted proteins | sample 7449851 | NCBI WGS metagenome assembly JACCEA01 (sample SAMN15323453, study PRJNA562643) | freshwater metagenome | isolation source: river surface water | place: USA:Blue River Watershed | collected 2017-08-18
GCATTTTAATGTGGGAGAGTATGTCGCCGCCTTTTTTTAGTAAAACCCCAATCTGAAAAGATTGGGGTTTTCTTTTTTTATACGTGCGGCGTAGTTCGGGCAAAGCCCTCGGGTCGACGCCTTTTTTTAAATCTTCATCAGTAATGATGGGGATTTTTTGTTTTACCACAGATTCCAACAGATTTTTTTACAATCTGCTGCAATAGGGATGGAGCGTTTGTTGGAGCTATTTGTTTTTGCTAAAAAACAAAAGCGACTCGCGAGAGCCCGACCCGCAACGTAGTGGAGGGGATTGCCCAAATGAGAATGGTTATATACATTGAGGTTTTAATGAACTTATTTTGATTTTTTTTTATTTATGACTATATTACTTAAAATTTAGTTGTTGTTTTATATGTACAAATGTTTTCTTTTATGCGTGTGTTTGCTTTATTCATGTGGGTTATTTGCTAATGATGGTGCTTATTTGATGAGCGGGAATCAGTTGATACCAATTAACGAAACCAGTATTGAAATTAAAAAGGAGATTCTGACTTTAAAAAAAGTAGGCGAGAATTTAGAGGTTACTGTTGATTATACTTTTTTCAATCCAGAACAGGTATCGAGAACCATTTTAGTTGGCTTTGAAGCATTTTCTCCACAAGGTGATGTGGATTTGTATCCAAAGAATGGACAACATCCGTATATGAAGAATTTTACTGTAAATATGAATCATAGAGTACTTCCTTATAACATATCGTATGTTTCTGTAGCGAATCACCAAAAGGGAATTTCATTAGCTGAAATTGAAAATTTTGATTCGGAAAGTTTTTATTATGTGTATCATTTTGATGCTGTTTTTCAACCAGGCATCAATCATATAGTACATACATATACGTTTGAAATGTCTGGGTCGCTAGATTATATTTACAATTTTGAATATATTTTGACAGCAGCAAATAGGTGGGCTAACAATAAGATTGAAGATTTTACGCTAAATATAGATATGGGGTCTTTTGAAAGTTTTTGTATTAACGAAACTTTTTTTGATACGGTAAATGAATGGTCAATTATTGGTTTGGGGCATAAAGTAAATGATTTTATGAAAGAGTATCGTTTTTCTGAAAACAAATATGCTGCCGCTTTTTTTATACAAGACGGAATCATTCAATTTAAAAAGAAAGATTTTCACCCTAAAGGAGAACTGTTTTTATTTAAACAACGTTTTATGACGGAAGAAACTGTGTTTAATACGAATATTGAACTCACTTTTTATATTGATTTACCTGTTTTTTTTGATGAAATTGAGGATAAAATTGCTTTAAAAGTGTTACAAAATTTGCCTTACGCCCGCAGAGGTTATATTTTTACCAATCAGGAGTTGAAAAAGTATTACGAAAAGCTGCCTTGGTACGTGCCTAATGAAAACTATGTGCCAGAGCCAAAATTTTTAGAATTATCTGAAAGTAATTGGCTTATAGCTTTAGAAAACATAAAAATTAAAAATTCAAATTAGAATGACATTCACTAAATTATTGGGCTGTATAACGCTTTTGTTTTTTACAAACGTTTGTTTGGCACAAAATTCATACAATCAACAAAAAGAATACGGTTTTAATGGTAAAATTAAAAAAGTATCAACGTATATGGTGTATCCATCTAAATACCAAATACCCACAGATACGTTAGCGTATTTTGCAAGAAATATAATGAAATTTTCTAGAAAAGGAGATTTAGTTTCACAAGAAAAAAGTTATGATTTGCCCAATTATCTGTTCTCTCAAAAAATGAAATTCAATGGAACGGGTAAAAATATTTCATACAATGAAGAAAGTACTTTAAATGATTTTCCTACTGAACATAAACAATATGTTTATAAATGGTTAAATACTTTAAGTTATGAAATAATGCCTACAAACTCGGTAGATACATCTAAAAGAATTGTTCATTTAAATAATGATTTTACGATAAAGCAAGTAATCTATAAAGCAGATAATTTACAAACAAAAGAAGATGTTACTTATTTTTATAACGATGAAGGCCAATTAAAGGAAGTGCATTATAGCATGAATGTAACCAAAGATAACGAAACTACATTTACAAAAGATGTGCAAAAAATACAAGCACTAGATGTTTACAACAACCCAACTGTAATTTATTATTTTGCAACCGAAGAAGGTAGGGTACCTAAAACAGTTATTTTTAAATATTATGAATATTATTAAAAACAAAAGCCTCAAAATATTTTTTTGAGGCTTTTGTTTACTTATTTAATGTGTTTTTTTACCCAACAATTTTTTAAAAGTGGTTACTAATACAACCACCATTAAACCTGCAACAATACCTAAAGTAAACTCTTTAAGCATTATTGGAATATTCGGTTTTAAATGATGCAATAAATCAATATTATGTTCAAAAATTCCACCCGAAACAAGCAATAAAGCAAGCGTGCCAACTACACCTAATGCTTTAATAACCCAAGGTAAAGCGTTTATTAATAAATTTCCTATTGATACTAAAACACCTTTTTCAGTTTTTGATTTTTTAATTAGTTTGTAGCCCGTATCATCCATACGAACAATTAATGCAACAATACCATAAACCCCAACTGTAGCAATAATAGATACAATTGAAACAGTAACAACTTCCACCAAAAAGGGGTTAAATTGCGATTTTAACGTTTCATAACCTGTTTTAGCGGCAGCAAGTGCAATAATTACAATTTCTAACGACAAAATGAAATCGGTAGTAATGGCCGATTTAACTTTGTTTTTTTCAGCATCTTCACCATTTTCTTCAATTTCGTTTGCATCTTCAATTACTTCGGCGCCTTGTTTTTTTCTATGAAAAACAAATTCAATTATTTTTTCAACACCTTCGTAGGCCAAGTAAAATCCGCCTATAATTAATATAATTTTAATTGCTGGGGCATACAACCACTCTAGTAAAAAAACGGCAGGCACAATAATTAGTTTGTTAATAAATGAACCTTTCATAATTTTCATTAAAACCGGTATTTCTCTAGAAGATAAAAAACCTGTTGCTTTTTCAGCATTTACTGCCAAATCATCGCCCAATATACCTGCTGTTTTTTGGGTAGCAATTTTACTTGTAACCGCCACATCATCCATTAAAGCAGCGATGTCGTCTAAAATTGCAAAAAAACCTGATGCCATAAATTTTATTTTTTATGTAAAAATATAAATTTATCTTTAGTTTCCTAATTCAACAAAAGTAAAATCAATTTAAAAATGGCAATTCAACTTTCACAAGAACAAATTAATGATTTAATAAGTGTATTAAAAACAAGATTTGAAAAAAACATGCACAGACATATTCATTTAATTTGGAGCGATGTTAACGAAAAACTAATTAAAAATACCAAAAAATTAGCTGTTTTATGGCTGATGGAAGAAACGGGCGGTGAACCCGATGTTATAGATTTTGATACCGATTTAAATGAATTTGTTTTTTGTGATTGTGCTAAAGAAAGTCCAAAGGGGCGCAGAAGTTTTTGTTACGATTTAATGGCTTTAAACGCCCGTAAAGAACATAAACCGGTTGATAGTGCTGTTGAAGCTGCAAAAAAAATGGGTGTTAAACTTTTGAATGAAGTTGAATACCGTAAATTGCAAGAATTAGAACCGTTTGATACCAAAACATCAAGTTGGATTGAAACACCTCAAAAAATACGCGATTTAGATGGGGCATTGTTTGGTGATTTTAGATACAATACCGTTTTTATTTACCATAACGGAGCACAATCATATTACGCAGCACGCGGTTTTAGAGGGTTGTTACGTGTTTAAATGATTATACGCTTTACGCAGTAAAGCTACTGTTTCATTAATTTCGTTAATTGATAAATGCCCAAATCCTAACCTAATACCACACATGTTTTTTGTTTGATATAATAGATAATTAGGCAAAGTTACATTGTAGTTTTTTGCTTGTTTTGCAAAATTTGTAAGCGAAATGTTTTTATTAAATTGTATAAAAACAGCCAAACCGCCTTTTGGTTTTGTAAAAGATATTAAACTACCAAAATGTAATTGCAAAGCATGGCACATGGCATCGCATTTGGCTTTGTATAATAATACCTTTTTTTTGTGCTGACGGTTTATTTCGCCTTCGTGAATAATTTCGGCTAAAATTTGTTCTTTAATTAAATCACCTTGTGGATCCATCATTTTGTAATAATTTTTAGCTTCGGTAATTAAATTATCGGGTGCAACAATAAAAGCGGTTTCAAAAGCCGGAAACAACATTTGTCCTACTTTACCCAAGTAAATCACCATTCCGCTTTCATCGGCGCTTGCCAATGGTGGTAAGGCTGTTGTATGGTACTGAAAATCGTAATCGTAATCATCTTCTATAATAGCAAAACAGTATTCGCGCGCCAAAGCAAGTAAATCTACACGACGCGCAGCGTTTAATGAAACCGTTGTAGGGTAATGCCTATGTGGTGTACAATACAAAAATTTTATGCTGTTTTTAGTAAAGTTTTTTCTAATATACGCAACATCTATTCCGTATTCGTCAACAGGAATTGTTTTAATAACAGCTTTTACTTGACTAAAAATCATGTTTGCCGCAAAATTACTTAAGTTACCAACCAAAACCACATCATTTGGCTCGATTAATAGCTGAGAAATCAAATACAAACTCATTTCGGAATTTCGGGTTACTAAAACATTTTTAGAAGCAATTTGTAAATTTCGCGAAGTATTTAAATAGTTGCTTAGTTGCGTGTCTAAAAACGATGTTTTTTCAAACAAAAAACTATTCCATTTTTTTAATAAGGTCGATCGTTTTAAAATGGAATTATACCAGCGGTTGTATAAACTATCGGTGTGTAAACGTATATCGGTTTGCCCGTCGTTAAATGTATAGGTAGTAGTGGTTTTTTGATAGGGCGATATTAAATGGAAACTGGTTTTAATGGTAAATCCTGTTTTTAAAGGATATTTAGCTTGGTTTACCATTGCTTTTAATTGATTTGTTACCTGTTTAGTGTTTTCAATTAATACAAAAGTACCTTTATTTGCTTTAATTTCAACCCAACCTTGCGATGCCAATTCTTCATAAACGGCAACAGCTGTGTTTCGGTGTATTTTAAGCAAGGTACTTAATTGGCGTGTTCCTGGTAAATGACTACCTGCTGGTAAATTGCCATTTTGTATTGCTTGTATTAATTGTTGTGCAATTTGTAGATATACTGCAGTTGCACTTTCTCTATCGATTTGTATATTTGGGAAAAGCATTTATGTAACCGGACTATCTATAATGTTAAAAGCGGACTATTTTAGTCGTCCGGCAAGTTACGAATTTTGCATCACTTTTATTAAATCAATAAAAATGAAAAACAAATACTTAGTTTTAGCAGCATGTGCCTTTTCTTTTGTGACGAAAGCACAAGTTGCTAACGATACAATTAACACACTTGATGAATTGATTATTACTGAAAATCGCATGCAAATTCCTTTTCAGCAATCAACTCGAAACATTCAAGTAATTACTAAAGAAGAAATTAAAAAGTTACCCGTATCATCGGTAAACGAAGTTTTAGCGTATGTTAGCGGAGTTGATCTACGTCAACGTGGGCCATTTGGTACCCAAGCAGATATTAGTATTGACGGTGGTTCGTACGAACAAACCATGATTTTATGGAACGGCGTTAAAATGGGCGATGCACAAACGGCACACCACTCTATGAATTTACCAATACCGTTAGATGCTATTGAACGTATTGAGGTTTTAAAAGGTCCTGCAGCGCGTATTTACGGTATTAATGCCTTAACGGGTGCTGTAAATATTGTTACCAAAACAAAAACCGACGAATTTTTACAAGTACATGCCTACGGTGGTTCATCTTTTAAAAAGAAAGAAATGGGCGATGGTACGGGCAATTATGCAGGCGGTGGTTTACAAGCAACTGCAAGTATGCAAACGGGTAAAGTGCACCATTTATTAAGTATTGCTAAGGAAGAAACTAATGGACAGCGATACAATACTGCAGCTAAAAATTTTAAAACCATGTACCAAGGAAATGTTGCGTTAAACGATAATAACGCAGTTAATTGGTTGGGTGGATATATGGATAATGAATTTGGTGCGAATGGATATTATGCTGCACCGTATGATAAAGAATCGTATGAGTTGGTAAAAACATTGTTGTTAAGCGTTGGAACTAACCACCGTATTACCGATAATTTTACGCTAAAACCACGTATTAGCAATCGATACAATGAAGACGATTACCGTTTTTATCGAAACGATTTAAGCAAAGCACGTTCTTTGCATTATTCTAATGCTTTTATGTTTGAATTAAACGGAATCTATACAACTAATTTTGGTGATTTTGGTTTGGGATATGAAATGCGTTCCGAAGATATTAATAGTTCAAATTTAGGAAATCACGGAAGAAAAAACCACGGTTGGTTTGCCGAATATAAAAATACATTTGCAAACAAAATTTTGGTAAATGCAGGTGCGTATTGGAATTATAATACCGATTATGGCTTTCAATGGTATCCGGGTGCCGATGTAGCCTATTTGTTACCTAACGATTGGAAAGTACAAGCAAGCATAGGCAGTAGCCAGCGCATACCATCGTTTATTGATTTGTATGTAAACCAAAAACCAGGTAATATTGGAAACCCAGATTTAAAGCCCGAAGCTGCTTGGCAATATGAAGTAGGTGTGAATTATACCAAGCCAAACAAACGCTTTGTAGCATGTGCTTTTGAACGCAATATTTCTGATTTTATTGATTGGACACGTATGACAACCGATGTGCCTTACCAACCACAAAATTTAGGAAATCAGTTAATTCGTGGTATAAATGTTCGTTTTCAGCACGATGTTGAACTTGCAAACAACCAAAAAATAGGTTATACGGTAAGTTATCAATTTTTAAGTCCTAAAAAGAACGATGTTGCATCAGCAGTAATTTCGAAATACATACTAACCAATTTAAAGCATCAAGCAATTTTAGGTGTAAATTATACATTGCATAATTTTAGTATGCAGTTACAAAATAGATATATAAAACGCGAATTAAATGATGGATATGTAGTTAGCGATTTACGTTTAAACTATAATTTATCTAAATTTCAGGTTTACGCCCAAGCTACTAATTTATTTAACAGTGTTTATAAAGAAGTTGCCGCCGTACCAATGCCAAGCCGTTGGGTACAGTTAGGGGTAAACTACCGCTTTAATTTAAATAAGGCTTCCGAATAGGAAGTCTTTTTTGTTAACTGATTATTTATGTTTTTTTACAGTGTTAGTGTTTGTTTTTTAAATAGTTATAACAAAAAAAAAGAAAAAAACACAATTTTTTTGTTTTTATTAGTATATTTAAATTGCCTATCAAACCACTCCTTTATGAAAAAGTTATTTTTAATAGTAATTACACTTGTACCTTTTATAACAAAGGCGCAGGTTACTTTGATACCCGATACTACTTTTGAAAATTATTTAGTTTATTGGGGATACGATACAGACGGTTTAATTAATGGACAAATTTTAACAACTGATGCATTAAATGTTACAGAGTTGGATTTTATTAACAAAAGCCCAAATAATATTTCATATATTGATTTAACAGGCTTTAACAATTTTTTAAATTTAGAAACACTTAAGACTAGAAGCAATGGTACAACTATAAGTTTTGCAAACTTAACAAATCTAAGAAAAATATTTTTAGAGAATTACGATTTAATATCCTTTGATGCAACTCCTTTAAGCGCTTTAGAGGAACTAGAACTAGAAAGCACAAGTTTAGATGTTCCTCCTAGAAAAATACGTGAATTAGATTTTAGTAACAGTCCTAATTTCAAGTACCTATATGTTCGTGAATTAGCTTATTTAGAACGTATAAATTTACGTAATAATCAAGCAAATGCTGTTTCGATTATTTTATCTGGAGGTGCAGCCCCAAATTTATGTATCGAGGTTGATAATTATATTGCAGCAACTAATGGATTACCACCATATAATAATTGGTCCATTACATGGGACGGTGTAAATAACTATACAAACTTCTATTTTAGCGATGTATGCGCATTAAGCATTGAAAAATTTGTAAACGAAAACTTTAAAATATACCCTAACCCAGCAACCCAATACGTAGTGCTTGAACAAAAAACAACCGATGGCGTTAACCTGCAAGCGGTACAAATTTTAGATAGTTCGGGTAAATTAAAACGTACCGTTAAAGAAAATTTTAATTTTATTGATGTTTCTACCCTAAGTAAAGGCATGTACTTATTTGTAATACAAACCGATAAAGGCAATAAAACAGAGAAAATAATTATTGAATAATAAAAAGACTTCCAAATTCGGAAGTCTTTTAGTTTATAATTTATAAAGAAGTAATTTTCTTTAAATTTTCAATGGTAGCAATAGGGTTTGGTGCGTTAAAAACAAAACTACCAGCAACCAAAACATCTGCACCAGCTTTTACTAAATCAGCTGCGTTTTTATCGGTTACACCGCCATCAATTTCAATTAAGGTTGAAGCGTTGTTTTTTACAATCATTTCTTTAAGCTGTAATACTTTTTTATACGTGTTTTCAATGAATGATTGTCCGCCAAAACCAGGATTCACGCTCATAATACAAACCAAATCAATATCGTTAATAACATCTTCTAATAAAGCAACATTAGTATGTGGGTTAATAGCAACACCGGCTTTCATACCTGCAGCTTTAATGGCTTGTAACGAACGATGAAGGTGCGTACACGCTTCGTAATGAACCGTTAAAATATCGGCACCTAAATTTTTAAAAGTTTCAATGTAACGGTCTGGATCTACAATCATTAAATGTACATCGATTGTTTTTTTAGCATGTTTGTTAATAGCAGCTAAAACAGGCATTCCAAAAGAAATATTCGGAACAAAAACGCCGTCCATAATATCAATATGAAACCAATCGGCAGCGCTGTTGTTAATCATTTCAACATCGCGTTGTAAGTTTGCAAAATCGGCAGCTAATACCGATGGGGCAATTAGTGTATTTTTCATTGTTTTGTGTTGTTTGTGCAAAGATACAAAGTTATTTTTATTGATTTTTTGAATAAAAAAATCGCTTGAAAACTCAAACGATTCTTCGGGATTATTTCTTGTGTAATTCTAATTTTTCGGCAAAATAGGCGCAAAAATCGCGCATGGTATCGCTCATTTTTTTATCGTCGGTGGCACGTTCAAAAGTATCGGCCATAGCTACTAACGTTTGGTGAAAAAACACTTTCATTTCATCAACCGGCATTTCTTTGGTCCACAAATCAATACGTAGGGTTTCTTGTACTTTACTATCCCAAATAGATAAAAGCATAGCCTTAGCTTGTTCGTTGTTTATACCGCCGTCGGCAGCAGTCCAACGAATATCATCGGGAATTTTGTTTTCGTCAACAGTTACTTGTATTTTAATTTCTGATGTGTTGTTAGTCATCATTACTTTTTAGGTTTGTATTTAGATTCGTCGAAAATTGTTTTTGCATCTTTCAATGCTAATTCTTGCAAAGTTACATTATTATTTTTCATATAGGCACGAACAATTTGCCAACCAATGTAAACGCCAACACTTCCTGGCGATTCGCGATCTAATTCTAAATAAAACTTAGAAAAAGGTGCACGTTGAATAAAACGGGCGTTTAATTTAACATCATTATCATATAAATATTTACTTTCTACAAAAAACTTCCAAACTTGTGCTTCGTTTGCTTGCATCCATTGCAGTTGTTTCTCGGTGTAATTCATATTTAAGGCATCACTTGTTTCAGGTAAAAGCATTTCTTTTACATACATTATTTTGCCCCAATAAACCATTTGACTAATAAAAGTACGTTCTTGTGGTGGCGTTATTTTTTGTAAAGCAAAATTTTCGGCTAAATCAACAACAATGCGGTTAGGTTCAAAATCACCTAAGGTGTACGTGTCAAAATCTACATAAAATTTATGGTTTTTACCCAAATAAGTATCTAATGATATAATTGAAAGCGAATCGGCATAAATAGCGCGATTCATAATGTCAACCTCTGATAAAACGGTGATTACTTTACCAGGTTTTTCATTAGGGAAATAGTATTTAATATGCTTAAAAAGTAAGGTAAGTTCTTTTTGTAATGCAGAAACATCTTTAAATTTACTTTGTGTTTCTTTAAATAATTCGCCAAATAAAGAGTCGTTTTTCTTTTTTAACCAAACCGAATCTGCAACATTTGCGCTTAATAAATACGGGTATTTTTGTTTTAACAAGGTGAAATTTTGTGGGTTAGCCTGCATGAATTCTTGGTCAAATCGTATAATTTTAGCTTCAACAGGTATGTTTAAAACATCGTTTTTTACGTTGTTTTCTTTCTGACATGCTCCTAAAAACAGCAAACAAAATAGTAAATAAAATGAGTTTTTCATCGTAAAACGCATGAGTTTTTATAATTTTAAACCACAAATATAATTAAACGAAAATTGCAATGGAATATAAAAAAATAAATTCTGAAAAAATAGTGAATCACATAGTGCAATGGCTTGCAAATTATGCCCAAACAGCTAAAGTAAAAGGATTTGTGGTGGGTATTTCGGGTGGAATTGATTCGGCTTTAGTATCAACCTTATGTGCCAAAACAGGTTTGCCTACTTTGTGTGTAGAAATGCCCATTCATCAAGCGGCAAGCCAAGTTTCGCGCGGGCAAGAACACATTGCTTTTTTAAAGAATTTATACCCAAATGTTAGTAATACCATTGCCAATTTAACCCCAACTTTTGATTTAATGAGCAGTCAATTACCTACTATTGAAAACACTGCGCTTTTAAATTTAACACTGGCTAATACACGTGCACGTTTGCGTATGACCACGTTGTATTATTTTGCTGGAATTAATGGCTTTTTAGTTGCTGGAACCGGTAATAAGGTGGAAGATTTTGGAGTTGGCTTTTTTACAAAATATGGCGATGGCGGTGTGGATATTAGCCCAATTGCCGATTTAATGAAGTCGGAAGTGCGTGCTTTAGCTACTTATTTAGGGATTACCCAGAATATTATTAATGCAAAGCCTACCGATGGTTTGTTTGGTGACGACAGAAGCGATGAAGACCAATTAGGTGCGAATTATGACGAGTTGGAAGCTGCTATGAACGCCGATGCAGAAGGTAAAACCGAAGCTGATTTTATTGGGCGTGAATTAGAAGTTTTTAAAATTTATAAACGCCTAAATACCATAAATCAACATAAAATGAACCCCATTCCGGTTTGTGAGATTACTGATGAAGTAAGGTTTTAGGGTAGCTACACACTTTGCCAAAGTTTTAAACTTTGGCAAAGTGTGTAGCTAACTAAATCGAGACATAACCCTACCTAATTGCGAAGAAAACGTATGTTTAAGTACGTTGTAATCAACAATATCGGTTAATAAATCGCGGCTTTTTTCAGGGTTTTCGTGAATTTGTTTTTTTAAATCTTCAATAATTTCAAAAATAAGGTAAGCACGTAACGTAAGAATGGTTTCGTTAACATATTGTTGCACACCCAAATCTTTACCTTTAACAATAATGTTTTGTTTTTCCCAATTGTGTAGGTTATAGCGTTCCTCATCCATAATAATCGATGTAATTTCATCGGATAATTCCGGAGGAACTTGTGTTAAATAACGCTCTAAATTCCAACTTTCATTGGTATGATAAAATGTAAGTATGTTTTTAAAAATGGCTTTAAATTTTTCGTTACTCATTTCAACTTCATCTTCTTGTAAGCTTAAAAAAACTTTATCAAACACTTTGCGTTTCACTCGTTTTTTATCTGTAACCACTTTTTCGTCTTCTACTTTTAGTTCGTATTCATCAAAAAGTTCTTCATAATTACCGTAAATCAACAAAATTTCAATAATTTTTCGCTCTAAAAGATAAATAATGTTTACTTGTTCTTTCGGTTGATCTGCATCGGGGCGCACCACTTGCATTTTTTTCTCTTGAACAAATTTTTTATTTGCTTCTTGCAGTTCTTTTTTACCAATTTGCGCCAAAGTGCTAAACAAAACATCTTCAGAAATATCCATGATTGATGCACATTCTTGCACATAAACCTCGCGCTGTATATGATCGGGCACTTTTGAAATGGAAACCACAATATCGCGAATAACATCGGCTTTTTTAATAGGATCATTGCCGGCATCTTTCATTAAAAGGTTCGCTTTAAACCTGATAAAATCGGTAGCGTTGTCTTTTAAATAATGCTGCAATTCGTCAATTGGTGTTTTTCGGGCAAAACTATCGGGGTCATCGCCATCGGGAAACGTACAAACACGTACATTCATTCCGGCTTCTAAAATTAAATCAATACCACGTAATGATGCGCGCATTCCGGCAGCATCGCCATCAAACAAAACCGTAATGTTTTTGGTTAAACGGTTAATCAAGCGAATTTGATCGGGTGTTAAAGCCGTACCCGACGATGCCACCACGTTTTTAATACCAGCCTGATGCATTTGAATAACATCGGTGTAGCCTTCTACCAAATAACAATTGTCTTTTGCGGCTATTTCTTGTTTCGCATGAAAAATACCATACAAAACCTTGCTTTTGTGGTAAATATCGCTTTCGGGTGAATTTAAATATTTCGCAGCCTTTTTATCGTTGGTTAAAATACGACCACCAAAACCCAGCACACGCCCGCTCATACTTTGTATAGGAAACATCACTCGACCTTTAAATCGATCGAACGTTTTATCTTCTTTTACAATGGTTAATCCTGTTTTTTCAAGAAATTCTAACTGATACCCTTTTGCCAAAGCTTCTTTGGTAAATGCATCCCAAACATCGGGCGAATAACCTAGTTGAAACGTTTTAATGGTTTCTTCGGTAAAGCCACGTTCTTTAAAGTACGAATGACCAATTGCCAAGCCTTCATCAGTTTTTAGCAACACGTCGTGAAAGTATTTTTTCGCGAATTCTGAAACTACAAACAAACTTTCGCGTTCGTTTAAGGCTTGTTTTTCTAAATCGGTTTGTTCGGTTTCTTCAATTTCGATCTGATACTTATTGGCAAGGTAACGCAACGCTTCTGGATACGAAAAATGTTCGTGTTCCATAATAAAACTTAAAGCGTTACCGCCTTTACCCGAACTAAAATCTTTCCAGATTTGCTTGGCAGGCGAAACCATAAACGAAGGTGTTTTTTCGTTTACAAACGGACTTAAACCTTTGTAATTGCTACCCGATTTTTTAAGCTGTACAAAGTCGCCAATGACTTCTTCCACACGGGCAGCCTCGAAAATTGCATCTATGGTTTCTTTTTTAATCATACTGCAAATATAAAGATTTGAGTAAAGATGAACGCGAAAAGAATAAAGTTGTTTTTAATTGCTTAAATTATGTTAATTTTTATTATATTTATATGATTTTCATTTAGATAGTAGATATAAATAGTCTGATAGTTACAATAATTATGAAAAAGTTATTTTTAATAGTAATTACACTTGTGCCTTTTATAACAAAGGCGCAGGTTACTTTGATACCCGATGCTACTTTTGAACAGTTGCTTATTAATTTAGGTATTGATACCGATGGAGTTTTAAATGGACAAATGTTAACTAGCGATGCACAAAACGTAACACAGTTAAATTTATTTCAAGGAGCAAATGGTTTTTATATACAAAATATTAAGGGTATTGAAAGCTTTGTAAATTTAAAAAAGTTTGAGGGTAGATTTCATAATTTAAATAACCTTAATTTAACTACGCTTCCACAATTGGAAACGCTAATACTACCAAGTAATAATTTGTCTAAAATAAATTTATCCAATAATATCAATTTGGAAACATTAATTATTGGAAACGATGTTTTAGAATTTCTTAATTTAAACACTATTGGTTCCTTAGATTTAAGCAATAATATAAACCTAAAGCTTTTAAATACATATAATTCTTTTCCATATAAAATAAACTTGCGTAATCATGCAGCATCGTCTTTAAAAATCGTTTTAGGAAATGAAAATGATAAACCTTACAACGTTTGTATTGAAGTAGATGACCCTATTGCAGCAACAAACGGCACCGCACCATACGATAATTGGAGCATAATAAATTATATGCCTGGGACTTATTATTTTAATGCGAACTGTGCTTTAAGTGTAGAGAAATTTGTAAACGAAAACTTTAAAATATACCCTAACCCAGCAACCCAATACGTAGTGCTTGAACAAAAAACAACCGAGGGAGTTAACCTGCAAGCGGTACAAATTTTAGATAATTCGGGTAAATTAATACGTACCGTTAAAGAAAATTTTAACTATATTGATGTTTCTACCCTAAGTAAAGGCATGTATTTATTTGTAATACAAACCGATAAAGGCAATAAAACAGAGAAAATAATTATTGAGTAAAATCACAAACGCCCCGAAAATATCGAGGCGTTTTTGTTTTATTTAGTACCACAACTGCTTGCGCATTCTTGGGTAACAATAGGTAAGTTGGTTTCTTTAATTTTACCAAAGCCGCCAATAACATCAATCATATTATTAAAACCGCGCGCTTTTAGAATAGAAGCTGCAATCATAGAGCGGTAACCGCCTGCGCAATGTAAATAGGTTGTTTTTTGCGCTGGAAAATCATCAACATGGTCGTTAATAAAATCTAACGGTAAATTAGGAACATTAGCAATATGTGCCGAATTGTATTCACCCGGTTTACGAACATCAATAACCGATTCTTCGCCATTGTTTATCAATGTTTCTAGCTCGTTAGCTGTAATTCTGCCAATAGAAGCGGTTTCAAAACCAGCATCAATCCATGTTTGCATTCCGCCAGCTAAATATCCTAAGGTATTATCGTAACCCACACGAGCCAAACGTGTTATGGTTTCCTGCTCACGACCTTCGGGCGTTACCAAAATAATCGGTTGGTTAATATCGGTAATTAACGATCCAACCCAAGGTGCAAATCCACCATCAATACCAATAAAAATGGCACCTGGTATATGAACTTTTCCAAAACTATCGGCATCACGCACATCTAAAATCAATGCATCGGCAGCAGTTTGCTTAAATTCGTTTGCTGTGAAAGCTTTATTTTTCTCAATAATAGAATCAATAGCTTCGTAACCGCTTTTGTTTAAGCGTACATTTTCAGGAAAATAAGCAGGTGGTGGTAGTAAACCATCGGTCACTTCTTTTACAAATTCAGCTTCGGTCATATCGGCACGTAAGGCATAGTTGGTGCGTTTTTGTTCGCCCAAAGTACCTACGGTTTCTTTGCTTAAGTTTTTACCACAAGCCGATCCTGCACCATGTGCCGGATACACAATTAGTTCATCGGCCAAAGGCATAATTTTAGTGCGTAAACTGTGGTATAAAGTAGCTGCTAATTGCTCTTGCGTCATATTAGCTGCTTTTTGAGCTAAATCGGGTCTGCCTACATCGCCTAAAAACAAGGTGTCGCCACTAAAAATGGCATGGTCTTTTCCGTTTTCATCGCGCAACAAATACGTGGTGCTTTCCATGGTATGACCTGGGGTATGTAGTGCAATAATGGTTAGCTTGCCTATTTTAAATTCTTCGCCATCGGTTGCAATATGTGCTTTAAAAGTAGGTTCTGCAGTAGGACCGTACACAATAGTTGCACCCGTTTTTTCTGCAAGGGTAACGTGACCGCTAACAAAATCGGCATGAAAATGGGTTTCAAAAATGTATTTTATGGTTGCGTTGTTTGCATTGGCTTTGTTAATATATTGTTGCACTTCGCGTAATGGGTCAATAATGGCAACTTCGCCTTCACTTTCAATATAATAAGCCCCTTGAGCCAAGCATCCGGTATAAATTTGTTCTATCTTCATAATTTAAATGATAAACATTTGTAATTGCAAAAGTACTAATAATCTTTATTGTTGTTAATGATAAGTATCATATCGGTTAAAATAGTTCTTTAAACATGATATATATAGACATGATTAATATAAACCAGCCAAAAATCATACGTAAATTTCCATCGATAATTCTTTTTGATAGTCGGTTGCCTATAAACAGACCAAATATAGAAATGGCCGAGAATGATAATACTAAAATCCAATCAATTTTATGTTGCATTAAATCGCCCGTAAAACCAATTAAACATTGAATGGCTATAATGGTTAACGATGTACCAATAGCTTGTTTCATAGGTAAATTGGCAAAAAATACCAAAACAGGTATAATAAGAAAGCCACCGCCAGCGCCTACTAAGCCCGAAATGGTACCAATTAATAAGCCTTGAGTAATTAAAGGCATTGCCGATGTAACTATTTGGGGTGTTGCTAGGTTTTTTTGTCGTGGTTTTTTAATCATTTTTGAAGAAGCAGCAAACATAACTATCGAAAAAATAATCATGATTAATTTCGATTTAGACAAGCTTACGTTGTTGCTTAATGTAATAACATCGGGTAATAACGGAACTAATTGCGAACGTGTAAAAAACACAGCAAGTAACGATGGTATGCCAAAAAGCAATACAATTTTAAAGTTTACGTTTTTATCAATGGTGTTTTTAACGCTACCAACTGCCGATGTGCTGCCTACAATAAAAAGGGAATAGGCAGTTGCAAGTAAAGGATCGATACCTACTACATATACCAAAATAGGTACGGTTAAGATAGAGCCACCACTGCCCACCAAACCTAAGGTTACGCCAATAAATAAAGCAAGTACTAAGCCAATATAAAAATGTATGTCGTGCATATATAATTTAAGACTTTGCAAATTACAACAATATACTTGCTTAACAAAGCCAAAATTTCAATCATTTTTCACAAAATATCTTGTTACCTTTGAGTTTACTTTTTTTACAAACTATGAAAATTGAAACAACTGTTTTAGCAAAGGTTTTGCAAGTTACCCAAGCTGTTTTGGCTGAAGAAATTATAGTACTTGACATTTCGGTTGATTCACGTTCGTTGCGCAATAATGCCAACACTCTTTTCTTTGCTTTAAAAGGCAATCACCATAATGCACATAGTTATGTTGCCGATTTGTATAGTAAAGGCGTGCGTTATTTTGTGGTTTCTGAAACGGTTTCATTACCTACAGATGCGGTTGTTTTTTATGTAAATGATACCTTGCGTGGGTTGCAAAATTTTGTAGCATTTTATCGCAAAAAATATACATTTCCTGTAATAGGTATAACGGGTAGTAATGGCAAAACCATTGTAAAAGAATGGTTAAACCAGTTGCTGTTACCTTTTTACAACATTATTAAAAGTCCTAAAAGTTATAATTCGCAAGTTGGAGTGCCTTTATCGGTTATTGCTATTAATGACGAGCATAATTTAGGAATTTTTGAGGCGGGTATTTCTCAGGTAAATGAAATGGATTTTCTTGAAGCCGTTATACAACCTACCATTGGAATTTTAACGAACATTGGTCCGGCACATAACGAAGGGTTTGCATCGAAAGAAGAAAAATTACAAGAAAAATTAAAACTTTTTAAAAATGCAAATGTTTTAATTAGTGAAAATACAGAATTAATAAGTGCTAATAAGCCTAAAAACATACAATGGTTTAATTGGAGTTTTAGCGAAAATGCAAACGTACAATTTAAAAAATTGAATGCTGTTTTAAATGTAACATACAACCAAAACACATTTAATGTAAAACTGCCTTTTACCGATTTAGCATCGGTTGAAAACATAGCAACATGCATTACCACTTTGTTGTTTTTAAATGTTGATATTGATTACATAACGCAAGCAATTTCGCAATTACAAACTGTGCAAATGCGTTTACAAGTAAAAAAAGGCATTAACGATTCTTTATTGATAGACGATAGTTACAGCAGCGATTATCAATCGTTAAAAATAGCGCTCGATTTTTTAGAGCAGCAAAAAACACATCAACAAAAAACAGTAATCTTGTCAGATATTTTTCAAAGCGGTTTTACACCGGAGGTATTGTATCAAAAAGTAGGACAATTGCTTAACCAAAATCATGTGAATAGGGTAATTGGTATCGGTTCAAAAATTAGTTCGTACTTAAAAAACACTCCACAATTTCAAAGTTATCCTGATACCGAAACTTTTTTGAGCAATTTTAATTTAAAGGCTTTCAGAAACGAAACTATTTTAATTAAAGGCTCGCGTAGTTTTCAGTTCGAAAAAATTGTTTCAGAATTAGAAGAAAAAACGCACGAAACCGTTTTAGAGATTAATTTAGACGCTATAAGTCATAACCTTAAATTTTACAAATCAAAACTGAAACCTACCACAAAAACAATGGTTATGGTAAAGGCATTTGGTTACGGAAACGGCAGTTACGAAATTGCAAAACTATTGGCACACCATAAAGTATCGTATCTTGGAGTAGCTTTTGCCGATGAAGGTGTAGAGCTACGAAAAGCAGGAATTAATATACCTATTATTGTTATGAATCCTGAAAAATCGGCTTTTTCAACAATGATTGCCTATAATTTAGAACCCGAAATTTATAATTTGTATGCATTAACTACTTTTTTGCAAATTGCCGAATCATTTAACTTGTTTCAATACCCCATTCATTTAAAATTTAATACGGGAATGAATCGTTTAGGATTTGTAAAAAACGATTTAAAGCCTTTAATAGATTTGTTACAAAACACTAATTTGGTGAAAGTAACCAGTATGTTCTCGCACTTGGCTACCAGCGACATGCCAGAACAGAAAGATTTTACCTTACAACAAATTAATTTGTTTAAAGAATATACCCATTATGTGTGCAGTCAATTGCAAATAAAACCTTTGTTGCATATTTTAAATACATCGGGCATTTATAATTTTAGCGAACATCAAATGGATATGGTTCGCGTTGGTATTGGTTTGTATGGCGTGGGTAATAATGCGACCGAAAATGCACAATTACAAAACGTTGCCACATTAAAATCTACCATTTTACAAATAAACCATGTGCCTGTAAACGAATCAGTTGGTTACGGTCGAAGGTTTATCGCTCAAAAAAACAGTAAAATTGCCACAGTGCCCATTGGTTACGCCGACGGTATTCGCCGAAGTTACGGAAACGGCAAGGGGTATGTTTTAGTTAACAATCAAAAAGCACCTATTGCAGGAACTATTTGTATGGATATGTTAATGATTGATGTAACCGATATTGATGTAAATTTAGGTGATGAGGTGCTTATTTTTGGAAACGATTTACGCATAACCGAAGTTGCAAAGATTTGGGAGACAATTCCTTACGAAGTAATGACAGCTATTTCGCAACGCGTTAAAAGAATTTTTTATAAAGAATAGTGATATTTTAACATAAAGTTGTATTTTCGTTTAACAATAAAATTAAAAACAAGTTGATATGGGATTTTTAAGTGAATTTAAAGAATTTGCCGTTAAAGGTAATGTAATTGATCTTGCAGTGGGTGTAATTATAGGTGGCGCCTTTGGAAAGATAATTGATAGCGTTGTTAAAGACCTAGTTATGCCGTTAATTTCTGCTATTTTAGGCTCGCCAGATTTTACAAATATGTATACCGTTCTAAAAGATCCAGCAAATGGTATTAAAGCAGGTATGGCTTTAGCCGATGCTAGAGCAGTAGAAAACGCTGTAGTTTTTGCTTACGGTAATTTTATAACTGTAGCAATTAATTTTGTTTTGTTAGCTTTTGCTGTATTTTTAATGGTTAAAGGTATCAACCGTTTAAAACGTAAAGAAGAACCAGCACCTGCAGCTCCAACAGGACCATCACAAGAAGAATTGTTGGCTGAAATTCGCGATCTATTAAAAAAATAATTTATTTTTATAAAGCTCAATCGTAAGGTTGAGCTTTTTTTACATAAAATTATTGATATGAAAAAAATTGCACTACTAATTTTGGGCTTAATAAGTATGCAGGTTATTGGGCAAAATAACTACGAAGCTTTTCAGTACGAAAATAAATTTGGAGTTGTTGAAATAAATACTTTAAATGAGTTTATAGCACCTTCTTACAGCAGTCAAAACGATTTTTTTATCCCAATTACTTTAATAGATTATCCCGAATACACTTTTATAAATCGAACAACAGGCGAAAAGCAAACCTACACAACTACTAACGAAGAATTGCGTTTTAATGGAATGTATTATATGCATTTTTATAAAAGCGGTAAAAGTGTTTTTATTTCAAGAGATACAAAAAGTAAAATTACTTTAAATAAAGAATATCGCAATGCAATAGGAAATGGCAATGATTTAATGGTACAACATAACGGATTGTATGAAGTGTATGCAGAACCTAATTTTAAAACCCCAAAAGTTAAAAATATTAAAGCAAAAAAAGTTTTTACCGATTTTGTTTTTAGAAAACGTACACAAAAAATTGAATATGTAAATATTTTTTATGGGAACGATGCCGTTTATGTGTACGATAAAAAGTATAATTTATTAAAAAAATATCCTTCAAAAGTTGAATATGAATCAAGAATGTTTGATGTAATAGCAGGTGAATTTACAGAGGCAAATCAAAAAATTTTAAATGGTTACGGTATTGCGCCACGTTATTTTACTGATGAATTTAAAAAGGGTTATACTACATTTAAATCAATAGAATATAAAAAAGCTTTTAAAATAAAAGGCGAATTTAGAAATAGCAATATTTATGATACTGAAGATTGTATTGTAATAACAGAGAAACAATCCGAAAAAAAATATTCTTTTAAGATTGATTTTGAAAAGAAACGCTTTTTATTACCAAAAAAATACCAAGAATTGTTAGAATTAAATTTTGTAGAATAAAAAAACCTCATCTTTTGATGAGGTTTTTTTATGTTCCAAGAGCGGAAGACGAGGGTCGAACTCGCGACATTCAGCTTGGAAGGCTGACGCTCTACCAACTGAGCTACTTCCGCGTTTTACAATTTTTAAATCTTTGTTTGATTTTCCAAGAGCGGAAGACGAGGGTCGAACTCGCGACATTCAGCTTGGAAGGCTGACGCTCTACCAACTGAGCTACTTCCGCATTTACGATTTTTAAATCTTCGTTTGATTTTCCAAGAGCGGAAGACGAGGGTCGAACTCGCGACATTCAGCTTGGAAGGCTGACGCTCTACCAACTGAGCTACTTCCGCAATTACAATTTTTAAATCTTTGTTTGATTTTGTGATTGCAAATATAGTTATTAAAAAATATGTAAAGCAAATTTTTTTTACAGTTTTTTTTATAGGTTTTTTACTTTAAATATAACATGTAAAAAATCAGTTTTTTAGCAATTAAATAATTTTAAAAAATAGCACTTTTATAATTTAATTAAATATTAACATTAATTAGTTCGGTAACTACCGAACTAAAATTACTTTTGTAAAAAAATTAAATGAAACAGTTTTTAACTTTAGATCTTTTTAAAGAAATAGCTGAACATTACGAGGTGTTTTATAAACTACCCCCACTCACAGCGCGTATTTACACGCTTTTTATTTTTAATACCTGTAAAGATGGTTTAACGTTTGAAGAGCTTGTTGAATTATTTCAGGCAAGTAAAAGTTCGGTTTCAACCAGCTTACAAGTGTTAATTGAAAACAATTTTATCGAACAAATAAAAAAAGATAATCAACGGAAGCGATTTTTTAGAACAAGTAAAAATTTGTTTTTAACTCGTTTAGAAGATGTAGTAAAGCGCTTAAAAAACGAAAAAGAAATCAATATAAAATTAAAAGAATACCGCAAAGTTAACTGCAACGATATGTTTAAGCAAGAAGCATTTGATGTGTACATAAACCATTTAAACGACGTAACCTTATCAATAGAAAAAACAATTTTAAACCTAAAACTTTATATAAAACCAAATGAAGAATAATACCCTAAAAGCTGTATTTATGGTGTTTTTTACAACTGTTTTTTTTAGTTGTTCTAAAACAAACGAAACACCACAACAAACCGCACCTGTTTTAGATGTTGTTGCTGCAACAACTAAGGATGTGGTGGGTTACACTACTTTTCCGGCTACAATTCAAGGAAAAATAAATAATGATGTACGTGCTAAAATTCAAGGATATATACAAGAAGTGTATGTACACGAAGGGCAACAAGTGCAAAAAAACCAACCGCTTTTTAAATTAGAAGCAAACATGCTTGCCGAAACTGCAAATGCAGCAAAAGCAGGTATTGCTGTAGCAACGGCTAATGTTAATGCTGCACAGGTTGAAGTTAATAAACTGCAACCTTTGGTACAAAAGAATATTATAAGCAACATACAGCTTGAAACTGCAAAGGCAAATTTAGCATCGGCAAAAAGCGTATTGGCTCAAACCAAAGCAAGTTACGCGTCGGCACAAGCTAATGTGAACTATGCGGTTGTACGTGCGCCAATTAGTGGTATTGTAGGAAAACTACCGTTGAAAAAAGGAAGTTTAGTTGGTCCTGCCGACGCAACTGCTTTAACGTCTATTTCAGATATTAGTTTAGTTTACGCTTATTTTTCAATGAATGAAAAAGAATATTTTAAGTTTTTAAACGAAACAGCAGGAACAACATTATCAGAAAAAATTAAAAATTTACCACAAGTAGATCTGCAATTAGCAGATGGTAGTATTTATAGCGAAAAGGGAAAAATTGAAACCGTTACAGGTCAAATTGATGCTGCTACAGGTACGGTTCAATTTCGTGTAGCCTTTGCAAATCCTAATAAATTATTAAGTAATGGCAACAGTGGTACCATACGTTTACCTAAAAAATACACAAATGTTTTAGTGGTGCCCGAAGTAGCATCGTATGAACAACAAGGTAAAGTTAATGTGTATAAAGTACGTAACGATACCGCATTTTCTACGGTTATTAATGTTACCGATAGAGTAAACAATTTAATAATTGTTAAAGATGGTATAAATGCGGGCGATGTAGTTGTGGTTAGTGGTGTAGGAACTTTAAAAAATAAAACAGCCATTAAACCTAAAAAAGTTCATTTTGATACTATTGCAAACGCAATAAAACCAATTTTTTAATTGAATTTATTATGCTAAAAACCTTTATTGAAAGACCTGTATTATCTACAGTAATTTCTATTTTAATAGTTATTTTAGGTGTTTTAGGGTTATCGGTTTTACCCGTAACTCAGTACCCCGACATTGCTCCGCCAACTGTTCAGGTTGCAGCATCGTATCCAGGTGCAAATGCCCAAACTGTGCTTGAAAGTGTTATTGTTCCTATTGAAGAACAAATTAATGGAGTTGAAGGTATGGATTACCTTACCTCAACAGCCAGTAACGATGGCTCGGCATCTATACAAATTGTTTTTAAACAAGGTATCGATCCTGATATTGCAGCAGTAAACGTACAAAATAGGGTAGCACGTGCAACACCATTATTACCTACCGAAGTTACCAGATCGGGCGTTACTACCCAAAAACAGCAAACATCGTCGTTAATGTTTTTATCGTTTTATTCCGAAAACAAAAATTACGATGCCACGTACATTCAAAATTACATGAATATTAATGTAATCCCCGCATTAAAAAGGGTAAATGGTGTGGGCGATGCAAATGTATTTGGTGCTAAAAACTATTCAATGCGTGTGTGGTTAAATCCAACAAAAATGGCAGCGCATGGTTTGGTTCCTGCCGATGTAAGTGCAGCAATAAATGAACAATCGTTAGAAGCAGCTGCGGGTCAATTAGGCGAAAATTCAGGAGCCTCGTTTCAATACATCATTAAATACAGTGGTAAATTTAAAACCGAGACACAGTACGAAGACATCGTAATAAAATCAATGGATAATGGTCAAGTACTTCGTTTAAAAGATGTTGCCGAAATTGAACTAGGTGCCCAAACTTATGGGGGATATTCTGAATTAAACGGAAATCCTGCAGTTGCAATGGCAATTTACCAAACACCAGGTTCAAACGCACAAGACATCATTAATGATATTAAAAAAGAATTAGATAAAATAGAGAAAAATTTACCCGAAGGTATTAAGTATAAAATCAATTTAGATTCGAACGAATTTTTAGATGCGTCTATAGAAAAAGTAACACATACTTTAATAGAAGCTTTTATTTTGGTTTTTATTGTAGTTTATATCTTTTTACAAGATTTTCGCTCTACTTTGGTACCGCTTATTGCAGTTCCGGTATCTATAATTGGTACATTTTTCTTTTTAAATTTATTTGGATACTCATTAAACCTTCTTACATTATTTGCTTTAGTTTTAGCTATTGGTATTGTGGTTGATGATGCTATTGTGGTGGTTGAAGCAGTGCATGCCAAAATGGAAGAAACCAAACAAGATGCCACTACAGCTACAAAAAATGCCATGAGCGAAATTTCAGGAGCCATTGTATCAATTACATTAGTAATGTGTGCCGTTTTTATACCCGTAACTTTTATAACGGGGCCTACAGGTGTTTTTTACAAGCAATTTGGGGTAACTTTAATTGTAGCAATTGGTATTTCGGCATTAAACGCGCTAACTTTAAGTCCGGCACTTTGTGCATTGTTTTTAAAGCAACACGGCGATGAACATGCTAAAAAACAAAGTTTTGTTAAACGCTTTTTTATAGCTTTTAACAACTCATTTAATGCAATGACAAATAAATACGCAAAATCATTTGCATTTTTGTTTAAACATAAATGGGTTACATTTAGTATACTAATTGTTTGTTTAGGTATTACCTATTTAGCAAACAAAACTATGCCTGCGGGGTTTGTACCAAGTGAAGATCGTGGATTTATAATGGGTAATATCGAATTGCCTGCGGGTGCATCGGTAGATCGTGTATATAAGTTAGAACGTGCTTTTTCTGAACAAGCCGAAAAAATTCCTGGTATTGAATCGGTAACTGTTATTTCTGGTCGAAGCATCATTTCGGGGTCGGGTTCAAATTATGGTTTTATGTTAATTAAAATGGAGCCTTTTGCTAAACGAACTACCAACGATAAAGCAACCGATGTAGTAATTGGTAAATTGTTTGGTTTGGCTGGGAAAAACTTTCCCGAAGCTAAAATGATCTTTTTTCAACCACCAAGTATTCCAGGGTTTGGTTTCTCGGGCGGATTTGAATTAAAATTGTTAGATAAATCGGGAGGCGATTTAAAAACGTTTGATAAAACTGCTCAAGAATATATTAATGCGTTAATGCAACGTCCTGAAATTATGTATGCACAAACACCTTTTAATACCAATTACGCACAATACGAAATTAAGCTAGATATTGTACGTGCTAAACAATCAGGGGTTTCGGTAAGTAATATCTTTTCAGCTTTGCAAGGATATATAGGTGGTAATTATGTAAGTGATTTTACCCGTTTTGGTAAACAATACCGTGTAATGTTACAATCGTTACCAGGTGATCGTCAAAATATATCCAGTTTAAATGGTATGTTTGTTCGTACCGCTTCGGGGGCAATGGCACCTTTAAGTCAGTTTGTTACCTTAGAAAAAGTATATGGTCCCCAATCGGTAAATCGTTTTAATTTGTTTACATCTGCAAATGTATCGGGCGCACCTAAACCAGGCTATTCTTCGGGCGATGCTATTAAAGCAGTACAAGAAGTAGCCGAACAAAAATTATCAAACAATTACGGAATTGATTTTACAGGTTTAACTCGTGAAGAAATCAACGCTGGATCGCAAACCATACTAATTTTTGTATTGTGTATTGTGTTTGTATTTTTCATATTAGCAGCTCAGTACGAAAGTTATATGTTGCCATTTGCGGTAATTTTATCGTTACCAACAGGTATTATGGGGGCGTTTTTATCACAAAAGGTAGCAGGTTTAGAAAACAATATCTATTTTCAAATTGCATTGGTTATGCTTGTTGGGTTGCTTGCTAAAAACGCCATATTAATTGTAGAGTTTGCTTTGCAACGAAGATTACAAGGCGAAACCATTTTACAAGCAGCAATTGATGGAGCTAAAGCGCGTTTAAGACCCATTTTAATGACTTCGTTTGCTTTTATTTTAGGTTTATTGCCTTTGGTTTTTGCAAGTGGTGTTGGTTATATTGGTAATCGTTCAATTGGTACAGGTGCGGCATTTGGGTTGTTAATAGGTACTGTTTTAGGGGTGTTTGTAATACCTGTTTTGTTTGTGATTTTTCAATCGATACAAGAAAAAATTAAACCTGTAAAATTTAATAAAAAGCTTTAGAAGATTAATTATGAAACATATATATAAAATAACTTTAGCTATTCTTACGGTGGTTTTATTGCAATCGTGTATTGCTACAAAGCCGTATGAAAAACCAAATGCTTGGGAAAATGCATCGTTTAATACAAATCAAGTTGTTAAAGATAGCACAGCAACTAATATTTTGCCTTGGCAACAAGTTTTTACCGATGCTTTTTTACAACAGCACATACAAACTGCGTTAGATAATAATTTAGACATTCGGGTTGCTTTAGAAAATATTAATCAAGCGCAATCGTACCTTTTACAAGGTAAAATGGGGTATTTGCCAACCTTTTCAATAGGTACTAACTACACGCATTCGGTAAATTCAATAAATACTCAATTTGGTAAAATTTTAGGTCAACGCCAACGGTTAGATCAGTTTGATATTACAGGAAGTTTAGGATGGGAAGCTGATATTTGGGGTAAAATCAACAGTAAAAAATTAGCTGCACAAGCTACTTATTTACAAACTGTTGCTGCACATAAAGCGGTTAAAACGCAATTGGTTGCAATGGTAGCATCAAATTATTACAATTTATTGGCTTTAGATGCACAAAAGCAAATGGCTTTAAAAACTATTGAAAACCGTACAAAAAGTTTAGAAACGAATAAAGCCTTAAAAGATGCAGGCCGAATTACCGAAGTTGCAGTTAAACAAACCCAAGCTCAACTTTTAAGCGCCCAAGCTTTGCTATTAGAAATTGAAAATAATATTAAGCAACAAGAAAACGCATTAAGTGTTTTAAAGGGAATGTTTCCTCATGCAATTGAACGTTCGGCTTTTACAGATTTACATTTAAATATTGATACAAACGAAGGAATTGCACTTCAAATTTTAAATAACAGACCCGATGTTGTGGCTGCCGAATTAGGTTTTAGAAATGCATTTGAACTTACTAATGTTGCCAAAGCAAGTTTTTATCCTACTTTAAGGTTAACTGCAAATGGCGGATTGCAATCGGTAGATTTTGAAAAATTGTTTGATCCAACTTCGTTTTTTGCAAGTATTATAGCGGGTATTGCGCAACCAGTGTTAAACGGAAGACAAATTCGTACGCAATACGAAATAAGTTTATCAAACAAAGAAAAAGCGTTTTTAAATTACAAACAAACTGTTTTAAATGCTAGCAAAGAAATTTCTGATGCGTTGTATGCTATCGACATCAATAAAAAGAAACTGGTTTTAAAACAACAAGAAGCCGAAGCCTATACAACTGCCGTGAATTACTCGCAAGAATTGTTAAACAATGGTATGGCTAGTTACTTAGAGGTTTTAACAGCTACCGAAAGTGAATTAAATGCGCAGTTAAACATTATTTCAACACAATATAATTTATATAACGCTAACATACAGCTTTACAAAGCTATGGGTGGTGGTGTTAACTAAATTTTTTCTCTATAAAAATTAAGTTGCAAGTTTTAAAATTTGCAACTTTTTTTATGCCGCTAAAAGTTTTATATTTGAAAGAAAAGGAATGAACAAACTGTTTTTTTTAATTTTTATACTTTTTTGTACAGCAGGTAATGCACAAGAAACGTTTCATTACCAAGGTAACGCTACCCAGTTTTTTAATTTAAGACCTGGTACCGATAAAACTTTTCACTACATACAAATGAATAAAGCGCACATTATTAAGAATACTTTATTTGCAATTGATGAAAAAACCGAAAAACTTATAATTCCTGAAAGTGGCTATTACGAAATTTCAGCATCGTTCCAATTTAATCCAAGTACCAGCGTTATTAAATACAGCAGGGCAGGTGTTAATTTTGGAATTGTACAAATTGCTAGCGGAATTGAACAATATGTAGCTGCAACACGTAAATCATACGATCAAGAAAATCAAGACGATTTTTCTATAATTAAAGTCCATCCAACCATAGTTTATTTAGAAAAAGATGCAGTTGTAGCTGGCGCTATTAGTGCAGGTTTATTAAGTAATCCGCTTTTAAGTTGTGAGTTGGGATGTCCTAAAAAGAAGAAAGAATGTGTTTCGTTTTCATTTACTATTAAATTAATTAGCGATGGAGAAGGTTTTCAAAGATATTATTAAACTATTAATACTATTTGTTGGTATAAGTGGTTTTGCACAGGAAAAAATGTTTTATATACGCAGTTTGCGCAGTATTCATTTACAAAATACTCCTAATGAAATGCAGCAATTACGTTTTCAGCCAGTTGATGTGGTTTATAATAAAATCACTCAATTTTTAAACGATAAAATCACAATTTCTGCCGATGGTACTTATGAAATTTCTGCTTTTGCAAATATAAATCCAGGTGTTATGGGTAGTACTGTTAAAGACAGCATTCATATGGAATTGTATCTTATTAAAAATCCTAATTCTTCTTCAGAATCTATTTTAGGGAAAACCGAATTTAAATACAGCTATGGCAATTTTGATGTTGCCGCCGGACTTTTAATTGAACCTTTTGAAGTTGTAATGCAAAAAAACGACGAAATATCGCTTTGGGTTAAAATTTTACCAACATCTACAATAGCTATTAATCAAAGTGATAAATACGATCATGTTACCAAGCCAACAGGCATGCAACAAATTGCCGGAATGCGGATTGCTAAATTATTATAATAGCGGTGCTAATAATCTGCAAATAGATGCAAATGCTTTGTAATACCATTTTTTTGAATTCCAAAATTCGGTTGTAAAAAGGTTACTTTCTAAAGTATCTTTATAAAATTGTTCTGAAAGTTGTTTAGCAAAATGGGGGTCTAATACCAATGCCGAAAGTTCAAAATTAATTAGAAAACTTCTTGAGTCTAAATTTGTTGTTCCTACATAACTCAGTAAGCCGTCAATACATATTGTTTTTGCGTGAATAAAGCCTTTTTTGTATAAAAAAACGTTCATTCCTCGTTCAACAAATGGTTTTAAAAACGATAAAGATGCAGCTTGTACAACAGCCGAATCGCTTTTTGCAGGTATCATTAATGAAACTTCAACTCCTTTAGAAATGGCAATTAACAATGCGGTTTTAAACGATTCGGTAGGTATAAAATACGGAGTGCATAGTTGAATGCTTTTTTGTGCTGTAGAAATACTTAAAATCATTGCTTCCATAATATACGGTGGGGTATCACCAGGCGATGATAAAGCAAATGTTACAGGTAATTTTTTTAAGAAATTGTTAGGTAATTTGGGTAAATAATGTGCGTTTAAACTATATGTTATTAAAGCGATACTTTGCCAATGTAACCAAAATTGAGCTTGTAAAACTTTGGTTGCATCACCAAAAATACGAATTGATGTATCGCGCCAAAACACATTGTATTTATTTGGATTTATATATTTGTCTGAAATGTTTATACCGCCAACATATCCAATTAATCCATCAATAATAATTATTTTTCTGTGATTGCGGTAATTACTGTTTGCTAATGATGAAAAACGTACAGGTAAGAAAATTTCGAATTGAATTCCCAAACTCTCGTAATATTTTTTACGTTTTGCTAAGGCACCCGATCCAAAATCATCAATAATTAAACGTATTTCTACACCATTTTTTGCTTTTTCAACCAAAATATTTAAAATTTGGCTGCCAATTTCATCTTCATCAAAAATATAATATTCTAAATGAATGTGGTGTTTTGCATTTTTTAGATCGTTTAATAAAACAGCAAATTTTTCTTCACCATTGCTTAAAAGCTCTACAATGTTGTTTGATGTAGGTATAGAAACTTTAGTGTTAGCCAAATATTCAAAGGCATCGTTTAAATGATCGTCGTACGTTTGGGTAAGTTCAATTTCTTTAGATATAAAAGGTGCTAAATCATTCCAACGTGTATCTAATAATGTTTTATACCTATGGTCTAATTTTTTAAAATAGTTTTCTTTTTTAAATTTTTGTCCAAAAAAGTAATATAAAACAACACCAATAATAGGTAAAAAAACTATGACCATTAACCAAGCAATTGTTTTTTCGGGTTTGCCGTTTTCAATTAAAATGGTTATAAAAGCAGTTGTGTTTACTAAAGTTAACGGAATCCAATACCACGTTTTAATAAATTCCAAAATAGTAAGTAAGTTTTCCATAACTTGCACAAGTTTTGTTCTAAATTACCCATTTGTTAATACATTTGCAATGAATTTTTTTAAAAATTGGTTTAGTAAACCTACAAACGAAAGTACAACACAAATAATGAAAAAATATTTAATTGTTGGGTTAGGCAATATTGGTGCCGATTACGTTAACACACGTCATAATATTGGTTTTAAAGCAGTAGATTTTATGGCGCAAGAAGCAAATGAAAATTTTGAAACGGTAAAATTGGGTGCTTTGGCTCAAATTAAAGTTAAAAATAAGGTTTTACTTTTGCTAAAACCTAATACATACATGAATTTATCGGGTAAAGCGTTGCAATTTTGGATGGAAAAAGAAAAAATTGCTAAAGAAAATGTGTTAATTATTACAGATGATTTAAATTTACCTTTTGGAACCATACGTTTAAAAGCAAAAGGATCAGACGGCGGGCACAACGGTTTAAAACACATACAACAGGTTTTAAATAGTGCAGAATACCCAAGATTGCGCTTTGGGATATCTGATGCTTTTAAAAAAGGGCAACAAGTTGATTATGTTTTGGGTGAGTGGAGCAATGAAGAAACCATAGCTTTAAAAGAACGATTAAGCGTAGTTTCGCAAGCTGTAAAAGAATTTGCACTAGCAGGTTTAAATAATGCAATGAATAATTTTAATGGAAAATAAATAATGAAAAAAATTTTAACACTACTTACATTTGCTGCTTTGGCAACAGGTTGTAGCACATCAAAAGGAGTAGAGTCTACCAATTGGTTAGGTAAAAAAGTAACTATGATTTCTGTAGCACCTGAAGGTGGTAAAGTAACTGCAACTCGCGAATTTGAAAAAGGGTTAAACCTTGAAGGTTTTGAACAATTATACCCACAAACCAAGTATAATCCTGAAACTGTTTTAGTAGAGTATAGCTTTGATAGAAACCGTGCTAAAGATTTACATGCCGACGATTTTTACAAAGAAGAATTGTTTATGGAAATACCAGCAAACGCTTTTAAAAAACAATACAAGGATACCGAATTAGAGCAAGTGAAACTAGTTTACGGTAAACATTGTTATTGCAAAGGTGAAGCTGGATATTCTAAAATTACACAAGGTACTTTAAAATTAGATCATTCTGAAAAACATACAAAAGTTAAATTAATGTTTAAAGCGCCACACAGCTCTGTTATTGAAAATGTGGAGTTTATTGTAGAATAAGTTCTAAAGTGTCTTTTTAAGGCACTTTTTTTATATCTTTAAAATATGAAAACATTATTAGCACTTATTATAAGTAGTTTTACTTTAGTTGGTACAGCGCAAAATACCAGCGAACCATTGGCTGAAACTACCAAAACAGTAAACGATACCTTAAATGATTTATTAAATGGTAACGTAAATACTTATACCACAACAACAGGTAAAAGTATTTATAGATATGTTATTGAAAATTACAGATATCCAGAACAGGCAATAGAAGAAGCTGTTTCAGGTACCATATATGTTTTTTTTATTGTTGAAGAAAATGGAACTGTTGAAAAAGTTAATATAGAAAAAAGTTTAAGTCCAGCGTGCGATACCGAAGCCATAAGGGTAATTAAAAGTTTAAAAATGCATCCTATTTTAGTTGATGAAAAGCCAGTTCGCATGCGCTTTCGTATGCCTATACGTTTACAGTTAGAATAAGATATAAATTAAAAGATGTTCTCCGAAAATGAGCTACTTGTCAAGCTGAACGTGATTCAGCTTCTCATAATACTTAATAAATCAAAAGCGATTTCGCATCATGTGCGAAATGACAAAGAGGCTGCCTTTTCGGACAGCCTCTTTTATTTTGTTTATGCTTTTACGTTTAGCATTATTGATAATTCATTTAATTGAGCATCGTCTATAGTTGCAGGTGCATCAATCATCACATCACGACCTGAATTGTTTTTAGGGAATGCAATAAAATCACGAATGGTTTCTTGTCCACCTAAAATTGCTGTTAAACGGTCTAATCCAAAAGCTAAACCACCATGCGGCGGAGCACCGAACTGAAATGCATTCATTAAAAAGCCAAATTGTTCCTGCGCTTGTTCTTGCGTAAACCCTAAATGTTTAAACATTAAAGCTTGCATTTCTTTATCGTGAATACGAATAGATCCACCACCAATTTCGTTGCCATTTAAAACCAAATCATAAGCGTTAGCACGTACTTTACCAGGGTTGGTATCTAACAAATGCATATCTTCTGGTTTTGGCGATGTAAACGGATGGTGCATTGCGTGAAATCTTTCCGATTCTTCATCCCATTCTAATAAAGGGAAATCTACCACCCATAACGGAGCAAATTCATTAGGTTTACGCAATCCTAAACGGTTACCTAATTCCATACGCAATGCCGATAGTTGAGCGCGTGTTTTGTTTGCTGGTCCTGATAAAACCAAAATTAAATCGCCTTCTTGTGCATTGGTTGCAGCAGCCCAATTTGCTAAATCGTTTTGATCGTAAAATTTATCTACCGATGATTTATATTGATTGTTAGCTTCGCATTTTACATATACCATGCCCGATGCACCTACTTGCGGACGTTTAACCCACTCAATTAACGCATCAATTTCTTTACGGGTGTATGTTGCACCACCTGGTACAGCAATACCTACCACTAATTCGGCCGAATTAAATACGGCAAAATCTTTATGCTGAGCTACTGCGTTTAATTCGCCAAATTTCATTCCAAAACGAATGTCTGGTTTATCGTTACCATAAGTAGTCATGGCTTCTTCAAACGTCATTCGCGGAAATTTTTCAATATCTAAATTGTGGAATTTTTTAAGTAAATGGCATGTTAAACCTTCAAAAACATTTAAAATATCTTCTTGTTCAATAAAAGCCATTTCACAATCAATTTGTGTAAATTCAGGCTGACGGTCGGCACGTAAATCTTCGTCGCGGAAACATTTTACAATTTGAAAATATTTATCCATACCGCCTACCATTAACAATTGTTTAAAGGTTTGTGGCGATTGTGGCAACGCGTAAAACTGACCCGGATTCATACGTGAAGGCACCACAAAATCGCGTGCACCTTCAGGAGTCGATTTTATTAAATAAGGTGTTTCAACTTCACAAAAATCTAAATTTGAAAGGTAGTTTCGTACTTCTTGTGCTACTTTATGTCTAAAAAGCAAACTGTTTTTTACAGGGTTTCTACGAATGTCTAAGTATCTGTATTTCATGCGAATGTCTTCGCCGCCGTCGGTTTCATCTTCAATAGTAAAAGGCGGTAATTGTGCTTCGTTTAAAATAGTTAATTCGTTCACTAAAACTTCAATTTCGCCAGTAGGTATGTTGGTGTTTTTAGATTCACGTTCAATAACAGTACCCTTTACCTGAATAACAAATTCGCGTCCTAATGATTTTGCAAGTTGCATTACATCTGTATTTGTGCGCGATTCATCAAAAATAAGTTGTGTAATTCCGTAACGGTCGCGTAAATCAACCCAAATCATAAAACCTTTATCACGTGATTTTTGTACCCATCCCGCTAAAGTAACTTCTTTATTAACATCGGCTAAACGTAGTGCGCCGCAATTTTCACTTCTGTACATTTTTCAAAAAAAATTGTTTATGCAAATGTACTATTTTGTAAGTAACTTTTATAATTAAATGTGTTGTGTAAGGATTCTATTTTTTAAAAACTGTTTTAATAAAAGGTAAATTATGAACAATTCCCTTTTTTGTGCTATTTGATTAAACTTTTATAGATAAATGTTGTTAAAACAGTATGTTTTATTTTGTGAAACTTAAGGTTTTGTTAAAAAAAATCATTATGTTTGATGTTAGTCAAGTTAAAATTTAGAAAGAATGGATATAAGAAAGCAAAGAACGATTCTGTTTTTAGGTATGGCATTATTTGCTATGTTTTTTGGAGCAGGAAATTTACTTTTACCCGCATTTTTAGGATATCAAACTCGTGCAGATTGGCCCGAAACTTTAGGCGGTTTTTCGCTTACAGCAATTTTAGCGCCTGTATTAGGAATTTTTGCAGTTGCTGTTTCGGGTAAGTATTTTACCGATTTAGGTGCACGTGCGCATTTAAAATTGGCGTTTGTATTATCGTTTATAAATGTGCTTTGTATTGGTCCATTAATTGCATTGCCACGTGCGGGCGCCTCGGTTTACGAAGTTGCCATAAAACCAATTATTCCAGATGCGCAATCGGTATGGGTATGTATTTTGTTTTTTGGTGCGGTTATGCTAGCGTCAATTTCTTTAAATAAAATTACAGGTATATTAGGGAAAATTTTCGCTCCAATTTTATTGTTCTTTTTAGCATTGTTAATAGTACCGGCTTTGTTTTTAGGCACAACGACTAATTTACAAGCAACCATACTTGAAAATCGTTTTTATATTGGTTTTCAAGAAGGATATCAAACAATGGATGTGTTGGCTGGAGTTATTTTTGCTGCACTTTTAATAGTAGGTGCTACTCGTAAAGGGTATTCACATACAAAAGATAAGGTAGAAGTTGTAGTAAAATCGGCTATTTATGCTGCAGTTTGGATGTTGTTGGTGTATGGGGGCTTGTTTTATTTGGGAGCAAATATCCAAGCTGATACCAGTACAGTAACGCATTCATCAATACTTGTGCATATTGCCACTCAATATTACGGCAACAACGGTGTTTATTTAATTTCGGCAATTATGTTGTTAGCTTGTTTAACAACTGCAATTGCATTAACGGCTGGTTCGGCGAACTTTTTTGAACGATTAACAAGTGGAAAATTAGGCTATATTGAAGGTGTTATTTCTATAACATTGGTTTCAATATTTTTAGCAATTACAGGTGTTGATACCATTATTGAGTATGCAGCTGCGTTATTAAATTTTATATATCCGGTAACGTTGGTTTTAATACTATCTGTATTGTTATTTGGTAAAACAATTACCAATAATAAACCATATTTAATAACACTTTTAGTAACTATGGTAATATCGTTACTACGCGTGTTGGTAGGTTGGTTTCCCCAAGAAACTACTTTGGCAGATTTATTAAATATAATGCCTTTGGCAACTTACAATTTAGAATGGGTTTTACCTGCAATTTGTACTTTTATTATTAGTTGCTTTGTTTTAGGTAGAAATTTAAATAATAAAGGATAAAAAAAACCAACCTAAAAGGTTGGTTTTTTTTATCTGTTGGCATCTGCTGTCCAAGTAGCGCCATCTTTTAAAAACAAAATGGTTAAATTATTGGCATTTATTTTAATATAATGTGTAGTGGTAGATCCAATCATAACAGCAGAATTTTCGTTTTTTTGAATTTCAACCCCGGTAATATCAGGAATTTCATCAGAAAATAAAAAATTGTACGTATTACCTACTTTTACAACTTGAACGCTTCCGTTGTTATTTTGTTTGTTAACATTGGCATCGTTGTAACTTACATTTCCGTTGTATTTACCAATAAAAAAATCGTTGTTAGCAGGGTCGTCGTCAATGCTACAGGCTGTAACTACAAAAACCATTAAAAATAAACCGCCAATAAACTTAAAAAAATTTCTCATAGTACAATAATTTTAATGTTCTATTACTATAATGCAAGTAATATGCCATAGGTGTATTATTGATTTTTAAAAGGTTTAAGGGGTAATGATTGGTATAAAAGTGTTTATTTTTTCTACAAAACGTTTTTAATTATGGATGTATTTTTTAAGATACAAAACTGCCAATAAAGCACCCACCAAAGCCATACTTACACCAACTAATACGGGTGAATTATAAGCAAAGCCAAGAGTAATTGGTATTCCTCCAAAATATGCACCTAACGTATTACCTATATTAAAACTAGCTTGGCCTGCTGCTGCCGCTATATTTTCTGAACCTTTTGCCGAAGTAATTAACATCATTTGTAAAGGCGACCCAATTGTAAATGCCACCAAACCTGTAAAAAATGCCATAACGTAAGTTAAAACTTCAATGTGTGCTGTAAAATGTACTATGATTAATGTTAAAGCCATTACTAAAAAACTACCAATAGCAGCTTTAGTGGGAGAAAATGAATCGGCTAATTTTCCACCTAAAATATTTCCAAAAAACATTCCCAAACCTATTAAAATCATAATGTAAGGAACATTGTTAGCTTGTATTTTAGCTACGTTTGTTACCATTGGCGCAATGTAAGAAATCCATGCAAACAAACCGCCTGTGCCAATTGATATAATGGCTACAATAAGCCAAGCTTTTGGTTTTTTAAAATATAAAAGTTGTTGCTGTAAATTACCTGTTGTGGTATTATTAATGTTAGGCAACCAAAAATAAATACATATAATAGTTACTACACCCAATGCGGCAATTAGTGCGTAAGTAATGCGCCAAGTAAAATGATGCCCTATATACGTGCCTAGCGGTACACCTGCTAAATTAGCAATTGTCATACCTGTAAACATAAGTGCAATTGCTTGTGCTTCTTTTCCTTTTTGAGCTAAATGTGCCGCTACAACCGATCCTACACCAAAAAAGGCTCCATGTGGTAAGCCCGATAGAAACCTTGTAGCAGCTAAAGAGTTGTATTCTGGTGCAAACGCAAATAATGCGTTAAATAGCACAAACAAAATCATTAAAAATAATAACACCTTTTTAGGTGCAATTTTACCAGTAAATAAGGTTAAAAGTGGTGCGCCAACAACTACACCAAATGCATATAAGGCAATAAAATGCGCAGCTTTTGTAATTGATATGTGTTGATCGTTGGCAATATCTGGTAAAATGCCCATCATAGTAAATTCGGTCATACCAATGGCTAAACCGCCAAAAGCCAAAGCAATTAGGCCTTTATTCATAGTTAGTTTTTTATAAATAGTTTGCAAAATTACAGTTTCATTTTAAAAAGCAACCGAAACATTATTATTTATTAAAATTTAAATTAAAACAATAATTATTTTAAATATTGTAAAAAAAAGCATTCAGTATATTTTAAATTTAAAAGGAATTGATATATTCGTATTGTAAAATTTTAAAAATTAAAGGCTTAAAAGCAAATTTGTATGAAACAAAGTATGTCTGAAGATCAGCAGTTTATTTTTGATTCGATTTACACGCAAGTACGTTCTGGGTTTTATAGCTTAGAAGACATCCAGACTAGTATTGTTGAAGAGATTGAAGATAATGGTTTTGAAGATGAAATATCTGAAGATTGGGCACATGAGCACATAAATTTAGTGTACCAAGAACTTTTAAAGGAAAGCAAAAATTGGGAATCAAACAACCAAACGCAGCGCTTAATTGCCGCTTTTGACGAATTGGCCGATTCTAAATTTATTGCATTACATTACCCGGGTTATACCAATGAAGATGGAGAATACGAGGTTGAAGAAGTAGAACGTGCATTGATTGATAATAACGAAAAATCGAATGGATATTGTTTTTATCATGGTCAAGATTTAGAACGTGCTGTTCGTGGCGAAGGTTTGTATATAAGTTTCCAAAAAATTAATAACGAAAGCGATGCTGTTAGCAAAGAAATTGCTAAAAAAGTTGTTGAAGTTTTAGAAAAGCATGACTTAAAGGTAGATTGGAACGGCAAAGCAACTTCTCGTATTTTTTTACCCGATTTTAAATGGGAACATATTTACGATGAAGACGCACGTGATTTACTAAATTATAATTACGTTATCGACGCAATTTTATTAAATAAATAGTATTTAAAAAGGGCATTCTTAAATTTGAATGCCTTTTTTATTTTGTATCAAAATAGATTACACTATTTGTGTGAACCTATTTAAATTATACATTTCATAAGTTTAGTAAATGAAGTTAAAGTGTTTTATACGTTAATGTCAATAGCTTATTGCATGTTTAAAAAGTAGTCAAATAATATTGCCCAAAAGTTGTAAAACTTTTAGCAATGGAGTAATTTTTTTAATAGCGTTTTTATGCTAATTTTATTGTTTTTAGTGTTTTTAGTGTTTTAACTTGAAAATAATTGGATGTTATTATTATTATTATTATTAATATTGACAAATTAATTTTAAAAAAAATATTCAATATGAAAAAATTATTTGCTTTTGTGTTAATCGCTATTTGTGCTTTTTATACATCTTGTGATGATAACACTACATTTACTAAGGAGGAAAATTCAAAACAATTAAGTTCGAAATCAATTGATTCTAGTCCTACTGATGAGCAACCAGTAAAAATCGCTATCATACATATAGGTTGGGACGGTAAATGGGGAAGAACTTCAAAAGATTGCACAGGTTTTGGTCTTTGTGAAGCTGAAATTTGTTGGTTTTGTTGTTTTGATGCAAATCATAATAGGGTTCCTTGTTCAGAAAATGATGAATATTCAGCAAGAAAAAGTTTTAAGGCTGAAATAAATTTAGATACTAAATTAGGTACTTTGTTAATACCAATGTCACATGATACTGCTGAAGAAATAAATGCAATTAATGAGCATTCGATTTTCTATATTGATGAGGATATTATACAGCCAGAATTTAAGATTCATAAAGGAGAATATATTTTTGAAAGTACAGTAGGTGATTTTGGTGGTTATAAAGTAAATATATCAATACCTTAATTTTGAGAAAGTTAATTTTATTTATAACATTACTGTTTGTAGCTACCAGTTGTAATGTAAGCTTAGTAAATACAAATGTTAGTTTTGATGGTTTATACAATAACAGTGATAAATATAAAGAAATACTCACTAGTATTGACTGTGAAAATATATCAAAAAATATCTATTTAACAAATGGAATTGAATTACGCAATTGTATTATAAATAATAATAAACCAGCGCTTGTGTATATTTGGAGTTTACATTGTAAAGGTGAGAATTGTGTAAATATTGAATTTTTTATTCGATTTTGTAAAGAGAACAATCTTGTGCCTTATATAGTTATTGAGAACCTTATAGAAAAAGATTTAAATTATTACAAATCTTTAGATGTAGATTTATACGTTATTAATAACACGTATTATAAAACCAAATTTGTTAATAGCTATTCTAAAAAGTTTAGTCAAGATTTAATTCAAGAAAAAAGAACGCTTGGAGAAAGGTACATTTTTTTTGATGAAAACGCAAAGGTTACAACTTTATCAACAATAGACGGTATTTTTCACAAAGAATCTTTATCTATGTAATATTAATATTTAGTAGATATTAAGTAATAAACAAACAGCCTTTTTACTATTGTAAAAGGCTGTTTTTAATTTAAAAAGGGTTTTATTATTTAAGTGCTTTACGTACTTCAGGTGCTACTTTTACACCAAACAATTCAATAGATTTCATAAGCAAGTGGTGATCTGGGTCGCCAACATCCATGTGTGCTACAAAGCGAGAGTGTCCAAACCATTCGTGTTGTTGTAAAATTTTATCAATTACTGCATTTGGTTCGCCCATAAAATAAGCACCTTCAGGTTGCGTGGTGTTTAAAAAAGCTTCTTTACTAAATGCACCCCAACCGCGTTCTTTACCTATTTGGTTTAATTGCGCCGCATAAAACGGAAAGTAGTCATCTTTTACTTTGCTTGTGGTTCCTAAAAAAGTGTGTGAATTAATGCCAACCTGCATTTTTGCAATATCGTGCCCTGCAGCTAAATAATTTTCTTTGTAATAGTCAACCAAAGGTTTAAAGTTTATAGGCATTCCACCAATAATAGCAAACATAATTGGCAATCCTAAACGTGCGGCTCTTAATACCGATGCAGGTGTACCACCAACAGCAATCCACACAGGTAATTGGTCTTGAAACGGTTTAGGATACAGGTTTACATTTTGTAGGTTCTGCGTTAAACGTCCGTTCCAATTAATATCTGTGCCGTTTTTATCAATTAAATCTAACAACAACATTAGTTTATCTTCAAATAGGGCATCGTAATCGTCTAAACTAAAGCCAAAAAGCGGAAATGATTCAATAAAACTTCCTCTGCCAGCCATAATATGAGCTCTTCCTTTAGATATTTGATCCAACATACTAAAATCTTCAAACAATCTAACTGGGTCGCTTGAACTTAAAACCGTAACAGCCGATCCTAATTTTATGTTTTTTGTAACTGCTGCCGCGGCACTTAAAAACAATTGCGGATTGGTAACGCTGTAGTCTGCACGGTGGTGTTCGCCTATTTCAAAAACATCTAAACCTACTTCATCGGCTAATTTTACTTGTTCTAACATTTCGCTAAAACGTTGATGAGGTGCTTTGCGTTGTTTGGTTTGTTCGTTTAATTTTAAGTCGCCAAACATTGATATTCCTAATTCCATGCTTTCTAATTTTATTGTAAAAGTAACCTAATTGTGTTTGTTTTTACTTAATGTAGAGTAAGAAGTTACTTGGTTTGTTGGTATAGTTTCCAAACTTTTTCTTGAGCTTTACGCCCTTGTTTTGCTATTTTATTGTAATAATCAGGATTGCTTTTTGCTTTTGTATCAAAATATTCATTGATTTTATTTAAAAATAAAATCCAATATTTGGCTTTTGAATAGGGTAGTGCCAATGCTTGTCTGCTTTCAGTTCCTAATAAAACTTCGTTATATCCCAGATTTGTTTTTTGTACAAACCATTTCATTATTTTATTTTTAGTAAACGTTACACGCAGCGGTTCATCATACAAAGCCCAAGCTAATTGTTTAGAATCGGTATCGATTCCTTTTTGCGATTTACTCCATAAAAACAATTGTTTTGCAGCCTCTTCGCCTGTGTTTGGCAATAAATGTAAAGGTATGCCCATTAAGTAACCAACATATTTCCATAAATGTAAAACTGCTACAAGTTCTTTAGCTGTTGGTTTAAATTTTAATTTCGATAACCCGTCTATAAAAGCAATTGAAAACCCTAAGTTGGTTGCCAGCATATCCCAAAGATTTATAGGACGGCCCCATAATTCAGATTTCCATTCCGATTTTTTTTCGATTTGTATGCGTGAATAAGCATGTATAAGTCTGGTAGTTAAAACCGCATAAATACCTTTATTGTTCGGTTTTAATCCATTAATTTCGGTAACATACATCCAAAAATCAACTGTATCGGCTAAACGTTTAACCGCACCTTTGTGCAATGCTTGTGTAAATATAAGCGGTTTGTTAATAGCCGATGATTCGTAACCACCCATTAAACAATAATTCCGTAAAACCGATAATGCTGCTGTGCCCGTACGATTGCAATACGATGTACCTAAATTCACTAAATCAAAGTCAACCCATGAAGGGACTTCGTTCAATTGTTGAAATAAATTTTGAGTAGCTAATGAAAGCCTGTTTTTATTCGATGGAAACAAAGAAAAATCGGTATGTAACTTAGCAATTGCTTGGTTAAATGGGGTGTTTGTAAAATATTCAACAGCTACTTCATCAGCTAAATCATCTACTTTAAAGTAATAAGGTACTAACTTTTCACTATCTGAAATGTTTGTTTTAGGTAACAAAAAGGGAAGTAGGTTGTCCTTAGTTGGTTGCCAATAACTTGCAAAGGATTTGTTGTTTTTAGGTTGATATCTTTCAGGAATTTTCATAGTTTAAAGATATAAAAAAAGGTTGATTTGGAATTCAACTAAAAATAAACCTCGCTTAAAAGTTCTTAAACGAGGTTGGAATTTTATTCTTTTGGAACTGTTTCTAAAAAAGGCAGTTGTGCAACGGTTAGGTGTGTTATGACTTCCATTCCTTCTGATTACTAAACGTAATTTTCAATGAAGTTTTTATAATTATTTTTTGCTGATACAATAAGTCTAAATGCGTAAGCAATAATTCTTTCTGCGTATGAAATAAATATAAAGGCGAAAAAAAGAAAACTAATTGCGGTAGCAATTAATTTGGTTGTGCTATAAACATTTTGTTATTTTTTCTTCTTTACCTTCTCTTTAGTAAACAAATTCGCTGTATATTTTTAGTAAAGCTCAAATAGAAATACCACTCTGTTGGCTTCACTTGTAAATACTTGTGGTCTGTAAGCCAAGTCAAATGTGTGTTGGTAAAAAAACTAACAATTTCAATTTAGCACGGCTGTATAAATCGGCTTGTCGATAAGGTCTTTATTTACCGTTAGTAATTTTTGAAGAAATCACTAACTTCGCCTTTTGCTATATTGCGTGTTGAGGGCTGGGGTATTTTCAAAATCATATGGCTTACTATCTAATTTCAATGTCTTTGGGTCAATATACATCTTCTCATAAATTGGGGTAAAACCAGAAAGTGAAAAAAGGCGTCTTGTTTTCAATTCATTTGACAGTGTTGATTTTATTCCAAAAATAACTTTAGAAATATAACTCAAATCAAAGTCAATGTAAAGAAACTCCGAATTTTCATCAAGTTTGAATTTTTCCGAATCTATTTTCGGATTCAATATGTCAACAATTAGTCTCACCTCTTTTTCATAAGACCATTGATTAAGTTTGTTAGTTACAAGATATTGACCTAGTTGGCTTTTGTCTTTGGAGTTAATATTATCTCTTTTTTCACACAAACTTTCTGGATATGAAACTTCTGATGGAACACCTAAAGACTTTACTTTTGAAAAGTCAATTTCGAAACATACCTGACTGTGCGATTGCCCGTAATGAGACCACATTAAATAAGAATTGTCAGACTTAAACTCTTTACAGAAGCAACAAATAAATAACGATTTAAAGACTTTAGTAAACACATATTCGTTAATAAATTTCAAGAATAAATCACTGGCTTCTGTGTCATACATTTTCCAATTAAAAGGTGCTATATATGGATTATTGTCTAAAGGATCATTAAACTTATCAACCCTTGTAAATCTTAAACTTCTCTTTTCTATTGTATTGAATAAACCTTCAAAACTTAAAAAACGATATGCCTTCCCTAAGTATGTATTATATTCATCTTTCATTTATTATGTTCTTCTGTTTATTTTTTGATTTGCCCCCAAACTTGTTTATATATCTGCCAAACGTCCGTTTTATCTTTTTTTTCAAAAATAATAAATAATTCATACAAATCATCAACACAATTAGGTTCTGTTTTATCGGGAAGGAGAATATAAAATTTTCTAAAAAAAACAAGTTACAATAATTGACAGAAGCTCCATTAGCTTGTTTAAAACATTTTGTATTGCTTTGGTCGTAAGTCTAAAGAAGGTAAATTAAATTGTTACAATTATTTTTTATGTGTTTTTTAGCAATAAAAAAAGGTTGATTTGAACTTCAAATCAACCTTTAGTAAAGTAATCAATTAACTAAAATAAATCTATGATTAATGATGGACAAAATCCGATAATAAAATTAATAAGAATTGCTGTAATTGCAACTACAGTGTACACGGTGTTTTTGGTGTAAACCGTTTTTACATCGGCATTTTTATAAGTAAACATGGTAATAATTACTTTAAAATAATAATAAATACTGATGATTGATGTAATTACCGCTGTAATAACTGTAACATAATACCCTTGTTTTAAAGCTTCTGTAAACAAGAAAAGTTTACCAAAAAAACCTGCTAAAATAGGGATACCCGCCATTGATAATAAGGCTAACGACAATGTTACTGCTAATACTGGTTTGTGTTTTGCAAAACCACGAAAATGCATAATAAGTTCTTCGTTTTTATCTTGGCATACATATAAAATTACGCTGAATGCTGCAATACCTGCAATTGCATAAGCTACCATATAGTAAAATAAATAAGGTTCTGCCGTGGTGCCTAATAATATTGCTAATAACATAAAACCTGCATGTGATATACCCGAGTAAGCCATTAAACGTTTTATGTTGTTTTGTTTTAAAGCCATTATGTTACCTACAACCAAAGTAGCGGCAATTAAAAAGGCAATTAAACTAGTAAAAGTCTCTGGCATTGCAGGGAAAAATACAACACTTAATTTATAAAAAGCAGCTACAGCAGCAACTTTAGCTAAAGTGCTCATAGTTGTTGTTGTAAGTATTGGAGCGCCTTGATATACATCGGGTGCCCAAAAATGGAATGGGAATGCAGCAATTTTAAATAACAAACCTACAAGCATTAAAGCAAAACCTACTGTAAACCATTTAGGCATTGTTAATTGAGTGCTAGCAGTTATAATTTGATCGATATCGAATGCTGCAGTTGCGCCATAAATTAAAGCAATACCAAACAAAATAAAACCCGATGCAAATGAACCCATTAAAAAATATTTCATTCCGGCTTCGTTACTTTTAATATTTGTTCGATCACTTCCTGCTAAAATGTATAAGGTAATTGATAAAATTTCTAATCCTAAAAAGAACATAACTAAGTTTCCAAATGAAACCATACAGTAAGCTCCAATTAATAAAAATATTTTTAACGATGTATAATCTGATATTTTATCGTATTGCTCTTTATAAAATGATTGACCTAAAGCTACTATAAAAAAGGTAATTACAATAAATAAGGCGTTAAACAATACGGTTGATTTGTTTACTACAATCATGTTATTGTAAAACGATTCAACAGTATTATAATCACCAATATTGATGCCCAAAGCAACCAACAAACCTATTAAAGTAAGTGGAACAATGGTTTTGCGCAGGTTAATAATTTCTAATACTAATATAAGAACTGCTAAAGATGCTAAAGCTATTAATGTACTCATAGTTTAATTTTTCTATGTTCTAAAAAATAAATAAATCGGTTAGTAATTTTGGATAGATTCCTAAACCAATTAAAACCACGCAAATAATTGTTAATACTACATATTCTTTTGTAGTAACTTCTGCAAAAACTTTGGTATCGGTTGTGCCTAAAACTGCATTTTGAAACATTTTAAGCATGTAATAAGCTCCTAAAATGATTGATGTACCTGCAAAAATTGCATAAAGTAGTTCTTTTTCTGAAAGTGCAAACAATAAAGTAAATTCGCCAATAAATCCAAAAGTACCTGGTAATCCTATCGATGCAAATAATATAATTAAAAAGAAGGTTGTGAACTTAGGAGCTTGTGCACGTATGCCACCCATATCTTTAATTTCGTACGTGTCGTATCTTTTATAAATAATATCGGCTACATAAAACAAACCAACTACAACAAAACCGTGTGCTACCATTTGTATTACAGCTCCTTGGTAACCTGTGATATTACCCACATATGCACCTGCAGCTATTAAACCAACGTGAGCCATTGATGAATATGCTAGTAAGCGTTTTAAATTTTGCGAACGTAAAGCAATTAACGATGCGTAAATAATACCAATAATACACAAAACAACTACGGTATTAATTATTTGCGATGAAACATTTCCTGCAATTGGCATTTGCCAACGTAAAATGGAATAAATACCCATTTTTAACATGATACCAGACAATAACATAGTACCAATTGTTGGCGATTTTTCATACGTATTTGCCTGCCAAGTGTGTAATGGAAAAACAGGAATTTTAATACCATACGCTAAGAAAAACGCTAAGAAAATGTAATTGGCTTCTTTAGTTGTTAGCATTGCTTTAGTTAAATCTGTCCAAGCAAAACTACCAGTTAAACTGTATAAATAAGCAAAAGCAGCAAGCATAAACAAAGAACCAGCAAAAGTGTAAATAAAGAACGTTATCATTACACGTTTGCGATCAGCCCAATCGCCACTGCCCCACAATAAACCAATGAAAAAGATTGGTAATAAGGCTAATTCCCAAAAAATATAGTAAACCAAACCATCTTGTGCTAAAAATGTACCTGCCATTGCAAATGCCATAAACAAAACCAAAGCATAAAGCTGATTTGCTTTTGAGTACAAAGTATTAAACGATGCCAAAATAATAATTGGTAACAATAAGGTTGTTAATAACAACATAGTTAGGCTTAATCCATCAACCACAAAAGCTAACGATATATTTGGATTTGTCATCCATTGTTGTGTAAACGAAACATCGGTTCCATTTAAATAATTACTTGTTAAAACTAAAGCAATAACAGCATTTATTAAACTGGTTACTAATGCAATTTTAGCAGCGTTTTTTGAATTTGAAGCTAAAGTTGCAACTGCACCTAATACATATATAAGTAAAATAATTAAACAATTCATTGCTATAATTTTAGTAACACATAAATAAATAATAGATCAACCCACAAACACCAATTACAAAGGCAAATAAATACAAGCCAATGTTTCCGTTCTGTGCTTTTTTACCTTGATATGATAGTTCTGAAGGAATACGACCGAAACTTAAAACTACTCCGTTAATTAATGCTTCAATTTGTTTTTTAAAGAACGATCCCAAAAAGTTAATTGGTTGCACAATTAAGAATACATAAATTTCATCTAAATAATATTTGTTGGCTAATATTGCTTGAATACCAGCTACATTGTTGTCATTAACAGGTACTTGTTTGTTTTTAACGTACTTCATGTACGCAACACCTAAGCCAATAAAAGCGCCTATAACTGCTAAGCCCATTAAAATGTATTCGGTAGTACCTAATGTATGTGGATGTAAAGTAGCACTGTTTTTAATAACTGGCTTTAAAAATTGATTTAGCCAACTGTTACCTGGAATACTTATTAAACCACCAACTGTTGCTAATGCTGCTAAAATAACCAAAGGCATTGTAATTGCAGAAGGACTTTCGTGTAAATGACTTTCTTGTTCTTTAGTTCCTCTGAATGAATTTGAGAATGTTAAAAATAACAAACGGAACATATAAAAAGCAGTAAGTATTGAAGCCAAACTAGCAATTATCCATAAAACAGTATTGTGATGAAATGCTGCTAGTAAAATCTCGTCTTTTGAAAAGAAACCTGATAACGGAGGAAATCCTGAAATGGCTAAAGTTGATACAAAAAAAGTTGCATAGGTAATTTTCATATGTTTTTTTAATCCACCCATGTGTCTCATGTCTTGTTCGCCACCTATTGCGTGTATCACCGATCCAGATCCCAAGAATAAACACGCCTTAAAAAAAGCATGAGTTATTACGTGAAAAACAGCTACTTCGTAAGCACCTAAGCCCAATGCTAAAAACATTAATCCTAATTGCGATACGGTTGAATAAGCCAATACTTTTTTAATATCGTTTTGTACTAACGCAATTGTAGCAGCTACCAACGATGTTACCGCTCCAATAACTGCAATAATATGCTGTACATTTGGTGTTAAATCGAACAAAAAGTTTAAACGCGTTATCATAAAAATACCAGCTGTAACCATGGTTGCAGCGTGTATTAATGCCGATACCGGTGTTGGCCCGGCCATTGCATCGGGTAACCAAGTGTACAATGGTAACTGAGCACTTTTACCAGTTGCTGCAATAAAAAACGCCATAGTTGCAATACCTAAACTTGGTGCTAAATAGCTATGTTGTTGCAAGGCTACAAAATCTAATGTATGATACAAATAGCCTGTTACAAAAATGCCTACTAAAAAGCCTAAATCACCAATACGGTTCATTATAAATGCTTTTTTTGCTGCGTTGTTGTAATCTTGGTTTTTATACCAAAAACCAATTAATAAGTACGAACATAAACCAACACCTTCCCAACCAATAAACATCATTGCTAAATTGCTTCCTGTCACTAAAATCAACATAAAGAAAACAAAGAAGTTTAAATAGGTGAAAAATTTAGCAAAATGTTCATCGTGGCTCATATAGCTTGTAGAGTACAGATGAATTAAAGTACCAATACCTGTAATAAACAATAGCCAAAGTGCTGCTAATTGATCAAAATAAAAGCCGAAATCAATTGAAAAATAACTGAATTTCATCCATTCAAACAAAACAACTTTTATAGGCTGTTGGGTTGATTGTATATAAGCAAAAAATAAGCATGAAGTAACAAATGATGCTGCAATAGCAACCGTTGCAATAGTACCCGATACCTTTTTGCTTAAATGTTTACCCCAAAATCCGTTGACTAGTGTACCAACTAAAGGGAAAATCAATGTAAGTAGTAATAGTGTTGTACTCATGCTATCCTTTTAAATTTTTAAGTTTATCAATATCAATTGATCCAATGTTTCTGTAAATGGCTACTAAAATGGCCAAGCCAATTGCAACTTCTGCTGCGGCAACAGCCATTGTAAAAAATACAAATACTTGTCCGTTTGCATCTTCGTGATAGTTAGAAAAAGCAACTAACAATAAGTTTGCAGCATTCAGCATAATCTCAATAGACATAAACATTACAATTGCGTTTCTACGGTATAAAATACCAAACGCACCAATACAAAATAATAATATGGCTAAAAATATGTATTGGTCTATACCAATTTGTTGTAAAACCTGTTCCATATTATGTAGTTTTTTTCTCTTTTTTAGATATTAATACAGCGCCAATCATTGCCATTAATAATAAAACAGCAGCCATTTCAAACGGAACCACAAATTCATTAAGTAATACTTTACCTAACACTTGTATCGATTGGAAATCGGTACCTGTTGTTGTGTATGTTTCAATTGCCGGGGCATTTTGTGCTAATGCGCTTACTAAAAAGAAACCTATCAAACAAAAACATACCGTTGCAAGAATTTTTGTTACTACAGGTTTGGCAATTTCATCGCTAACATTTAGGTTCATAAGCATAATGGTAAACAACATTAAAATCATAATTGCACCTGAATATACAATAATATGAACCATTGCTAAAAATTGCGAGTTTAACAAGGCGTAATGGCCAGCAACGCTAAAAAAGCAAACTACCAACCAAATGGCACTGTGAATTGGGTTTTTAGAAAGTATGGTTAAAAACGCACTTCCTAAAGTAACAGCCGAAAGAATGTAAAATAAAATCTCTATCATTTTTATTCTGATTTAGTGGTGTTACGTATTGCTTGTTCTAAAGGCATTACTAATTGTTCTTTTCCGAAGATGAAATGCTCGCGATTGGTATCTGCCTTCACAATTTTTTTCGATGTTGTTAAATAGATAGCTTGTTTAGGGCAAGCTTCTTCGCATAAACCACAGTAAATACAACGCAACATGTTGATTTCGTAAATTTCGGCGTATTTTTCTTCGCGATACAAATGTTTTTCTTCTGGTTTACGTTCTGCTGCTTTCATTGTAATGGCTTCGGCAGGGCATGATAACGCACATAAACCACAAGCTGTACAACGTTCACGGCCTTCTTCATCACGCATTAACATGTGTTGCCCGCGATAAACCGGACTAAACGGACGTGTTTCTTCGGGGTAACTAATGGTTACTTTCTTTTTAAATAAATGTTTAAAAGTGGTAGCCATACCGCCTGCAATTGCACCAATGTACAAACGCTCGCCCAAGGTCATTTCTTTATTAGATACCTGCTTTTTGCGGCCCGATAAGGATATATTTTGAATTGACATACTTTTTAATTTTTTAGCGCGTTAATAATAATACAACCGCTGTGATAACAATATTAATGATTGCTAACGGAATTAATGTTTTCCAGCCTAAATTCATTAACTGATCGTAACGGAAACGTGGTATGGTCCAACGTACCCACATGTATAAAAATATAAAGAAACATATTTTAGCAAATAATACGGCAATACCTATTAAATTGGCTGTGTTTTCTCCCCAATTTTCGGCAGCCCATGTCATACCAGGGTAATTGTATGCGCCTAAGTATAAAACTGCTAATAGGGTTGATGAGATAAACATTGCTGCGTATTCTGCAAATAAAAAGAATCCCATACGCATTGATGAATATTCAGTATGGTATCCACCAATTAACTCTTGTTCACATTCTGCTAAATCAAAAGGAGTTCTATTAGTTTCGGCAAACGAACAAATTAAAAATATGAAAAAGCCTAATGGTTGGTAAAAAATATTCCAATGCATTTCATGCTGACCTGCAGCAATTTCGCGTAAACTCATTGAGCTGTGCATCATTAAAATAGCAACAATAGATAAACCCATTGCTATTTCATAAGAAATCATTTGCGATGCCACACGCATTGCACTTATTAATGAATATTTGTTGTTTGATGCCCAACCACCAATCATAATCCCGTATACACTTACAGATAAAACTGCAAATACATAAAGCATTGCTACGTTAATATCAGCTGCTTGTAATATTACTTTTCTACCAGCAATTTCTAACGTATCGCCCCACGGAATTACAGCCGAAGTCATCAATGCCATTGTCATTGAAATAAACGGACCAAATACAAACAAAAAGGTGTTAGGTGTGTTAGGCATAAATTCTTCTTTTGCAAAAAGTTTTAAACCATCGGCTAAAGGTTGTAATACACCACCTGGTCCGGCACGGTTAGGTCCTCTACGGTCTTGTATCCATGCCGCAATCTTACGTTCTGCCAAGGTGCAATACATGGCAAACAACATAGTTATAGCAAAAACAGCTACAATTATTACGCTTTTTTCTATTATAATAGCTTCTTCCATAATTAACTATTTTCGGTGTTTTTATATGGAACTTCTCTCATACTAATTTTTTTACGATCTTGATCACGACCTTCTAAAATTTGTTTTTCGGTATCAATTTTTACGTTTTCCATTTTACGGGTGTAGTTGTTTTGATTGATTACCGAGAATTTTTCAAACTTACGTGGTCCTTCAATTACCCAATCGTTTACATCTTTATGGTCAAAACGACATTCGTTGCAAATGAAATCTTCTACTTCATGATATTCATCTTTGCGTGCAGTAACACGCTGAATTTCGTTACCAAACATCCAAACGGTTGTTTTACCACAGCATTTATCACAATTTCTGTGCGCATTAAAAGGCTTGTTAAACCAAACGCGCGATTTAAAACGGAATGTTTTATCTGTTAATGCACCAACCGGACAAACATCAATCATGTTTCCACTCATTTCATGATCGATAGCTGCAGAAACGTATGTAGATATTTGTGCGTGATCGCCTCGGTTTAAAACACCGTGATTTCTACTGCCACAAATTTGTTCAGCTGTATGTACACAACGGTAACATAAAATACAACGATTCATGTGTAGTTGTATGTTATCACCAATGTTTTCAGGTTCAAACGTACGTTTTTCTTCTTTAAAACGCGTTTTTTCTAAACCGTGTTTGAACGATAGGTTTTGCAAATCACACTCACCTGCTTGGTCACAAACGGGGCAATCTAATGGGTGGTTTATTAATAAAAATTCTGTAACTGCTTTGCGGGCATCTAAGGCTCTGTCTGAAGTTTTTACTTTAACTTCCATACCGTCCATAACACCTGTTTTACACGAAGGCATCATTTTTGGCATAGGTCGTGGATCTGCTTCACTACCTTTTGATACTTCCACTAAACATGCACGGCAGTTACCGCCTGTATCTTTTAATTTAGAATAGTAACACATGGCAGGTGGTACCACATCGCCACCAATCATGCGGGCAGCTTGTAATACGGTGGTTCCTGGTTCTACTTCAATTTCTATTCCGTCTATTGTAACTTTCATTTCTTTTTTAGTTTAAGGTTTAAGGTTTCAAGTTTAGGGTTGATGTTTTACATCGAACAGTTCACATTGAACATTAAACTAAATTTATAGGGTTTGCTTTGCTACTAAATGTTTTACTTTTTCAAAAGGCTCATTTACAAAATGATCTCTGTTTTTTATTTTTTCTGGGAAACGAATGTGGTATTCAAATTCATCTCTAAAGTGACGAATAGCTGCAGCTACAGGCCAAGCAGCAGCATCGCCCAACGGACAAATGGTGTTGCCTTCTATTTTTGCTTGTACACTCCACAATACATCAATATCTTCTTCTGTTCCGTGACCGTTTTCAATACGCCATAAAATTTTCTCCATCCATCCAGTTCCTTCTCTACAAGGTGAGCATTGCCCACAGCTTTCGTGGTGGTAGAATCTTGAAAAATTCCATGTATTTCTTACAATACAAGCGGTATCGTTATAAACAATAAATCCGCCCGAACCTAATGATGAACCTGTTGCAAAACCTCCATCGGCCAATGATTCATAAGTCATTAAACGATCTTCGCCGTTTGCAGTTTTAAAAATTAAATGTTGTGGAAGAATAGGTACTGATGAACCACCAGGAATTAATCCTTTTAACGGACGATCGTCAATCATACCGCCGCAATATTCATCTGAATTCATAAATTCATCAACGGTTATACCCATTTCAATTTCATAAACACCTGGTTTTTTAACATGGCCTGAAACTGAAAATAGTTTGGTACCGGTAGATCTACCTAAACCAATTTTAGCATAATCGGCACCAGAATTTAACAAAATCCATGGGACTGATGCTATAGATTCTACATTGTTAACAACCGTAGGGTTTTGCCATAAACCTTTAACAGCTGGGAAAGGCGGTTTAATACGTGGATTACCACGTTTACCTTCTAACGATTCTATTAAAGCGGTTTCTTCGCCACAAATGTAAGCACCACCACCGCAATGAACGTGAAGATCTAAATCGTAGCCCGATCCTTTTATATTTTTACCCAGCCAACCTGCGGCATAAGCTTCTTTAATGGCACGTTCTAAGGTTTTAAAAACCCACATATATTCGCCACGAATGTATATGTACGAAAGGTTTGCACCTAATGCAAACGATGATGTAATCATTCCTTCAATTAACAAATGCGGAATGTATTCCATAAGGTAACGGTCTTTAAACGTACCTGGTTCCGATTCGTCGGCATTACAAACTAAATGGCGTGGATTACCTGATTTTTTGTCAATAAAACTCCATTTTAAACCTACAGGGAAACCTGCACCACCGCGCCCACGTAAACCTGAAGTTTTAACTTCTTCGGTAATGTCGTCGGGGTTCATTTTTAAAGCTTTTTCAACAGAAGCGTATCCACCATTTTCGCGATAAACATCGTAATTTTTGATACCCGGAATATGGATTTTTTCAAATAATATTTTTTGTCCCATGGTATTATTTATCGTGTAATGTTATTTTTCCTTCTTTACAATCAGCAATCAGCTGATCTACCTTTTCTTTGGTTAAGTGTTCGTGGTAAAAATCGCCCAACTGTAACATTGGGGCGTAGCCACAAGCACCTAAACATTGTACACCAACTACAGAGAATAATCCGTCTGCAGTTACTTGGCCAGGTTTTACACCTAATTTTTCACAAGTATAATCCATTACATCTTCGGCTTTGTTTATAGCACAACACGATGTTACACAGAATTCCAACATATATTTTCCTACTGGTTTTTGGTTAAACATGGTGTAAAAAGTAACTACTTCGTACACTTCAATAGGTGTAATGTTTAGTAATTCGGCTGCTTTGTTTTGTAAAGCTACACTTAACCAATTGTCATGTGCATCTTGTAATTCGTGTAAAACGGGTAATAAAGCCGATTTTTGTTTTCCTTCGGGATAATGGCTAATCAATTCGTTGATACGTTCCATTAACGCCGGAGTAATATTTATATCTTGATGGTAATTTTTTTGTATTGTTTCCATATGTTAACAGTCTAATTCACCTGCAATAACGTTCATACTAGAAAGGGTAATAATGGCATCAGATAAGCTGCGGCCTTTTACAATTTCGTTAAATGCTTGGTAATAAATGAAACAAGGTCTGCGGAAGTGTAAACGGTAAGGAACACGGCTGCCATTTGTAATTAAATAGTAGCCTAATTCACCATTTCCACCTTCAACAGAGTGGTACACTTCGGTATTTGGAACTGGAATTTCGCCCATTACAATTTTAAAGTGATAAATTAGGGCTTCCATATTGTTGTATACATCTTCTTTTGGCGGAAGGTAGTAATCGGGAACATCGGCGTGATAACCGCCTTCAGCAGGCATTTTTTCTAACGCTTGGCGAATAATTTTCATACTTTCCCAAACTTCTGCGTTACGTACACAAAAGCGATCGTAACAATCACCGTTTTGACCTACAGGAATTTCAAATTCAAAATCTTCGTACGAACAATAAGGGCTAGCAACACGTATGTCGTAATCAACACCAGCAGCACGTAAGTTAGGGCCTGTAAAACCATAGCTCATTGCCATATCTGCGTCAACAGCACCCGCACCAATGGTACGGTCCATAAAAATACGGTTACGTGTTAACATGTTTTCAAACTCGGTCCAAACGGCAGGAAATTCAGCTAAAAACTCATCAATTTTTCTCCAAGCTGTTTCGCTCCAATCGCGTTCAAAACCACCAATTCTACCCATGTTAGTTGTTAAACGCGCCCCACAAATCTCTTCGTAAATTTCGTATATTTTCTCGCGGTATTGCATTACGTATAAAAAGCCGGTAAGTGCACCGGTATCAACCCCCATAACCGAACTACATATAATGTGATCGGCAATACGGGCTAATTCCATTATAATTACACGCATGTATTGCACACGTTTTGGAATTTCGATACCTAAAGCTTTTTCAACCGTCATCCACCAACCTGTATTGTTTATTGGCGATGAACAGTAGTTTAAACGATCGGTTAATACGTTTATTTGATAAAACGGACGGTTTTCGGCAATTTTTTCAAAGGCACGGTGAATGTATCCAACGGTTCCTTCTCCATCGATGATTTTTTCACCATCCATTAAAAGAATGTTTTGAAAAATACCGTGAGTTGCAGGGTGTGTAGGACCTAAATTTAAAATAGATAATTCTACACCATCTTTTTCTTTTGTTTCCTGGATTTGTTTTTCAAATCGCTTTTCTGGAACTAATAATAAATCAGACATAGTATTTGTATTAGCAATTAGGACCTGTTCTACCAAAGAAACGGTCGTCTTTATCGGTTCTACCTTGATCTTCTAAAGGAAATTCTTTTCTAAGTGGGAAAGATTCCATTTCATCCATATTTAAAATACGTTTTAATTGTGGATGGTTTTTAAATACAATTCCGTAGAAATCATACGTTTCGCGTTCTTGCCAGTTTGCTGCAGGATACAACGAAACAATGCTTTCAGCCTCTGGATTGTTTGCGGGTAAAAATACTTTTACGCGTATTCTAATATTTTCGAACCAATTGTGTAAATGATAAACTACACAAAATTGGCGGTCTTGGTCATAATCTGGGTAGTGTACACCGCAAACATCTGTTAAGAAATTAAAGTTCATTGAAGCATTTTCTTTTAAGAATTTAATCACTTCAAAAGAAGCTTCTTTTTTAACTTCAAACGCCAACATATCATGTAATACATGGAAATTTTCCACTTTTGGGGCAAATTGTTGGCTTAAAGTTTGCTGAATAATATCGTTTGTTAAGCTCATGTTATTTAATGTTATATGAGTTTAATAAATCTTTGTATTCATCGCTGCTTCTACGGCGAACCGATTCGTTTTTAACGATTTTTTGCAGTTCTAAAATACCGTCTAAAATTTGCTCTGGACGTGGTGGGCAACCAGGTACGTAAACGTCTACAGGAATTACTTTGTCTATACCTTGTAATACCGAGTAGGTGTCAAAAACACCACCTGTACTTGCACAAGCGCCAACGGCAATAACCCATTTAGGTTCGGCCATTTGTTCGTATACTTGGCGTAAAATTGGGGCCATTTTTTTTGCAATGGTTCCCATTACTAAAAGCATATCGGCTTGGCGTGGAGAAAAGCTCATACGTTCTGATCCAAATCGACCAATATCATAAGTAGCTGCCATAGTTGCCATGTATTCAATACCACAGCACGATGTTGCAAAGGGTAACGGCCACATAGAATTGGCACGTGCTAAACCTACCACTTCGCTTAATTTGGTTGCAAAAAAACCTTCGCCCGAATAGCCGGCCGGAGGTGCAACTTGTTTTATGTTTGATGGATTACTCATAATTAATTACTGCATTTATTCAAACTCTAACCCTTTTTTCTTAAATTCATAAAGTAAGCCTATGATAAGTAAGAACATAAAAATGCCCATTTTATATAAGCCTTCCCAACCTAATTCCATGAAATTTACGGCCCATGGATACATGAAGATTACTTCAACATCAAACAAAACAAATAGAATTGCTACTAAAAAGTAACGCACATTGAATGGTACGCGGGCATTACCGAACGATTCGATACCGCATTCAAAGTTTACATCTTTATTTTTTGATGCTTTTTTAGGACCTAAAAAACCCGAAATTATAATGGTAACAAAAACAAAACCCGCTGCCAGCCCAAGCTGCATAAGGATTGGAATTAAATCTAATTGATTTGATTGCATGTTGTTTGGTGCATTAAATTTTCAAACTTCAAATATAATTTAATACTAGCGTATAAAAAACCAATTGGTTTGCTTTGTTAAGCATTTTAACGGTTTTAGTGTAATTTATAATGGTTATAAATAATTTGTAGCTATAAAAAAAACACCTGCAATTTTGCAGGTGCTTTGTTTTGGAACTAAGTAATATATTTTGTATGTATATTATAAAACAACAACGTCTGTTGCGATTTTTCCTTTTTTCCCGTCAGATTCAACGTAGTTTACTACATCGCCATCTTTTAACTCTCTTGATTTTAATCCAGAAATATGAACAAAAATGTCTTGTCCTGTTGTTTCGTCTGTAATAAAACCAAATCCTTTTGATTCATTGAAGAACTTTACTGTACCTGTTCTCATTTGATAAAATAAATAATTAATAATGTTGTAAAGTTAAACTTTTTTTACTGTTTTCAAAGTTTTTCTTTCATGTTTTTACAAAAAATAATACTGTGGTTAAAATTTAGCATTTTTTAGTTAAAAATAAACACGTTTTTAAAGTAGGTTTTGATGTAATTATATTTTTTTTATTCGTTATTTTTGTAGATACAAGTATGTTTTAAACATGTTTTTTTATATATTTCAACGACACGCTTGGTTTCATTAAATTTTAAATAATGAGAATTACATCTTTAAAATTTTCTAAATTTCTTTTACCAATGTTAATGACTAATATTTTAATTTTTGGTGTTTCCATATATTGGTTTTCAGAGGATATTTCTGTTCTGAATAACAAGCAACTCTTATTTGGATTAATTATCCTCTACATAATTTTCAATCTACCTCAAATCATAGTGCTTTTGAATCATTATAATAATAATAAAAAGATCAGTATGAAGGTTGAAAAAGAACGTTTTATTATTCTTGATAACAAAAGGAAAATTGAAGTTAATAAAAATACTATTATTTGTTGGCAATTAGTGGGAACAGCTAGTAAAACTAAAAAGAGTTCAATTAAATTTACACTTTTAGATGATTTATTTTATATAAAAGTATTTTTAAAATATGAAGATTCTCCAATATTTTTAACTTCTTTATTATATACAAATATTGAAGAATTATTTATGGAAAACTTTCAATCATTTAAAATTGAAAATAAAATAAGTAGTTTTCCTTTAATAAAATTGAATAATTAATTTTCAATTGAGGGTTAATTAATTTTTTTTATCCGACACTGATCGCTCGGATTTAACTTCGTTCCATCGGCTAAAGCCTCGAGTGTAATCCGCGCCTATAAAAACCAAACAGCCTCTTTGCAAATGTAATGAGGTTGTTTTTTTTATAACAAAAAAGGAAGCAAATGCATAAAAGCAATAAAAAAGCCGAGCATACACTCGGCTTTTCTAGTATTAATTTTCAACAGGTTTCTGAATTTTAAATGATTCCATAAACGCTGTGGTATAGTTACCTGCAATATAATCAGGATTATCCATTAACTGGCGGTGGAAAGGAATAGTGGTTTTAATACCTTCAATCACAAACTCGTCTAACGCACGTTTCATTTTGCTAATTGCTTCTTCACGTGTTTGTGCAGTAGTAATTAATTTAGCAATCATAGAATCATAGTTAGGTGGAATGGTATAACCAGAGTATACGTGCGTATCTAAACGCACACCGTGTCCGCCTGGAGCGTGTAATGTGGTGATTTTACCTGGCGATGGACGAAAATCGTTAAAAGGATCTTCGGCGTTAATACGGCACTCAATTGAATGTAATTGAGGTAAATAATCTTTACCCGAAATAGGCACACCTGCAGCTACTAAAATTTGTTCACGAATTAAATCGTAATCAATTACTTGTTCTGTAATAGGATGTTCTACTTGTATACGGGTGTTCATTTCCATAAAATAGAAGTTGCGGTCTTTATCAACTAAAAATTCAATAGTTCCAGCACCTTCGTATTTAATATATTCGGCAGCCTTAACAGCAGCTTCCCCCATTTTTAAACGCAATTCATCGGTCATGAAAGGCGATGGAGTTTCTTCTGTTAATTTTTGGTGACGACGTTGAATCGAACAATCACGCTCTGATAAATGGCATGCTTTACCATATGAATCACCTACTACTTGAATTTCGATATGGCGTGGGTCAACAATAAGTTTTTCCATATACATACCGTCGTTTCCAAAGGCAGCAGCAGCCTCTTGGCGTGCACTTTCCCAAGCTTTTTCAAGCTCGTCTTCTTTAAAAATTTCGCGCATACCTTTACCACCACCACCAGCTGTAGCTTTCATCATAACTGGGTAGCCAATTTCTTTAGCTACTTTCATGGCGTGTTCTAACGATTCTAATAAACCGTCTGAACCTGGTACAGTTGGCACACCAGCAGCTTTCATTGTTTCTTTAGCTGTGGCTTTGTCGCCCATTTTATCAATCATTTCTGGAGATGCACCAATAAACTTGATACCGTGTTTTTGGCAAAGGTCTGAAAATTTTGCGTTTTCAGACAAGAAACCATATCCAGGGTGAATTGCATCTGCATTTGTAATTTCGGCAGCAGCAATAATGTTCGACATTTTAAGGTACGATTGCGCACTAGGTGCAGGGCCAATACATACCGCTTCATCTGCAAAACGTACGTGTAAACTATCTGCATCGGCAGTAGAATAAACCGCTACGGTTTTAATACCCATTTCTTTGCAGGTTCTTATAACGCGCAAAGCAATTTCGCCACGGTTAGCAATTAATATTTTTTTAAACATTTGTTTTTAGTTTTTATGAAACAATGTGTTTTAACCGTTGTTAATTATGACGGATCAACTAAAAATAATGGTTGGTCAAACTCTACCGGAGATGAGTCGTCAACTAAAACTTTTACAATTTTTCCTGATATTTCTGATTCAATCTCGTTAAATAACTTCATTGCTTCAATCACACATAATACATCACCTGCTTTTACAGTTGCGCCTACTTCAACAAACGGAGCTTTATCTGGCGATGGTTTGCGGTAGAAGGTACCAATAATTGGTGATTTTACGGTAATGTATTTATCGTCGTCATTTACTTCAGCAGCAGGTGCAGCAGCAACTGCAGGTGCTTCTGTAGCAACTGGTGCGGCAGTTTGCATTTGTGGCATAGAAACAGGAATGTGTTGAATATAGCTTCCGTTTTCTATAGTAGCGTTTTCAGTAGTTGTTTTAATGGTGATTTTAAAATCGTCCATTTCTAATTTCACTTCAGTAGCGCCTGATTTTGCTACAAATTTGATTAGATTTTGAATTTCCTTGATATCCATATAATTCTAAAATTTGTTGTTCGTTATATATTAATTATTGTTTGTATAAGCCCATTTTAGGTAAATAGCGCCCCATGTAAAACCACCACCAAAAGAAGCCAAAATTAAATTGTCGCCTTTTTTTAATTGGTTTTCAAAATCGGCTAAAAGCAAAGGCAATGTTGCCGATGTTGTGTTGCCGTATTTGTGTATGTTTACTAAAACTTTATCTTCGTTTAAGCCCATACGGTTTGCGGTTGCATCAATAATGCGTTTGTTTGCTTGGTGTGGCACCAACCAGTTTACGTCGTCATGGGTTAGGTTGTTACGTTGCATAATTTGCTCGCTAACATCGGCCATACCCGAAACGGCATATTTAAATACAGTTTTACCGTCTTGGTGCACAAAATGTTGTTTATTTTTAACGGTTTCTTCAGACGGAGGAAGGATCGATCCGCCTGCTTCAATTTTTAAAAATTCGCGACCAATACCATCACTTCTTAAAATTTCGTCTTGAAATCCGTAGCCATCAGTGTTAGGTTCAATTAAAACGGCACCAGCGCCATCGCCAAAAATAATACAAGTAGCGCGATCTGTGTAATCTATAATAGATGACATTTTATCGGCACCAATTAAAAGTACTTTTTTGTATCTACCTGATTCTACATAGGCAGTTGCTGTTGATAAACCGTACAAAAAGCTTGAACAAGCAGCTTGTAAATCATACGAAAAAGCGTTTGTAGCACCTATTTGTGTAGCTACAAAAACACCTGTTGAAGCAACGGGCATGTCTGCAGTTGTAGTTGCCATTAGTACCAAATCTATTTCTTTTGGATCTAATCCGGTTTTTGCAATTAAGTTTTCTGCTGCTTTAATTGCCATAAATGAGGTGCCTTTATCTTTATCTTTTAAGATTCGGCGTTCTTTGATACCCGTACGCGAAGTGATCCACTCGTCGTTTGTATCAACCATTGTTTCTAATACTTCATTAGATAACACGTACTCTGGTACATATTTACCAACCGCTGTTATGGCTGCTGTAATCTTTGTCATAAGGGACTAACTTAATGTTCAAAAAAGTTGAAAAAGTGGTGAAAATTACAAAAAAAATAGCAAATAGCATTGTTTTTAGTCAAAAAATGCTGTTTTGGGTGTAATTTGTAATGATGTTAAACTAAAAAGCTCTCGCATTGCGAGAGCTTTTAATTTTTTATAAATTAAGCTACAGCTTCTGTTTTGTCTACTAAAACTTGACCTCTGTAATATAATTTTCCTTCATGCCAGTAAGCTCTGTGCATTAAGTGTGCTTCACCAGTAACTGCGCAAGTACCAATTGTTGGTGCTACAGCTTTGTAGTGTGTTCTTCTTTTATCTCTTCTTGTTTTCGAGGTTTTTCTTTTAGGATGTGCCATCTTACAATATTATTTATCCGTTAATAGTTGTTTTAATTTATCCCAGCGTGGGTCAATTTCTTTATTATTGTCCGAATTTTCTTCGGTTTCGTTTGTTTCTTCTTCTAAAAAATCATCTTCGTTTATCATTTCCAGATCATCGCTGTCTAAAAAATCTAAATCGTCTTCAAATTCTTCTTCATAGTCTGCTGCAATGTCGGGGTGTACGCGTTTGTACGGAACCGATAGAGCAATCATTTCATAAATGTATTGTGCTACACTAAATTGGAATTCGCCAAAAGGTAATATTAATAACTCGTCGTTCTCATTATTAAATTCGTTTCCAAATTTTACTAAAAGTTTCAATGTGCCTTCTATAGGTAAATCAAAATCTTCGTTGGTAACATCGCACGGTACATTTACGGTGCCTTTGTGTGAAAAATCAAGCTCTAACATGGTTTGTTTTTTTAACAAGTTTACAGTTACCTGTATGTTAGTGCTGTTAAATTCACTGTAATTGAATAGATTGAAAAAATCGTTTTCAATAGTATATTCAAATTGATGTGTTCCTAGTTTTAACCCAGAAAACTGAATTAAAAAATCTTTTTCACTTATCATAACCATCTATTTGAGCGTGCAAAGATATAAAAATAATTTAATTACAAACAGTTAAATTGTTTTTTTTGTTATTAAACATTTGAAACCTTTAAAGGGTTAGCTGTGCTTTGCAAATACTCGTTTTTATTTTTGTAAATATCTAAAGCGGTGTACACTGCGTTTTTAAACGATGTAAAATCGGCAATGCCTTTGCCTGCAATGTCATAAGCGGTGCCGTGATCTGGCGATGTACGTATTTTGTTTAAACCTGCAGTGTAGTTTACACCTGTGCCAAAAGTTAATGTTTTAAAAGGTATTAATCCTTGGTCGTGGTAACAAGCAACTACTGCATTAAAATTTTTGTGTTGTTCTGATCCAAAAAAAGCATCGGCAGAGTAGGGTCCGTAAACAATAATATTTTCGTCGAACAATTCTTTAACGGTGTTGTTGATAAATGTTTGTTCTTCGGTACCAATAATGCCGTTATCGCCACTGTGAGGATTTAAACCTAATAATGCAATACGCGGTTTTATTACATTAAAATCTTGTATTAACGATTGGTTTATGGTACGAATTTTTTGTTTAATTAATTCGGGTGTTAAATGTTGCGATACGTTTTGTAAAGGCACATGATCTGTTAATAAACCTATTTTAATATCATCGCTTACCATAAACATTAAAGCGTTGCCTTCTAATTCTTGGTTTAAATAATCGGTGTGGCCTGGGAATTTAAATTCATCAGACTGTATGTTGTATTTGTTAATTGGTGCAGTTACTAAAGCATCAATTTCGTCATTTTTTAAGGCTTGGGTTGCTGCCATGAACGATTTTATAGCGTATTGCCCAACTGTATCGTTTAGTGTGCCAAAGTCTAAATTTACACCTTCTTTCCAAATGTTTAATACGTTAAACTTTCCTTTTTGAATTTGGTCTAACGAATCAATTCCGTGAATATTTGTGTTGCAGTTAATTATCTTTTTAATAAAAGATAATAATTTGGCATTTCCAAAAACAACTGGTGTGCAAAATTCCATCATGCGCTGGTCTTCAAAAGTTTTTAAAATAACTTCAGGGCCAACACCGTTCATATCGCCAATAGAAATACCTAATATAATATTTTCGTCTTTTTTAATCATGCGTTGCGCTAATTATTGCTAATTTTGTTACAAATTTAGTAAAATTATTCTACTTATGTTTACTGGTATTGTTGAAACTCTTGGAGTTATCAAAAAAATAACACACGATAAAACAAATGTTAACCTATATATTCAAAGTGTTTTTACACATGAATTAAAAATAGACCAAAGTGTGGCGCATAATGGCGTTTGTTTAACGGTAGTTGCAATTGATGGCGATATTTATAAAGTAACTGCTATAAAAGAAACCATTGATGTTACTACTATTGGCTTTTGGAACGAAGGCGATGTGGTGAATTTAGAACGCGGAATGCCTATGAATGCGCGTTTAGACGGACATATTGTACAAGGACATGTTGATGAAACTGCCGAGATTATAAAAATTGAAGAGGTAGGGGGTAGTACTTATTTTAGTTTTATGTACAGTGATAAAGCGAAACATGTTACTATTGATAAAGGATCAATCACGGTTGATGGTACCAGTTTAACAGTTGTAAATTCGGGTGTTAATACGTTTAGTGTGGCAATTATTCCTTATACTTTAGAAAATACGCTTTTTAAAACTTATAATTTAGGTACAAAAGTAAATTTAGAGTTTGATGTAATTGGTAAATATGTTACCAAATTAATGCAAATAGGTAAATAAATGTATAAAAAAATCGGTTTGTAAAACCGATTTTTTTATTTGTACGCAAATACGTTTCCTAAAGTATTGCTGTTTGTAAAAGTACAGTTTTGGTCTATTAATTCACCTGTACCAATATTAATTACCATACCGTGTACTGCTAATTCTTGACCGTTTTTCCAAGCGTTTTGTACAATTGAAGTACGGCATAAGTTTGAAACTTGTTCTTGAACGTTTAATTCAACCAAACGGTCGGTTTTAAGTTGTTGATCTTCAATAGCATCAATTTCGTTAGCGTTTATGCGGTAAACGTCTTTAATGTGTTGCAGCCAGTTGTCTATGATTCCAAATTGCGAACTACTTAAAGATGCTGCTACACCACCACAACCGTAATGACCTGCTACAATAATATGTTTTACTTTTAACACATTAACGGCATAATCTAATACCGAAAGCATGTTCATATCTGAATGTACACATACGTTAGCGATGTTTCTGTGAACAAAAACTTCGCCAGGTTTGGTACCTGTAATTTCGTTAGCAGGTACGCGGCTATCAGCGCAGCCTATCCATAAAATTTCGGGATGTTGCCCTTTTGCTAATTGTTGAAATCGACCCGATGAATCGTTCTTTACAAAATCGACCCATTCTTTATTGCCCTGAATAATTCTGTTAAAACTTGTACTTAAATCGTTACACATGATATTTTTTGTTTTAAGCTAAAATACATAAATAAAAAAAGCCAGTGAAAAAAATCACTGGTTTTTATAGTAAATTATGGACTGTTTTATAAAAACGCGACTAATCCAGTTTCTACATCGTAGTTCGCACCAACTATTTTTATTTTGCCTTCTTGTTCTAATTTTCTTAATGTAGAACTTTCTTTGCGAATGTTTTCTATGGTGTTTAATACATTGTGGTGGTTTAGTCGTTCTAAAAGATCGGTGTTGTTTGAAGAACGCTCTTCGCCTTCTTTAATAATGTTTTTAATAATAGGGTCAAAATGACCAACTAAGTGGTTTAAGTTGTCCATTCCTAAACTTTCAATGGCTTGCGCGTCTAAACCGCCTTTTAATGCACCGCATTTGGTGTGTCCAAGTACAACAACCAGTTTAGAGCCAGCAACGTTACAACCAAATTCCATAGAGCCTAAAATATCTTGGTTAACAAAGTTTCCGGCAATACGTATGCTAAAAATATCGCCCAAGCCTTGGTCAAAAATCAATTCGGCCGATGTACGGCTATCAATACAGCTTAAAATTACAGCAAAAGGCCATTGTCCTGCGCGGGTATCGTTTACTTGTGCTAATAAATCGCGGTTAGCTTTTAGATTTTTTACAAAGCGTAAGTTGCCTTCTTTTAAAATTTCTAGTGCTTTTTCGGGTGATATTGTTGCTTGTGTTTCTGAAGTATGTGCTTTCATTTTTTATTTATTAAGATTAGATTACTTTACATTGCTCTGCGGTGGTTAATTACGATATGTGACTCTTGATCTATTTCGTAATCACGGTAGGTAGTTTTAAAACCAATTAATTCAACTTGTATGTTTTCTTCTTTTGCGCGTACATTGGCAAAATCCTGAATCATTTCTAAAACATCGGTAGTGATATACGATGTTGCTCGTGCATCAATAATTAATTTTGAATTTGATTGAATGTTTTTTAAGGTTTTTTTTATGGCAGCCTTGTTTAAAAACGAAACTTCTTCAGCTAGTTTTATGGTTATTTCGTCTGCATCATTTAGTTTTTCACGGTTTAAATAATAGGCACGTTTCATATTACCTTGTAAAATGTAAATTACCGAAATAGCCAAACCTATACCAACTCCTTTTAATAAATCGGTAAAAACTACGGCTAAAACAGTTGCTACAAATGGGATGAATTGATACTTGCCATTGTGCCAAAAATGTTTAAAAGTTGCAGGTTTTGCTAGTTTATATCCTACTAAAAGTAAAACGGCTGCTAAAGTAGCTAACGGAATTAAGTTTAAAATAAACGGAATAGTTAATACACAAACTAAAAGCAGTACGCCATGTATAATTGCCGAAGTTTTTGATGTTGCGCCTGCGTTCGCGTTTGCAGAACTGCGAACAACAACCGATGTCATAGGTAAACCGCCTATTAATGAGCTAACTAAGTTGCCAATGCCTTGTGCTTTAAGTTCTAAATTGGTATCGGTAATGCGGCGTTTTTTGTCTAATCGGTCTGATGCTTCTATACATAATAAAGTTTCAATTGAAGCTACTACAGCAATAGTGGCTCCAACAATCCAAACCTTCGGATTTAAAAAGCCATTGAAATTGGGTAATGTAACAAGGTTTTTAAATTCGGCAAAGCTTTGTGGTACAGGTAGTGTTACCAAATGTTCGGCAGTAATAGCTAAGTTACTATTGGTAATTATAAAAAGTTGATTTAGTAATATACCAACTACCACTGCAACTAAAGCACCAGGTAGCATTTTAATTCTTTTTAAAAAATCTACTTTATCCCAAGTTAATAAAATAGTAAGTGATACCAAGGTTACAACAATTGCGCCTGGGTGAATAGCATTAAACAATTCGGTGAAATATGCGGGGTTAAAACCGTTTTTAAATAGCGTTAAATTACCTTCGTAATCTTTATCAAAACCTAAAGCATGCGGAATTTGTTTTAAAACAATAATAATTCCAATACCTGCTAACATACCTTCTATTACATTGTTTGGAAAGTAATTAGATATGCTGCCTGCGCGAATAAAACCTAAAATTAATTGTAAAATTCCTGCAATAAAACCAGCGCATAAAAATAGGTCAAATGCATTTAAATCGGTAATTGCAGTAAGTACAATAGCCGATAAACCAGCTGCAGGACCAGAAACTGATATGTTTGAATTGCTAATAGATCCAATTACAATTCCACCAATAATTCCTGCAATAATTCCTGATAAGGGTGGTGCGCCTGAAGCTAATGCAATTCCTAAACATAAGGGTAACGCAACCAAAAATACAACCAATCCGGGCGCAAAGTTTTCAGACAATTCTGTCTTTATATTTTTTTTCATAAATTCTATAATTTTTAAACATGTAAATTCTTGCATTTGTAGTAAAATGCATAAATAGTTTGTAATTATAGTTTATGTTCGGGTGGTGGTAAGGGTATTTTAAAAGCCAATGCGTTTTTAAAACGTTGGTCTAAAGTGCAATAATGCAGATTAAAATTTTGAGTGTTTTTGTGAATGCTTTTGTAGTTAAAAACAAAATGGTAATGAAAATCTTTTTCTTCTTCTTCGTTTACGTTATTGTTTGTTTTGGTTTTTGTTTTGCTGTTGCATTCTTCTTCATTAATTATTAACGTAGATGTGTCTGTATCGTAATTTAAAGCAAACGATATAGTAGGCGTAAATAAAAACAACGCAAAAAGAAAAAGGGTTATTATGTTAAAAAACTTAAACGCTTTCATACGCTGGCAAATTTAGCCGAAAACTTTTAATTATTTGATGTGATTTTATGTAAATTAAAGTTAAGATTTGCGTATAAAACGAAAAAACATCCCTTAGTTGGGATGTTTTTGTTGGTCTACTAGGACTCGAACCTAGAACGACTGAACCAAAATCAGCTGTGTTACCATTACACCATAGACCAATGGTATTTTTATTTAAAAAGTTTTATTAGTTGGTCTACTAGGACTCGAACCTAGAACGACTGAACCAAAATCAGCTGTGTTACCATTACACCATAGACCAATAAAACTTGCAATTGTAAAACCTTGTTTGGTTAATTATTGCGAGTGCAAATGTAGTACAAAAAAAGAAAAGTGCAACAAAAACGTAGAATTTTTTTAAAAAAAAAATAAAAAAGTCTATCAATAAAAAAAAAACGTTTTCTTTGTAGTTCTTACTAAAAAAGTACAAAATAAAGCTATTATGTTGACAATCAATTTTAAAAAGTGGAATGCCATAACAGGATGGGTTGCATTTTTAATTGCACTTACAATTTATACTTTAACATTAGAACCTACCGTTAGTTTTTGGGATGCAGGGGAATACATTGCAACTTCTGCTAAGCTTGAAGTTGGTCACCCACCAGGTGCACCTTTATTTCAAATGTTAGGTGCTGTTGCCGCAATGTTTGCAACTTCGCCAGATAAAATTGCAGCAATGGTTAACTGGGTTTCGGCGCTGTCTAGTGCATTTGCCGTATTGTTTATGTTTTGGTCTGCTACTAATATTTTGCTTAAAGTAGTTTCAATTGGTACCGAAAAGCTTACAAATAATACTGTAATTGCAGTTTTAGGTAGCTGTTTAATAGGTGCGCTAACCTTTACTTTTTCTGATACGTTTTGGTTTAGTGCTGTAGAAACCGAAGTGTATGCAATGGCTACATTTATGCTATCGTTATTATTGTGGTTAGGTTTACGCTGGATTGATGCTTATGATGAACCACGCGGCAACAAATGGTTGTTATTAATTGCTTTAGTAGTAGGTATGTCGTTCGGTGTACATTTTATGGCATTGTTAGCAATTCCTTCAATCGGTTATTTGTATTTCTTTAAAAAATATCCAAAAGTTACCGTTAAAAACTTCATTATTGCAAATATAGTTGTAGTTACCGTTTTATTGGTTGTTTTCGGATTTTTGCTTCCATATACTATGATTTTCTTCGGAAAATCGGAAATATTCTTTGTGAATTCAATTGGTTTACCGTTTAATTCGGGTACTATTATTGCTTTTGCTGTTGTTGTTTCTTTATTTGTTTTTGGGTTGAAAATCACTCGCGAAAAACAAAAACATTTTGCTAATACGGTCATACTTTCGGTATTGTTTATCTTTATAGGATTTTCTTGTTGGTTAATGTTGCCAATTCGTTCTAATACTCAAATTCCAATCAACGAAAACAAACCATCAGATGCTGCTGAACTTTTAGACTATTACAATCGTAAGCAATATGGAGAACGTTCGTTGTTTTACGATACTTATTTTACCATAAAATATGGTGCCGATTTAGATGAAAATAAACCTTATAAAGACGGTAAAATAAATTACGAACGTGACGAAGCTACTGGAAAATACATTGTAGTAAGCGATAATAAAGATACCGAGCCTAATTACGCAAGTCGTTTTAAAGGTTTTTTACCGCGCCTTTGGGAACCCGATATGGCTGTAAACTACATGGCGTTTACAAAACCAGTGACCTTTACATTAAAACCCGAATACGCATCTGAGCCTGAATTGGTTGAAATGGCTTCGCAATTAAATGCACAAGCACAATCAAACCGCATCAGCATGCGCGAATACGATTATTATTTAAAACAAATGGGTGAATATATTACGGTAGAAAAACCAAGTTTTACCGATAATATAGGTTTTATGTTTAATTATCAGTTTGGTTACATGTATACACGTTATTTAATGTGGAACTTTGCCGGACGCCAAAATGATATTCAAGGGAATAACGACCGTATGAACGGTAACTGGATTTCGGGCATCAAGTTTTTAGACGAAATTCGTTTAGGTTCACAAGAAAACTTAACTTCTGATATGCTTCAAAACAAAGGTAGAAACGTATATTATATGTTGCCTTTTATTTTAGGTTTATTAGGGTTTATTTTTCATTACCGTAAAGACCCTAAAACGTTTTATGTGCTGTTAGCGTTGTTTTTATTTACAAGTTTTGCTTTAAAAATATTCTTGAATGAACGCCCTTTTGAACCTCGTGAACGCGACTATGCAGTTGTAGGCTCATTCATGGTTTTTGCTATTTGGGTTGGTTATGGTGTTTATGCGATATATGAATTTTTATCGAGCAAAGTAAATGCAAAAGTAGCCTTACCTTTGGTTTTAGGAGTTACCTTTTTAGCATCACCGGTATTAATGGCAAAGGAAAATTGGGACGACCACGACCGTTCTGAAAAATATACTGCTTTGGCTTTAGGTCGTGCATATTTAGATTCGTTAGAACCAAATGCCATTATTTTTACAATTGGTGATAACGATACCTTCCCACTTTGGTATTTGCAAGAAGTTGAAGGTTACCGTACCGATGTGCGCGTAGTATGTACCACTTTATTACAAGCAGAATGGTATATTGATCAAATGAAAGTGCGTTCATACAATTCCGATCCTTTAAAAATTCGTTTTAAACACAAACAATACGCAGGTGAAAACTTATATTATGCGGCAATCACTCCTACTGTTGATGAACGTTTTGATGTAAATACTGTTTTAAAATTCATTGCATCGGATGATGAAAGAGGCAAAATGGAAACCGAAAGTGGTAAATTCATTACTCGCATTCCAACCAATAAGTTAAGCTTGCCAGTTAACAAAGAAAAAGTTTTGAAAAACGGTATTGTATCGCAAAAATTTGCAAACGATATTGTAACTGAAATACCAATTGATATCAATTCTAACGCATTATACCGTATGCGTATTATTATGTATGATATTATTGCAAACAACAATTGGGACAGACCGGTTTATTTTACTGGAGGATCAATAACTGATGAAGACTTCTTGTGGATGAAAGATTACCTGCAATTAAACGGTTTGGTATATCAATTAGTGCCAGTAAAGGCAAAACGTATGTATACTGATCATCCGTTGTATATAGGGTCAATTGATACCGATAAAATGTACAATACCGTTACCAAATGGTATTGGGGTAATTTTGGAAGTACCGCAATTTATCACGATCCTGAAACACGCAAAAACGCAATGAATTTTAGAATTAATTTAACGCGTTTAGCTGAACAATTAATTGAAGAAGGTAAAATGGATAAAGCCAAAACTATAGTTGATTTGGCTATGAAAAATTTCCCAATTGAACAATACATTCCTAACGATGCAAACGGAAGTTATTTTACAGTAGAACCATTTGCAGAATTGTATTATTTGCTTAACGAAAAACAAAAGGCAGCTGCAATAGCTACAAAATTGTTTACAAAAGCAGAAGAAAGTTTAAAATTTTATAAGGCGATGCGCTTAAATGAGCAAAGAGAATTTGCTTCGGATATTATTTTTGCTTTTGAAACCGCTTATCGCATAATCGATAATTGCAAAATGCATAAGGATACCAAAACCGCTAACGCATTAACAAGCCGTATTGCACCTTTTGAAAAACACTTTGCTAATTATTTACAAGCCTACAAACAACAAAAAGAAGAAGAGGCCGAAATGATGAAAAAGGAAGCTGAAATGATGCAAGATTCTACTAAACAAACGGTAGATTCTGTTAAATAATAAATTTTGAAGACGGATTAAACCCCGTCTTTACTTATTTTAGAAATATGTTAGAAAACAAAGATCAAAACAAAACCGCGTTGGCTCAGTTAGGTGAATTTGGTTTAATTAATCATATTACCCAAAACTTTAAAATTCAACAGCAATCAACCATAAAAGCAATTGGCGACGATGCCGCTGTGTTAGATTTTAAATCGAAAAAAACGCTTGTAACTACTGATTTTTTGGTAGAAGGCGTGCATTTTGATTTAAGTTACATGCCATTGAAACATTTAGGTTATAAAGCAGTAGTAGTAAATATATCAGACGTATGTGCTATGAATGCCACTCCAACTCAAATCACGGTTTCTATTGCTGTTTCTAATCGTTTTCCGTTAGAAGCAATCGAAGAATTGTACGAGGGTATTCGCTTGGCTTGCCAATTTTATAAAGTTGATTTAATTGGTGGCGATACCACATCAAGTACAACAGGTTTACTTATTAGTGTTACTGCTTTAGGCGAAGCAAACAAATCCGAAATTGCGTACCGTTCGGGTGCAAATGAAAACGATTTGTTGGTAGTTACCGGCGATATAGGATCGGCTTATATGGGCTTGCAGGTATTAGAGCGCGAAAAGCAAGTGTTTTTGGTGAATCCAAATAATCAGCCCGATTTAGAAAATTACTCCTACATAGTTGAACGCCAGTTAAAACCTGAAGCGCGTACCGATGTGAAAGATTTGTTGGCAAAATTAAACGTGCAACCAACAGCCATGATTGATGTGTCCGATGGCATTTCTTCAGAAATTATGCATATCTGTAAAGCATCAAACGTAGGTTGTAATTTGTACGAAGAAACGCTACCTTTAGATCCACAATTTATTAATGTTTGTGAAGAATTTAATTTAGATAGTACAACCATTGCTATTAACGGCGGCGAAGATTATGAGTTGCTTTTTACTATTGCAATGACCGATTTTGATAAAATTAAAGGAAATCCGAACTTTACCGTAATTGGTCACATGACTGCCCAACAAGAAGGAATGCATTTAATAACACGCGAAAACACTAAGCTACCATTAAAAGCGCGCGGTTGGAACGCGTTAAACCAAGAAGATTAATACAAATACATATTTATGAAAAATTTCTTTATTATTTTAAACATTTTTGCTTGTGTAAGCGTATTTGCACAGTCAAAATTTGAATCAGGATATTATATTGATAATTCTGGTACTAAATTTATAGGTGAAATTTCAGAAATTAACCCAAATGTTTTTCCTTCTGAGTTTTACTTTAAAAATGAAAACGGTGAAACTAAAATTCAAACCAACACTGTTAAAGAACTTAAATACGGAGTTTTACTTCTTGAAAAAAAACAATTTAAATTCGACCCTACAATACGTTTTGAAATTCAAAATTTAAATTCAGAAAGAGAGTTTAATTTAGTAAATGCATATGATTTTGTAGAACTACTCGTAGATGGTGATTTTAAGTTGTATCGTTACAAAAAAAATGGTGTTTCTACTTTTTTATATCAAAATTTGAATGGTGATTTAGTTCCATTGTTATATAAAAAATATGTAACGCAAAGAACTACCATTATTGAAAATAGCGAATTTAAAAAGCAGCTGTGGAGAGAAGTTAAAAATGAAAAATATACTAGTTTTGATCGATACACTTATTTAAAATACAGAGCTGATGATCTAGAAGATTATTTTAAAGAAGCAAACGGAATTTCATTTAAAAGAGAAAAGAAAGGACAAGTAATTTTTAATTTATACGCAGGTTATTCAATGCATACCATGGATATTTCTTTTTTATCCGATTTACCTGCAAAAACACATCAAGGGTTAACAATAATGCCTGAAATTGAATGTTTGTATAATCGCAATGTTAAAAACCCTGTAGGATTTTATGTGAGTGCTAAGTTACATTCTTTTAAAGAGAATTTTGTTGAACCGTATGAAAGATACAACTGGAATCATAAGGTAGATTATCAATCAATATTTGTTACATTAGGTGTTAAAAAGTATTTTATGTCTACCAAAAAGGTACAGCCTTTTGCTAAGTTTGGTTTTGCAATAAACAATCCTATAAAAGGAAAAATCGAGTCACCAGTAGATTCATGGCGTTTAAATCTTATTGTTTTAGAAAGATACAGCGGAGGGTTTAATTCAGGAGTTGGTGTTAAACTATATAACAAATTTTTACTAGAAGTAGATTATGATTTTGCTTTTAAAACAGCTTATATAGATAAAAATACAGCGTTAAATTTAAAAGTTGGATATTCTTTCTAAACAAAAAAACCAGAATGTAAAAATTCTGGTTTTTTTGTTTATTAATGTGAATTCAACATATTTTTAGGATCTAAATAGCGATCTAATTCTTCTTTGGTAAGTATGTTTTGTTCTAAAATTAAATCGTACACACTGCGGTTTTCTTCTAACGCTTGTTTGGCAATTTTAGTACTGTTTTTATAACCAATTATTGGGTTTAAAGCAGTTACAATACCTATGCTGTTTTGCACTTCGGCTTTTAAATGTTCGGTGTTGGCTGTAATTCCTTCAATACATTCTACACGCAATGTTTCAATGGCATTGGTTAAAATTTCAATCGATTCAAATAGCGTTAATGCAATAATGGGTTCCATAACATTTAGTTGTAATTGTCCTGCTTCGGCTGCTAAGCATACGGTTGTTTCGTTGCCAATAACTTTAAAACAAACTTGATTTACTACTTCGGGTATTACCGGATTTACTTTTCCAGGCATGATAGACGAGCCAGGTTGTTTAGCGGGTAAGTTAATTTCGAACAATCCTGTACGGGGCCCCGATGCCAGCAAGCGCAAATCGTTACAAACTTTAGAAAGTTTAATGGCTAATTTTTTTAAAGCTCCTGCATAAGCTACAAAACTACTGGTGTCTGATGTAGCTTCAACCAAGTTTTCGGCCATTTTAACGGGTTCGTTAAGAAAAGTGGCTAATTTTTCGGCACATAATTGTGCGTATCCTTTTGGTGCGTTTAAACCTGTGCCAATGGCAGTTGCCCCCATGTTTATTTCTAAAAATTGATAGGCTTGACTTTGAATAAATGGAATTTCTTTTTTAAGAGTAATGGCAAAAGCTTCAAATTCTTGTCCTAAGGTCATAGGCACAGCATCTTGCAATTGGGTGCGCCCCATTTTTATAACGTTTTCAAATTCTTTTGCTTTGCGATCTAAACTAAAAAAAAGTTTTTCAAGCGAATCAGTAATTTGTTTAGATGATTGAAATAAAGCTAGTTTTAAAGCAGTGGGGTAGGCATCGTTTGTTGATTGCGAAAGGTTTACATGATCGTTAGGCGAACAAAATTGATAAGCGCCTTTTTCATGTCCCATGTGTTCTAAAGCAATGTTGGCAATAACTTCATTTGCATTCATGTTTACCGATGTTCCTGCGCCGCCCTGAATCATATCAATAGGAAACTCGGTTAAATGTTGTTCATTTAAAAGTGTATTGCAAGCAAATGAAATGGCATCTTTCAACGTACTGTTAATTAATCCTAATTGAAAATTGGTTTCAACAGCAGCTAATTTTACTAATGCTAACGATTTTATAAAAACAGGGTAGTGGTTTAATTTGTAGTTTGATATTTTAAAGTTGTTAATGGCGCGTTGCGTTTGTACACCGTAATAGGCTTTTTTAGGTACTTGTAAATCGCCCAATAAGTCTGTTTCTGTTCTAAAAGAATTCATACTTTTTTATTTAAAAGTACAAAAATGTTTTCTTTTATCCTTTAAACAGCGCTTATATTAACAAAAATTTTAAAAAAAGTAATAGGCGTTTGTTATATGGTTAATTTCGGTTTCTGCGCCAATAAGTACCGATATAATATCTAAACTAACTTCGTAATCTAAATTCTTACTTTCAATAAAAGCGTTCGTAGCTTCTAAAATAAGCTTTATTTTCTTATTGTTTACAAAGCTTTCAGGTTCGCCAAATGCAGTTGATGTTCTTGTTTTTACTTCAATAATTGCCAATATATTTTCTTTGGTGGCAATAATATCAATTTCGGCTTTTTTGTAACGGTAATTTGTTTCTAAAATGGTATATCCATTTTTAACCAAATACGTTTTAGCCAAGTTTTCACCTGCTTTACCAATGTCGTTGTGTTGTGCCATTAATCATAGGTTAAAGTTGTAGTGGTTGCATTGATATCTAAAGTTACGTTAGTACCTAATTTTAATGCGCGATTATCAGGGATATGACCAGCCGGAAAATCAAAACAAATAGGAAAGTGGTATTCTTTACACAGTGCTAATATAATTTGTTTCACGTCATAGCCAAAAGGTATTTGGTTGTCGTGCATATCGGTCATTCCACCAATAATCAATCCATTTAAATCATCAAAATAACCGTTGCGTTTTAAGTTGTAAAACATCCTATCTATATGATACAAATATTCGTCTAAATCTTCTAAAAATAAAATTTTACCTTTTGTGTTTATTGCCGATTTTGAACCCAATAAACTGTAGATAATAGATAAGTTACCACCAACCAATTCGCCTTTAGCAGTCCCCATTTTATTACTTGCGTTAGTTGGGATTGTAAATTGGTAAGGAGTGTTAAAAAGGGCATTTTTTAAAGTTTCTTTAGCAGTTTCTAACGCATTTGGTACCGAAAAGGGCATAATGGCATGTAAGGTAGTTACTCCTAAATTGTGAATATGGCTATGTAAAACGGTAATATCGCTAAAACCAATAATCCATTTTGGATTTTTTAAAAAAGCAGTAAAATCAATAGCATCAATAATTCTAACCGTACCATAACCACCGCGCGCCACCCAAATGGCTTTAATATTGGGGTTGTTTAACATTTGCTGTAAATCGTTGGTACGTAGCAAATCGGTGCCGCCTAATTGGTTTACGTTAACATCTATAGTTGCGCCAAATTCAACTTGCAACCCCCATTCTTCTAAAAGGGCAACTGCGTTTGCAGCCGCATCGCGTGAAAAACTTCTGGCGGTACAAAGTATGCCAACCGTATCGCCTTTCTGTAAGTATGCTGGTAAAATCATGTTCTATGTTTTAAACAAATGTATTAAATCAGAATTTGTTCTTTATAAAACAAATAACATTTCTTTAAGTTTTCTTCCTATTTATATATAGTTTAAATTCATTAAATTTGTGAAAAATTTTAAAATACAAAATTATGTATCCAGAAGAAATAGTAAAACCAATGCAAGAAGAATTAACTTCGGCAGGTTTTGAAGCATTATATACAGCAAACGAAGTAACAAACGCATTGGCACAAGAAGGTACTACATTAGTAGTAGTAAATTCGGTTTGTGGTTGTGCAGCACGTAACGCACGTCCGGGAGCAGTTATGAGTTTAAGCAACACTAAAAAACCAGCAAACATTGTTACTGTTTTTGCAGGTGTTCACAAAGAAGCAGTTGACGCAGCGCGTGAAAAAATGTTTCCTTTTCCACCATCATCACCATCAATGGCATTGTTTAAAAACGGCGAATTAGTGCATATGTTAGAACGCCACCATATTGAAGGAAATCCTGCTGAAATTATTGCAGAAAATTTAAAAGAAGCTTATAACGAACATTGTTAATTATTAGTTTTATATACACAAAAATCTACTGAATTTCGGTAGATTTTTTTTTTGTTGTATATTTGAACATAAATTGTATAAAGTGCACAAAATTATTTCTTATCCGTTAAGTATCATATATTATTTATTATTAAGTTTTAGTTTGTTGTTGTTTCACCCTATACAATGGGTGTGCTTAAAATTATTTGGTTATCAGGCACATAAAACAAGTGTTGATTTGTTGCAATGGTGTTTAATGCGCAGTGCAAATATATTAGGAACAACATTTAACGTGCAAGGGCGTGAAAAGCTACCCTTAAACCAACCAATTATTTATGTTGCAAATCATCAGTCATTGTTTGATATTGTATCAATCATTTGGTTTTTAAGAGCAACACATCCTAAATTTGTAAGTAAAAAAGAATTAGGAAAAGGCATACCAAGTGTTTCGTTTAATTTAAAACACGGTGGATCGGTTTTAATTGACCGAAACGATCCAAAGCAAGCACTTCCCGCAATAAAGGGCTTAGGACAATACATACAAAAGTACAAGCGTGCCGCTGTGATTTTTCCAGAAGGAACACGTACTAAAAACGGAAAACCTAAACGTTTTTCAGAAAACGGCGTAAAAATGCTTTGTAAATTTGCACCCGATGCCTATGTAGTGCCTTTAACCATAAACAATTCATGGAAAATGTTCCGCTTTGGCATGTTTCCAATGGGCTTAGCAAGCGCTATAAAATTACAAGTACACGATGCTATTAAAGTATCCGATTGTGATTTTGAAACGCTGTTTAATAAAACAACAGAAACCATAATTTCTGATATAAAATAACGCAACAATAGTTGTATAAAATAGTAAACAAATGTCAATTCAAAATGTTCGGTTAGAAGTAATGCAGTTCTTAGAAAAGAACATCGATTCTTTTGTACAGAATTATTTAATTCCTGTAGAAAAAATCTGGCAACCTTCAGATATGTTACCCGATTCACAAAACGAAAATTTTCTTGAAGAAGTTAAAGAATTACAAGCATACGCTAAAGAATTACCTTACGATTTTTGGGTGGTTTTAGTAGGCGATACCATTACCGAAGAAGCTTTACCAACTTACGAGTCGTGGTTGTTAGATGTGGACGGAGTTGACCAACGCGGCGGTGAAAACGGCGATGGAAACGGATGGGCTAAATGGATACGCCACTGGACAGGCGAAGAAAACCGTCACGGCGATTTATTAAATAAATATTTATATTTATCGGGCCGCGTGAACATGCGCGAGGTTGAAATTACAACACACCATTTAATTAACGATGGGTTTGATCCTGGTACCGACCGCGATCCGTATAAAAACTTTGTATTTACCAGTTTTCAAGAACTAGCAACTTACGTATCGCACAACCGCGTGGCACAAATGGCTAAAAAATTTGGCGACCATAAGCTTTCTAAAATTTGTAAATTAATTGCTGGCGATGAAATGCGCCATCACCATGCTTATTCTGAATTTGTGGAACGTATTTTTCAAGTAGATCCTTCGGAAATGATGAATGCTTTTCATTACATGATGAAGAAAAAAATTACAATGCCAGCAAACTTAATTCGCGAATCGGGTGGGGCAATAGGCGATGCTTTTCACCATTTTTCAGAATCGGCGCAGCGCATTGGCGTGTACACCTCTATGGATTATGTAGATATCTTAAACAAATTAATTAAGCGTTGGGAAATCGATAAAATAAATAATTTAACCGACGAAGCAGAAAAAGCACGCGATTATTTGATGAAATTACCCGATCGTATGGCTAAATTAGCCGATCGTATGAAAATTGCCGATGAATCACATGTTTTTAAATGGGTTACACCTGCAATTATTAAATAAATCAACAAGCCGATAGTAATATCGGCTTTTTTAATTTTTTATTCTCAACCTTTGTTTCTTTGAACGTTAAATAAATTTCAATACTAGTTAATATTATAAAATGAATTACATTCAACAAACCATACAATTTGTAAAAGCCGAATTAGAAGGGGCCGAAGCTGGGCACGACTGGTTTCATATTCAACGCGTTTACAAAAACGCTTTACACATTTTAAAAACCGAAAAAGCTAATGAACAAGTTGTGGTTTTAGCGGCTTTGTTACACGATATTGCCGATAGTAAATTTTTTAATGGCGACGAATCTATTGGGCCTAAAAAAGCAATGGATTTTATGACCTCTATTGATATAAACGATGAGGTTAAAAATCATGTGGTAAAAATTATTGAAAACATATCGTTTAAAGGCGGTAATTTTAATCGTAATTTTCATTCTATAGAATTGGATATTGTGCAAGATGCCGATAGATTAGATGCCGTTGGCGCCATTGGTATTGCCCGTACGTTTAATTACGGCGGCTTTAAAAACTCCCCCATGCACAACCCCGATATTCCACCAAAATTAAACATGACTAAGCAAGAGTATAAAGCGCATAATGGTACAACTATTAATCATTTTTACGAAAAATTGCTGCTTTTAAAAGATTTAATGAATACCCAAACTGCTAAACACTTAGCCGAAAAACGCCATGCGTATATGCTGGGTTTTTTAGATCAGTTTTTTAATGAATGGGAAGGGAAGGTGTAATTTGTTGAAAGGGTTAATCGTTTATTTGATGATTTGTTGAATTGTTGAATTGATGATTTGGTTAATTGATGAATTGATTATGTTATGTTTCGTTTGTCACATTGAGTCTGATGTCACTGAGCTTCGGTCACTGAGCTTGTCGAAGTGCCGAAGTGCCCAAGCATGGTGTGTAGTTTATTTTTCATAGTTGTATATTTTGTTGAATTGATGAATTGTTTAATTGTTGAGATTCCTCGTTGCCTCGGGATGACAAGGAATAGTATAAAAATATTAAAAAAGGTGTTAAAAGCAGAATAACTCCGAAAGTCTTGAAACACTATCGGAGTTTGTTTATTTACATATTATAACTTTATAACTTTATAACCATTTCACTTTTTAACAATAAAACCTACTTCTTAACAACCTTTACCGTAGCGGTGCTGCCTTGGGTGGTGGTTACTTTTATAAAATACGTGCCGGCTGTAGCACCGTGCAGGTTTATTTGGTTGGAACCGTTAAACGCACCTTTTTGTATTTGTTGCCCCAATACGTTGTACACCTCATAGTTTTGTAGGGTTTCTGGGGTTTCTATGTTTACAATATCGGTAGTTGGGTTGGGGTACACGTTTACGTTTAGGGTGTTAAACTCTTTTGTGCTTACACTAGTACCGCAAGTGCTGGCACCTAGTTTGGCTACAAAAAAATCGTATTTACCAATGGCGCCTAATAAACCAACACTGCCCCCACCTGTAAACAAATTACCTTGGTAGCAACCGCCTACCACATAATTGCCATCGTTATCTACAGCTACGGCAGTAAGCATGTGGTTGTTACCTGTACTGCCCTGAATATCGTGCATACCTATTACAGCACCGGTTTGTTTGTTAAAACGCATTAATAAAGGATCACTTTGGTGGCCTTGCGGGCGGTTGATGCTAAAGCCATCCCAAATGGTATTACCTCCCATAGTGGCAAATGCCACTTCGTTGGCATTATTACGCAATGCCATACCAAAACCCCAATAAGAACCTGTTTGGGCACCACTCCAATTATAGCCTGTAGGCGTACGTGCCCATTGAGTGGCCCCGTTACTGTTTAATTTGGCTATAAAAGGCATGTTGCCGCCCGGAAGAGAAAAAGTAAAGGTATAAGGCGTGCTAGTAGTGCTTTTTGGGTCTTTTATACTAACTACAGCCCCCCCGTCTCTATAAAGTTTACCTCCAATATATACATCCCCGTTAGCCTCATCAACCACCAAATCGTAGATGCGGTTATCTTGAAGATTACTACTACACGCCATTTCTCGGCGCCATAGTTCGTTGCCGTTGGTGGCGTTTATGGCCAGTATATAAGCATTTTCGGTAAACGCGGTGCCGGCATAGGTTAATGGGATGTCTTCGTTGGCGTTTACCCTTGAACGAAACCCACCAATAAGATAGCGGTTGCGGGGCTCGTCGTATCTAAAAGTAAAGCTTGGTTCTGCAAAATGTCCTGTTACGGGTAACAATAAGCTATTTAAATAATTACCTCCAGTATCATATTTTACTGCGTAATACTGATAAGCATTTGTAAATGTAGAAGGTACTGTTATATTATTGTCTAAATGTGTGCCGTATAAAAAACCAGTTATAAAATGAAGATTATCATTGTTATCTATTTCTAAATCGTAAACGAATGAATCTTTATTATAAAAATTCACATCCCCTTGTAATGCTTTTTTCCACTGAAATTGTCCGTTACTATTGTATTTAACTAAATATGTTGTTTTATAAGCAACATCTATTGTATTCTGATTAGTAGGCCAAGGCGGTAAAAAATCAGTTGGACTAAAATGAGTTGGGTAGGCAGTACTAATTTCGTTTCTAACATTCGCTCCTACGTAAACATTATTATTGCTGTCTAATACTATTTTGTAAGCAGCTTCAAAGAGCCCCCCCCCCCCAATTGCCTGGCTCCAACGTACTTGCCCGTTGCAAGTGGTTGAGAAAATAAAGATATCGTTACCACCCATTTGGTTGCCATAAACTGTTACGGGTTGTCCGCCTAATTGCGGGGTACCGTTTTTTATTTGTGCGACAAAGTAGTAATTGTTGTCGGTACCAACCTGTATATCAAAAATTTGTTCTACCCTGTAATACCAACCACTCTCACCAACACTGCCGCCACCGTTTACGGCCCATTGCCATTGGTAGGGTTGGGCGTGGGTGGGGATAGAGAATAGAAAATAGAGAATGGAGAATAGAAAATAGAAAAAAGCATTAGATTCTTTACATCTTGAAACTCCTACGGAGTGACAAATTGGATGAGATGCTGCACTTCGGCACTTCGATACTTCAACAGGGCTCAGTAACCGCAGGCTCAGTGACCGAATCTCAGTGACCGTTAATTGTTGATGTGGTTGCTGAGCTTGTGGTTGCTGAGCCTGTGGTTGCTGAGCTTGTCGAAGCATGGTGTGTAGTTTATTTTTCATGGTTGTATATTTTGTTGAATTGATGAATCGTTTATTTGTTGAGATCCCTCGTTGCCTCGGGATGACAAACTGTATATTTTGTTGAATTGATGAATTAGCTTCGCTCCGTTCGGACTTTGTCCTCGGGTGTTTAATTGTTTAGAGACTCCTACGGAGTGACAAACGGTGTATTTTTTTGGTTTGATGAATTGTTGAATTGTTGAATTGTTGAGATCCCTCGTTGCCTCGGGATGACAAGGAATAGTATAAAAATAATAAAAAAGGTGTTAAAAGCAGAATAACTCCGAAAGTCTTGAAACACTATCGGAGTTTGTTTATTTACATATTATAACTTTATAACCAGTTCACTTTTTAACAATAAAACCTACTTCTTAACAACCTTTACTGTAGCGGTGCTGCCTTGTGTGGTGGTTACTTTTATAAAATACGTACCGGCTGTAGCACCGTGTAGGCTGATTTGGTTGGAACCGTTAAACGCACCTTTTTGTATTTGTTGCCCCAGTACATTGTACACCTCATAGTTTTGCAGGGTTTCTGTGGTTTCTATATTTACAATATCGGTAGTTGGGTTGGGGTATATGTTTACGTTTAGGGTGTTAAATTCTTTTGTGCTTACACTAGTACCGCAAGTACTGGCACCTAGTTTGGCTACAAAAAAATCGTATTTACCAATAGCGCCTAATAAACCAACACTGCCACCACCTGTAAACAAATTACCTTGGTAGCAACCGCCTACCACATAATTGCCATCGTTATCTACAGCTACAGCTGTAAGCATGTGGTTGTTACCTGTACTGCCCTGAATATCGTGCATACCTATTACCGCACCGGTTTGTTTGTTAAAACGCATAAGTAGCGGATCACTTTGGTGGCCTTGCGGGCGGTTGATGTTAAACCCATCCCAAATAGTATGGCTGCCCATAGTGGCAAAAGCTACCTCGTTGTAGCGCAATGCCATACCAAAACCCCAATAAGAACCTGTTTGGGCACCACTCCAATTATAGCCCGAAGGCGTACGTGCCCATTGTGTGGCTCCGTTGCTGTTTAATTTGGCGATAAAAGGCATGTTGCCCCAAACGGAAATATTAAAAGTATAGGGTGTTGCGGTAGGATTCTTGGGATCTTTTATTTTAATATCTTCACCAGGTTGTCCCGTTGCAACAAGTTTGCCGCTAATATATACATCCCCGTTAGCATCATCAACCACCAAATCGTAGATGCGATTATCTTGAAAGTTGCTACTACACGCCATTTCTCGGCGCCATAGTTCGTTGCCGTTGGTAGCGTTTATGGCCAGTATATAAGCATTTTCGGTAAACGCGGAGCCGGCATAGGTTAATGGGATGTCTTCGTTGGCATTTACCCTTGAACGGAATCCACCAATAAGATAGCGGTTGCGTGGCTCGTCGTATCTAAAAGTATAGCTTGAACCTACAAAACCAGTACCATCCACTATTGGTAACATCATACTGCTTACGTAATTACCCGATGTATCATACTTTGTTAAATAATATTGAAAAGCAGTTATTGTGCTGGGTACCGTTACATTATTGTCTAAATGCGTGCCACCTGTAAACCCAACTATAAAATGGATGACATCGTTACTATCAACTACTATATCTAAAATCTCAGATCTATCCATAATATCATCAGTAACACCTTGCATAGCTCTTTTCCAAAGAAACTGTCCATTGTTATTGTATTTAACCAAAAAACTTCTTTTGTAATAATCACTTGGTGTATTCAGCGGATTGGGTACTGTAGGCATTATTTCTGTGGGACTAAAATGGACAGGGTACGTACCGCCAGGTGGCATTACATTAGCGCTTACGTATACATTGTTGTTGCTGTCTAAAGCTATGCTATAGGCATCATCAAATAGCCCCCCCCCCCCAATTGCCTGACTCCAGCGTACTTGTCCGTTGCAAGTGGTTGAGAAAATAAAAATATTATTACCTCCTTGTGGGTTGCTATAAACCGTTACGGGTTGCCCTCCTAATTGTGGCGTGCCGTTTTTTATTCTCCCAACAAAATAATAGTTGTTGTCGCTACCAACCTGTACATCAAAAATTTGTTCTACCCTGTAATACCAACCACTTTCACCTAAACTACCGCCACCGTTTACGGCCCATTGCCATTGGTAGGGTTGGGCTGTTGCTGGGATGGAAAATAGAAAATAGAGAATGGAGAATAGAGAATAGAGTATAGAATGTGGTCGAGATTTAGGCATTATAGTATGTTGACTTCTCGACAAGCTCGAAGGGACGTGATTACTTGTGTAATGACAAACTTTGTGTAATTTATTTTTCATGGTTGTATATTTTTGTTAAATCGTTTATTTAGCTTCGCTCCGTTCGGACTTCGTCCTCGGGTGTTTAATTGTTGAGATTCCTCGTTGCCTCGGGATGACAAGGAATAGTATAAAAATAATAAAAAAGGTGTTAAAAGCAGATGCTTTCAACACCTTTTAATAGTTAATAGTTATTTTTTAATTAATTTTTGTTGTGCAATGTTTTTGCCATCGGCTTGTAGGTTTACCATATAGGTACCTGGTGCCAAGTGGCTAATGTTTAACTGCACTTCGCCTTGGTTGTTGTTTAGGTTTAGGTGCAAACGTTGCACACCTGTTACATCGTACACCGCAATGCTGGTAGCGTTTTTGTACGTGCTATCCACGTTAAAACGGGCTACAGCGGTTTCGCTTGCCGGGTTAGGGCTTATTACAAACTGCACCGTAGGGTTTGCGGTACTTTGTGGTACTGCTTGGGTGCTTTTACGGCAACCGTAATCTAAATCAATAAACGGCCTGTTGCTTAAAAACGTGCAGCCAAACTGGGTAAGTGCCAATTGGTACGTACCTGTTTGGTTTACCATTTGGTTGGGTACAAAGGTGTTGTTGCCCATTTGCGAGGTGTTGCCGTTTACAAACCATTCGTATTGATCGTACACCCCAAACGGAGCTAATAAATACGCGCCTGTACTTGCACAAACGCGGTAACAGCCCTGTGGTACAATCCACAACGTACGTTCGGGGTTGTGCGGTGCCTGTACCTGTGCTGTAACGCTGCAACCTGTTGGTGCGGTATAGGTTACGCTGTATGCCCCGCCGTGGGTTACTTGTATGCTTTGCCCCACCATACCGTTGCTCCACGTATAGGTGCCGTTTGCTGGTCCGCTGGCATCTAACTGCAAGGTGTATGGCTGGCAGTTTACTACATTGTAACCAATGGTTGGGGTAGCCAATTGTGGATGAAACACCACCACCGCTGTAAAACTGTTTACACAGTTAGGGTCGTTCGGGTGTCGGGTTTCAAATGCATAGGTATGGTTACCAGGGGTTAATCCACTTAAAGATAACGAAATGTTGTTGGTGCCTGTAACCCAATTGTTGTAGCCCGCAGGTAAACCTGTACCTACCCAACGGTGTTCTACATTCATATCGGTAAAAATACCGGTAAGAGTCGTACTTTCGCCGTAACACACACTGGTGTTGCCGTTAATGCTGGCAAACGGCGGTTTGCGTACCGTTACAATAGCTGGCTTGTTAACCATGCCGTAAAATTTACAACCGTCGCCGTCAATCAATACCGGCCAATAGCTGCCGCTTTGGGTTGGAGTAAAGGTTAAACCAGTGGCAATCTGTTCGTCGTCGCGCATCCAAATGGCATCAGCAGGAAAAGCAGATCCTGTAATAGGACTAAAACTTAAAGGCGTAACTGTACTGCCTTCGCAGAAATCTAACGGATTTGGATTTATTTCACCATCAAATACGGCTTTGTTAATATATACACCAACACCTGGAAAAGCTGTTTCAAAGATACAACCGTTTGCATCGGTAATTCGTAGGGTAATATTTTGTGGACCACCTGTTGCAAATTGTACCATTGTGGTAGTGGCACTTGCTTTGTAATGGGTGCCGTTATGGTGCCACTCATAGCGATAGCCCGGTAACATAGGGTTAGGCAATGTAAGCGGTATAGGTTCTTCTGCGCAGTACTCGCTATTTGGGAGCGGTATGCTAAAGTTTACATTTGGTGCGGGATCTAATACCACTGTTGCGGTAGCTATACAGTTAGGTTTACCAGCCGATGTAAGGGTAAGAGTAAACGTATGCGTACCCGCTGCTAAACCAGTAACAGTGTAGCTTTGCCCTGTTGGTGGTGTACCTGTAATACCTGAACCCGAATAGGTAAAGGTAATATTACTTTGCAGAATGTTAAATAGTTTAGAGTGGTTTAGTAACTCTACATTAAACGTACCGTTGGTATTACAAGTTACCTTGGTTTTTAGGTCAGCTTCGTAATTTTTAGCTACATCAAAAGTTTCAACCGTAAAACACGTGCCGTAATCTACCTTAGCGCTTACTGTGTGTATGCCCGGAACATCGGTAGTAAACACCGCGTTTGCCGTACCTTGTCCACTTTGTAGTGTAAGGTATTGGCTACCTGTCCATGTAATGCTTACCGGTGTGCCGCCGTAGGTAACATTGGCGCTGATTTGGTTGCAGCTACTCCAAGTTGCCGAAACGTTTACTGGTGGTGTAGAACAACCACCTGGTGAGCCGCCACAACTTTCTGTAACTTCAATACTGTTTGACGTTATTACACAACCAAAACTGTTTGTTGCACGTACATAATAGGTACCGCCTGGGGTAGGGTCTGTACTTTGTATGGTATAGCTGCTGCCAGTTGCTATAAACACACCATTTTTTACCCATTCATAGGTTGCCGGCGCACCTATACCAGAAAACATATTGGCTGTAAGGGTAATAGGAGAAAAACCTGCAGAAGGACATACTACATAATTATAACCAGGTGAAATTTCTACCGTAGTTTCTGGATACACAATAACCGACTGGCTTACTTTAGGGTTGTATTTACAAACCCCAACAAATTCAACCGTAATGGTTTTAGTTATGGCACTGGTACCTGTGTTTGAAAAGCCGTTTGGAACAGGAAAAGATACTCCGCTTGTAAAGGTATAAGGCCCTGTATTGCCGTAGCCAAAATCTACATATACATCGCCTCCACCAGCACTAGTATTCACTACTATGTTAAAATCTGGTCCCGGACATATAGCACCAATTGGATCTAAAGTTAGTGTAGGCTGCAATACCAACTGTATAGGCACCGTTTTGGTTACCGTTATACCACATTTAGTAACTTTTAAACGCAGTTCACCGCTATCTACATTGTTACTAATTTCGTTTAAACCAACTTCTACCGTAAGATCGTTTATACCGTTTATGATACTACCAAAGTTAGCGGTGTAGTTACCCGGCGACTGTATGCCTACAATTTCCCATTCTAAATGGTCTACTTCTACACCGTTTAAATTAGCTGTAAACGTGTATTTATCACTTGGGCAAAAAATGCTTAATCCACTGTTGTTTGTTATTGTAGGGTTTACCACTACTTCGCTAACGTTGTAAGTAACGGGAGCCGAAGTACAGATTACCCCATTTTTAACATATTGTTTCACCACGCTTACTGTAGCGGTAGGTGCGGTAAATGCTATGGCAACTTCGTTACCTGCATTTGTACCTATTACAGTACCACCTGTAGCACTCCACACATAAATAGCATTCGGGTCGTTTTCGGTTATGCTATAAATATATGGAACATTTAAACACACTTTATTAGGTCCGGCAATACTTCCTGTAATTACAGGTGTTGGAATTACATCAATAACCACAGGGTCGCTCATACAACTATTGTATGTAGCTGTTACCACATAAGTACCCCCATTGTTAAAGGTGTATGATGTATTTGGGCCCGTGCTTGTATGTACTACACTACCACCCGTACGAATTTCCCAATATACCGGTTGCATATTACTTGAATCAAAATCATAAGTTACGCCCGTACATGTTGTTTTTTCAACAGGAGCAATAATGCTTACGTTTTCAACTACTTCAAACATAAAGTCTTCAATTCTACCTGCGCAATTATCACCGTCTAATAAAGTATTTTTATATTCAACCGTAATATAGTGAACACCTGGTGCCAAACCATCAACCATAATTTCGTTGCGTTGGTCGGTGTAAACAATCATCGGATGGTTTGGATCACCGTCAACCATCCATTCAAAATCGGTGGTAGGCCATTGAGGCAAGCTGTATTTAGCTTGTTTACCCTGACAAATAATAGTAGGTCCTTGTAAAATAGCATGGCGTAAAACAACTGGTATTTTAACAGTAATCCAATTAGGACAATTACAATACGATAGGTAACTTATGTAACCAAATCCATCAGCTGGATCAACCTGATCCCAAACGATACTTATGGATGAACTTCCGTTACCGCCGCCAACAATGGTGCCGCCAATTACTTGCCAATCACCACCACAACCGTCGTTAGCATTGTAAGTTTCAGTATTAAACTCACAAGTAACATTTAAACACGAAATTTCAATAGGTTTAGCATCATCAACAATAACTTCGTATTCATAGGTGCTGCTGCAATTACAACTGTTAGTAACTGTTAAAGTAACCGTGTACTTACCACTGTACAGATACGTATGTGTAGGTTCAAATGCATTTGAATAATTACCATCACCAAAATCCCATAAATAATTTACTAAAGCAGATCCGCCGTTATCATTTGATATATTATTAAACGAAATAGGTGTACTCACACAAAAAAATTGTTGATGAGGGTCGGGTCCATCAATTAAAAACTCAGCATTTGGGCTAATAATTTTTTCAATACAAATGGTATAGTTTTTAACTGTATTGTCTGTAAAAGTAATGGTAATATTTAGGCTGCCATTACCATAACTTCCCCATTGTACCGTAGCAGTATTGTTGGTACTACCCGATTGTAAAGTACCACCAGTTACTTGCCATTGTACGGTGGCAATAGTACTGCCTTGTAAAGAGTAAGTAACCAAACTACCTTCGCAAAAACGTGGGCAATTGCCATCCATCATGCCTTCAAATAAACTCACTTCGGTTTGTGGCGGTGCTTCGCCGTTACCAGGAATTTCATTTGCATCGTCTTCATACTTAATACAGCCCACCTGTTGATCCCAGGTAAGTACAGCTGTATTAGGTGTTTGTGCCTTTATACCTAAAGACAGCAGGAACATCAGTATGATGCCCATTCCCCTAATAAGGGGCAGAAAGGAATCTTTCTTCATAATTAAAGTAATTGAGTTAATATTTGTTTTAAGTATTTTGCATTGTAAGGCTACGTTTTTTGATATTTACCTAAAGCATATACATCTACACTTTATAATTAAATATCCAACGTAATGCTTTGGTTCAACCAGTTGTATATAAAAAACCACGTGTAATAATTAATAAAACCACGCGTGTAACTAACTAAAACCACGCGTGGTTTATAAAAAAACTACATAGGTGTTTATAAAGTACTATTTAACGCGCTGCAGGGTAGCGGCATTTAGGGTATCGGAAATGCGTTTGCCCGGGCGGTAGTTTGCTTTTACTGCTTTAATGTGTTTTTGGGCATTAAACTGTTCGGCAGTTGCAGTGCCTTCACTTGAAAGCGATGGGTACAGCGAGCCTATTTTATCTAAACGAACAATTTTGCTGTTGGCAAGTGCTTCTTGCATTACGTTTTCTAAAGCAATAATTACTCCGCGTATATCGGCTTCGCTTAAGGCACTAAATTTTTCAATTGCTTTTACCAAATCGTCTATGGTTTGTTCGCCATCGGTAACAATATTTGCATACCATTTTTTGGTGCCGCCGCCTACAACGCCTGGCTCGCCCTTTTCTATTAATTTGTATTTAATTGCCATGTTTTAAAGTTTTAAAAGGTTTTAAATTGTTTTAACTATTTTGAGTTTTGTTAGTTGCCTGCTTTTATATTGTTTCGAAAACCGGTATTCCGGACTACCGACCTTCGAAAACAACGTTTAAATGCTGTTGTGCCAAGTTTGTATGAGAAAAAACAACTTTTAGTACATGTTTAAAGCGTGTGCTTTTTTAAATCTACAGCACCTGCATAGAGAATGGCTTTTGTAAGATTGTACTGCGCACCATACGCAAAAGCTATGTTTTTATTATTTTTCCATTCTTTATCTCCATAATCACCATCTACTTCCTGTTGAATTGCATATAAAGTATTCACTAAATCATACTCTTGCGTATTGGTTATTGTTGCCAACATATCTGTAGTAAAAGTGTTGTTAAGTATGGCAATAATGGCAGTTTTGGTTTCTGTAGTATAGTTAAATTGTTCAATTATACTGTTGTTAGCGTTTTCAAGTACATATAATTGGGTAAAATCAATAACTTCTGTACCACTACCACTTGGTACTATATTGTTTACATGGTTTTGATAGCGTATTAAATTAGTGTCATGTGTTTCGTTGTAATTGTATATAAAACTGTTTACTACATTTGTATATACAATAAAGTCGTTAACCGTACGTGATTGTACAGTTGTTTTTGTGCGTAACGAATTGTTGTTTTCTACTAATTGTTCATCGGCATTTTCGCATGAACTACATAAAGCTGAAATTGCTACAGCCCATAAAAAAAAATTTTTCATTGTTTTCGAATTTTTAAATGGTGCTGCCCGGGTAGCATATTGTTGTTTTACTAATTTGGCAGATTTTAAAAAAAACGAAGGGCAAAAAGGTAAAAACTTTACAGAATGTACCTTTTTGCCTATTGATTTGTAATGTGATGTTGTTTAAATAGTTTGTTTTTAATGGTTTATTGAAGATGTGTACGTGATGTTTTTTTTGTAAATTTGGTTGATAACCAATTTTAAAATTGATGATTTTGCCAAAAAGAATAGTATTTGTAATTATTTGGTGTATCTTTTTTACCTTGCCTTTTAGTGCCAATACACAAACACTAGACCCTGCCTTTAAAAAAAGCTGGGAACAATTGAGTGTTGATACACTAACTAATAAGCAAAAATTAGAATTATTAGACCGCTATATTGAAAAAGCACAACGCGAAAAAAACAAAATTGAAGAGTACAGAGCTTTAGAACAGAAAACGTACATTTTGCCTTTTAACGAAGCTGTTTTGTTATTACACAAAATGAATCCTTTGGTACAAAATATACATAATGATAGTTTAACGGGTAGATTTTATAATAGAAGTACAACGCTTTATTATAAAAACCGTTATTTTAAAGAAGCACTAGATTATGCCATACAAGCCGAAAAGTTTAATGTAAAAATTAATAATTTATATAATTTAAATGCAGCTAGAATAACAATTGGCAATATATACTACCATACGCAACGCTACCAAAAGGCAAAAGATTATTTTTTGTTAGCCAATACTTATTATAAAAAGGTACACAGTTACAACCACTTGCAAGGGTATATTGGCAGTTTGTACAATTTAGGTAGATGTTATTGGATGTTAGAAGATGTAAAACAACTGCAACAAACCATTCATGCCAGTAATAAAGTACTGCCTAGGTTGGAACCCGAAGATGAAAAATTTGAAGCAGCTTATTTGAATTTTTTAAAGGGTGGAAACGCCTATTTAAACAAAGCTTATAATCAAGCACAAATGTTTTTTGAAAGTGCCTTGCCCGAAATTAAAAAGAACAAAGATTTGGCTAACGAACATATTATTTATATGTATTTGGGCAAAATAAAATGGCAACAAGGACAAAAGGAACAAGCTGTTGCTTACTTTACTAAAGTAGATAGTTTGTTTAAGCACCATAAATTTTTAAATTTTGAATTGCGCGATACTTATACTTATTTGCGTACGTATTACAAAGAAACCCACCAAAACGAAGCGTTATTAGAAACTACAGAACGTTTAATTGCACTAAACCAACAGTTTGAAAAAGAACAACAGCACATTGGTGATGTATTGCATTACCAGTTAGAAACCCAACAATTACAAGCCGATAAGAACAATCTGCAAAACCAAATGCAAGCTTATAAATTGCGTTTTATAGGAGTAGGGGCGTTGACATTGCTTTTGTTTGGCACGACTGTTTTTTGGTTTTTAAAACGCAAAAAACAACCGCAAACTCATTTAGTTTCATCGTTACCAATAAAACAAGAAACACCGGCCAGTATTGCAACTACTGTTGTAAGTAACGCATTTAGTATACAAGATTTACAAAACACTGCTGTTTTTACAGATAAAGCAAATACAAAAGCACAATTGCCCCCAAAGCTAACCGCCACAGAGCAACGTTTGTTTGAACAGTTGCGTGTTTTTGAAAACGAAAAGCAATTTAAACAAACCATTACTTTAGAGGAATTGGCTTTGCAATTTGGTACCAACCGAACCACGCTTTCAAACTTTTTAAACACTTACAAAGGCGGTTACAATACCTATTTAAGTAAATTGCGTGTGGCCGAAGTAATGAAAGATTTAAAAAACGATAAAACACTTTGCAGTAAAACACTGCAAGAATTGGCTAGTAGCTACGGTTTTTCAAACGCCAAGGCATTTAGTAGTCAATTTAAAACCGAAACAGGTAATAGTCCGCTTGCATTTATAAAAAGTATTACCCAAACAAATACATGTGTGTAAAAGGGTGGTAGGTAAAAAAAGAAATCCGATTCAAACGAATCGGATTTCTTTTTATGATTGTTTAAAAAGTATTACATCATACCTGGCATACCGCCGCCCATAGGCATTTGGTTGGCACCTTCTTCTTTAATATCAACTAAAGCACACTCTGTAGTTAAGATCATACCTGCAACCGAAGCAGCGTTTTCTAAAGCTACGCGCGTTACTTTTTTAGGATCAATGATACCTGCAGCAAGCATATCAACATACTCATCGGTTTTAGCGTTGTAACCAAAGTTACCAGTACCTTCGCCTACTTTTGCTACAATTACCGAACCTTCTAAACCAGCGTTTTCTACAATGGTTCTTAAAGGCGATTCAATAGCGCGCGAAACAATTTGAATACCTGTTTTTTCATCGGCATTTAATGCATCAACAGTACCCAATGCATTTTTAGCACGTAGTAAAGCAACACCACCACCTGCAACAATACCTTCTTCAACAGCGGCACGTGTTGCGTGTAAAGCGTCGTCTACACGGTCTTTTTTCTCTTTCATTTCAACTTCCGAAGCTGCGCCAACATACAATACCGCTACACCTCCAGCTAATTTAGCCAAACGTTCTTGTAATTTTTCACGATCGTAGTCAGATGTAGTAGTTTCCATTTGCGCTTTAATTTGGTTTACTCTGTTTTTAATCATGTCAGAATTACCTGCGCCGTTAACAATGGTAGTATTGTCTTTATCAATAGAAACGCGTTCAGCAGTTCCTAACATTTCTAAAGTAGCGTTTTCTAATGTGTAACCGCTTTCTTCTGCAATAACAGTTCCACCTGTTAAAATAGCAATGTCTTCTAACATAGCTTTTCTACGGTCACCAAAACCTGGCGCTTTTACAGCAGCAATTTTTAATGCACCGCGTAATTTGTTAACTACTAGGGTAGATAAAGCTTCGCCATCAACATCTTCGGCAATAATTAATAATGCTTTACCTGATTGTGCCACTGGTTCTAAAACCGGTAATAATTCTTTTAATGAAGATATTTTTTTATCGTATAATAAAATGTACGGATTTTCAAATTCTGTTTCCATTTTTTCTGGGTTGGTCACAAAATAAGGCGATAAGTATCCTCTGTCAAACTGCATACCTTCTACCACATCAACATACGTATCGGTACCTTTAGCTTCTTCAACAGTAATTACCCCTTCTTTACCCACTTTACCAAAAGCTTCGGCAATTAATTCACCAATAACTTCGTCGTTATTTGCAGAAATAGAAGCAACTTGTTTAATTTTATCGGTAGTAGAACCTACTTCTTGCGCTTGCGAAGCTAAATCTTTCACAATAGCATCAACGGCTTTATCAATACCGCGTTTTAAATCCATAGGGTTAGCACCTGCGGCAACGTTTTTTAATCCTTCTTTTACAATAGCTTGTGCTAAAACGGTTGCAGTAGTAGTACCATCACCCGCTAAATCGTTGGTTTTAGACGCTACTTCTTTTACCATTTGCGCGCCCATGTTTTCTAAAGTGTCTGCCAATTCAACTTCTTTAGCAACCGAAACACCGTCTTTAGTAACGTGTGGTGCACCAAAAGATTTAGAAATAATTACGTTACGCCCTTTAGGACCTAAAGTTACTTTAACTGCATTAGCTAATGCATCAACACCGCGTTTTAAACCGTCGCGTGCTTCAATATCGAATTTAATATCTTTTGCCATAATTTTTTTTAATGTTTAAATTGTTTAATGTTTAATATTGTTTAAAGTTGTTACAGGAATAACTTGAAACTTATATAATTGCGAAAATATCTTCTTCGCGCATGATTAGGTAGTCTTTACCTTCAAATTTTAATTCGGTGCCAGCATATTTGCCATATAAAACAGTATCACCTACTTTCACAGTTAGTGGCTCGTCTTTTTTGCCATTTCCTGTAGCAACAACAGTTCCTTTTTGAGGTTTTTCTTTTGCAGTGTCTGGAATAATGATTCCTGAAGCAGTTTGAGTCTCAGCTGCAGCCGGTTCAATAATAACGCGGTCTGCCAACGGTTTCATGTTTAATGCCATACTATTTTAATTTAAATTTTAAGAATATTTATTTTTTGATTTTATGCTGACCAAAAGTGTGCCAACGATGAAAAATGATATTTTGACATAAAAAAAATGCCAGCTTATGACAAGCTGGCATTTTTAAGTGGTTTGTATTATTTTGCGGGTTGTGTCTGACTGTTTTGTGTTGCAGGTTGTGCCGCTGTATTTTGTGCAGGTTGTTGTGCTGGTGCCGCTGCATTAGGTAAAGCTGTTGGTTGTGGTGCTACCGTGTTAGGATCTAAAATTTTAGATTCGTTAGAATAGCCTGAATTAAAGCTTAAACTAGATACTAAAATTAAAACCACTAAAGCAACTGCTAAAGTCCATGTACTTTTATCTAAAAATTTGTTGGTGTTTTGTACCCCACCAACCGATGTTGAACCACCTAACGATGAATCTAAACCACCACCTTTAGGGTTTTGAATCATAATTACGATTATTAAAAGTACTGCAACAATTGTTATTAACACTAAAAAAACTGTAAACATATTTATTTGTTTTATATATTATTGAATTCTTGTAATTTTTTTATATCGGAAATTCGATTTGCAAATAAACTACTTTTTTCTGGATATTTCAAAATTAAAATTTCATAAGCTTGTATGGCTTTTTGATATTTTTTTTGTTCTAAGTAAATCCGCGCCAACGTTTCAGTCATGTAATAAGGTTCTTCTTCTTCGTTGCGATCAAGGTTTATTGCAGGTGTAACGGCCGTTTTGCTTGGTGTTATTTTTGGATTTGCCTCTATAAAACGGTCAATCAATTCCATTTTTTTTTGTTTGTTAGGAATTGTTTCTTCTGTATTATTTTCTAAAATTTCTTTGTTTTGTAAAGTTGTTTTTGGTTGATTTTTGTTTAAATCTTCTTCGTTTTCCTGTTGAATTGCGTTTGGCGATGTTAATTTTAACCATTCATTAAACGAAAATTTATCGTTTTCAGAGAAATCTAAAGGCGTGCCTACTTCTAACTTTTCTTCAAGTTGTTCAAGTGAGTTGTTAGCAACAACAGCTTGGTTTTTTTCTTGTTTTGCTTCGGATTTAGATTTAGATATTTGATCTATTTTTTGAATTAAACCAGTTTCCTTTTCTTGGTTTTCTATATAAACCAATGTGTTTAAAAGTCTTTTTTCAATATTTTCGTCTAAAGTAGGTTCGGGTTTTTTAAATTCAATATAATCAACATCAACCACCGTTACATCTTCTATTTGCAATGGTTTGTAAGCTATAAATTCATCCGAAATGATATAATCAAACAACACATCGCGATCAGTTGTGTAGGCAGCGGTTTTTTTTAATTCGTTATTGTATAAAAAGCTGCGTTGTTGGTGCAATGTTTTTAAATACAGGGCTCTGGCCGATTGTAAATAAGGGTATTGATTTACAATATTTTGTAGCATTGCTGCTTGTTCACTGCTTAGTTGGTAAGGGTTGTTTAACCACTGTACGTATTGTTGTGCATTCATAGGCTTACCATTTTGCTAAAGATGCGTTAAACACATCTTGCGTTATACGTTCGTAAATTTCGTTTAAAGCGGTGCTTAAACGTGGGCCAATAAGCTGTTCATTAGCTGGGAAATCGTAAAAATGCGAAAAGGTTTTCTCAAAATCGTCTTGCGGATTTCTTTTGTTAGTAAAACGCACATTTATAGCTATATACAAACGGTTTTGTGCGGCAGTTTGGTCGGCAGTTGCTGTCATGGGCGACACACGGTATTGTGTAATTTCGCCTTCGTAAACCAAATCGGCATTACTGTTTGTCATGTTTAAACTGGTTTGGTTTACCAATAAATCTTGTAATTGAATGGTAAAGGTACGTTCAATACCAGGTTCAACCAATTCGGCATTGTTTAAAAAGTAATTTACTTGAAAGGTTTCGGCATCAATTTTTCCGGTTCCCGTAAAATTATACGCGCCGCAACTTGATAAAATCAAACAAAAAAGGAATGCGGTAAATTTGTATAGTATGTGATTTTTTTTCATGCGATGTACTTTATAACTTGGCCTTTTTTAAAACTATTTGTTTTTTTACAAATCGTATTGTTTTATTTTTCGATACAAGGTTCGTTCCGAAATCCCTAACTCATCGGCGGCAGCTTTGCGTTTTCCGCTGTTGCGTTCTAATGCTTTTTTTATTAGTTGAATTTCTTTTTCTTCTAATTTAAGCGTTTCTTCGTCATCAACCGTTTCGGCAATTAAATAATCTTGCTCATCATCATCATCTAAAACTTCTTGGTTGTTGTTTGTTGGGCTTGATGCGTGCTCTGTTAATGGAATGGAACGATTGTTTGGGTTGATTACTGTTTCGTCGTTTTGCCCGTAAATGCGTTGTATGAGTGATTTGTTCGATTCTTGCACTTGGCTAGAATTGCTGTTGTTCATTAATTCTAACGTTAGTTTTTTTAAATCGGTTAAATCGGCTTTCATATCAAATAAAACCTTGTATAAAATTTCACGTTCGTTGCTAAAATCACTTTCGGCTTTTTTAGTTTCGATAAGCGAAGGCAGTTGAGCGTTGCGTTGCGGTAAATACGATTGAATGGTTTTTAAATCGATTTCACGGTTGGTTTCAATCACCGAAATTTGTTCGGCAATGTTGCGCAATTGTCTAATATTTCCACTCCATCTGTAATGAATTAAATAATTAGCCGCATCGGGTGTTAATTTAATAGGAGGCATTTTGTATTTATGCGCAAAATCCGATGAGAATTTACGAAATAATAGATGAATATCATCGCCACGCTCACGCAATGGAGGTAAATTTATTTCAACAGTGCTTAAGCGGTAGTATAAATCTTCGCGAAATTTACCTTTTTCAATAGCTTCGAACATTTTAACATTTGTAGCGGCAACAATGCGAACATCGGTTTTTTGTACTTTTGATGAACCTACTTTTATAAATTCACCATTTTCTAAAACACGTAATAATCGTACTTGTGTTGTTAAGGGTAATTCACCTACTTCGTCTAAAAAAATGGTTCCGCCATTGGCTACTTCAAAATACCCTTCACGGCTGTTAACAGCACCGGTGAAGGCGCCTTTTTCGTGACCAAATAATTCAGAATCTATTGTTCCTTCTGGTATTGCACCGCAGTTAACAGCAATGTATTTGCCGTGTTTGCGATGCGATAGGGCATGTATAATTTTAGGAATACTTTCTTTACCAACGCCGCTTTCGCCTGTAACTAATACAGAAATATCGGTAGGTGCAACTTGAATTGCTTTCTCAAGTGCACGGTTTAATTTAATATCGTTACCAATAATTTCAAAACGTTGTTTTATACTTTGAACGTTTTCCATAGTTTTTGTTTAAAATTTTCTTTTTGCTTGTTACTTGTTTAATGTTTCAAGTTTGTTATAGGTGAGACGTTTCTAAAACATCGTTAAACTTGAAACAAAAAAACTAAAAACTACTGCATATCAGAATATCCAACTGCTTCACCAATTAAAGTTGCCGATGTGCAATCTGCAATCTTCACCATAACAAAATCGCCTACGTTATAATTTTCTTTAGGGAAAACTACGGTTGTATTTTGTGAATTTCGGCCAGACCAATGGGCGTCAGATCGTTTAGATGTTTTTTCGATTAACACTTCAACTGTTTGTCCTACAAATCGTTTGGTGCGTTCCATAGCAATGCGTTGTTGCAAGTCTACTATTTCTTGTAATCTACGTTTTTTAACAGCTTCAGGTACGTCGTCTTCCATTTTTCGGGCAGCTAAAGTACCAGGACGTTCTGAATAAGCAAACATATATCCAAAATCGTAACGAACATATTCCATTAACGATAATGTGTCTTTGTGATCTTCTTCGGTTTCCGTTGGGAATCCAGTAATCATATCTTGCGATAACGAAATTTCGGGTATTGTTTTATAAATTTTATCAACCAACGCCATGTATTCTTCACGGGTATGTTGACGGTTCATTTCATGTAAAATACGTGTTGAACCTGATTGTACGGGCAAGTGAATGTATTTGCAAATATTGTGGTGTTTAGCCATAACATGAATTACTTCATCGTGCATATCTTGCGGGTTTGATGTAGAAAAACGGAAACGCATTTTTGGGTAAGCAGTTGCGCACATATCTAACAATTGTGCAAAATCTACCGCAGTTGCTTTTTGCATTTCGGTTGCTTTTTCGAAATCTTTCTTTAAACCGCCACCGTACCATAAATACGAATCTACGTTTTGGCCTAACAAGGTAATTTCTTTAAAACCGCGTTCATGTAAGTCTTTAATTTCTTCCATGATACTTTTTGGTTCGCGGCTGCGTTCACGCCCGCGTGTAAATGGTACAACACAAAAAGTACACATGTTGTCGCAACCACGTGTAATAGATACAAAGGCAGTAACGCCATTTGTGTTTAAACGCACCGGAGCAATATCGCCATATGTTTCATCTTTAGAAAGAATTACGTTAATAGCATCGCGACCTTCATCTACATCTTTTAACAAATTAGGGATGTCTTTATAAGCATCGGGACCTACAACCATATCCACAATTTTTTCTTCTTCTAAAAATTTGCTTTTAAGGCGTTCGGCCATACAACCCAACACACCAACTTTCATAGCTGGATTAATTTTTTTTACTGCGTTGTACTGCTCTAAACGTTTGCGAACGGTTTGTTCGGCCTTATCGCGTATAGAACAAGTGTTAACTAAAACTAAATCAGCTTCTTCTAAGTTTTGCGTGGTGTTGTACCCTTCGTTTGCTAAAATTGAAGCTACAATTTCGCTGTCAGAAAAATTCATCTGGCAACCGTAACTTTCTATAAATAATTTTTTAGTATTATTTTTTTGTTGATCTAAAACCAAGCTTGTACCTTGTTTTTGTTCTTCAATAACCTTTTCCATAAATTCACAATCGTGTACTAATCAATTTGCAAAGATACAATTTTAATTAATTATATGACAAGTTGGCAGTTAAAATTAATTGTTTTTAACACGTCATTTAGTGTCGCTATTTAATTGTATATTTACGTTTATGAAAACTGTTAATCATTACACATGTCATTCTGGTGGTGCAGAAGGGGCCGATTCGTATTTTGAATTTTTTGCAAAGAAATTTCAAGTACAAGTTGTTGCGTATTCTTATAAAACTAATTTTCATAGTTCAGAAAATAAATATGAGTTAACAGTTGATGAGTTTAAAGAAGGAGTTACACAGGTTTTAAAGGCAAATGAAATTTTAAAGCGTACCAAAATAAATGCGTATTTAAAATTATTGGCTCGCAATTGGTTTCAAGTAAAATATGCAAACGAAGTTTTTGCAGTAACCAATTTAAAAATGGTACAAAACAGGCTGCAAATTAAAGGCGGAACGGCTTGGGCGGTGCAAATGGCAATTAATAATAATAAAAAAGTTTTTGTGTATAATCAGCAAACAGCGCAATGGTTTTTTTGGGATGCTTATGCGTTAAATTTTAAAACATTAACTCAAAAGCCAAAAATTACCGCTTACCATTTTGCAGGTATTGGCACCCGCAACATTAATCTTTTTGGAATACAAGCAATAGAAGAACTTTTTAAAAATACTTTTGAATAATATTATGGCAAGTAAACACAATTTAATAAGCAGATTAACCCGTATTGTTGAACTTTTTCAATTACATAGTACAAACGGTTTAAGTTTTGAAGAAGTTAACGAACACTTAAAAAGTACATTTACAGATGAAAATCAAAGTATTTCATTGCGTACATTTCAACGCGATTTAAAAGATATTGAATCATCGTTAAAAATTAAAATTACATTTAATAAAATAAAGAAAAAGTATGTTTTAGACGAGAATAGTACTGAAAACTCACTAAAAAACAGTCAGTTGTTTACATTAGAAAGCCTTAAAATGTTACACATAGCACAAGATGTTGCCGAAAGTAATTTTATATTGTTAGAAGAACGTACAGCAACTGGTTTAGAAAATTACAATTGTATAAAAAATGCCATTTGCTTAAAAAAACATTTAGAATTTCATTATCAAAAGTTTGATCAGTACAAAAGCAATCGTAGAAAATTAATGCCTTTAGCGCTTAAAGAAAGTAAAAATCGTTGGTATGTGGTTGGTTATGAATTGCAAAACGGTTTAAAAATTAATCAATTAAAAACATTTGCGTTAGACCGTATGTATCAATGCGAAGCAACTACAACTTTTGTTTTAAATAACCCCATAAACGTAGCCAATCATTTTACCGATTTTTTAGGTGTAACCACCAAGCCTTTAGATGGCTTTGCCGAAAAAGTACATGTAACCATTGAAACATCAATAGAATATGGAAAATATTTTAGTACGTTGCCCATTCATCCATCGCAAAAAACCGAAATTACAAACGGTAAAACCATTATAAATTTACAGCTAATTCCAACTACCGAATTGGTTGCCGAACTACTTTCGCACAACCATCAAATAAAAGTTACACAACCCAAAAAATTAATCGAAACCATTAAAAAAATTCTTTCGCAAAACTTAAAACAATACAATTAAAGTCAATCAAAAAATGGAAATTTAAAAAAATCATATACTTTTGCTTTTCAAAATAAAAACGAATGGCAAAGAACTTAGTGATTGTAGAGTCGCCTGCAAAGGCAAAAACAATAGAAAAATTTTTAGGGAAAGATTATCAGGTAGAATCAAGCTTTGGGCACATTGCCGATTTACCTTCAAAAGAGATTGGTGTTGATATTGAAAATAATTTTAAACCAAAATACGAAGTTTCTGCCGATAAAAAAGCAGTTGTAAAAAAGCTAAAAGATCTTTCAAAAAAAGCCGAAATGGTTTGGTTGGCATCCGATGAAGATCGTGAAGGAGAGGCCATTGCTTGGCATTTAGCCGAAGAATTACAATTGAAAGATACCCAAACAAAACGTATTGTTTTTCATGAAATTACTAAAACTGCTATTCAAAAAGCAATAGAAAATCCACGTACAATTGATTATAACTTGGTAAACGCACAGCAAGCGCGCCGTGTGTTAGACCGTTTGGTGGGTTACGAACTTTCGCCCGTATTATGGAAAAAAGTACGTGCTGGTTTATCTGCGGGACGTGTGCAATCGGTTTCGGTACGTTTAATAGTAGAACGCGAACGTGAAATAGAAAAGTTTAAAAGTGAATCGTCGTTCAGTATAACTGCCGAATTTGTGGCACAAAACGGAAAATCGTTTAAAGCTAAATTACCTAAAAACTTTAAAACGCAACAAGAAGCTCAATCATTTCTTGAAAAAAATATAGGTGCAACATTTGCCGTTTCAGATTTAGAAACCAAACCAGCAAAAAAATCACCAGCAGCGCCATTTACCACATCAACCTTACAACAAGAAGCATCGCGTAAATTGTATTACTCGGTATCGCAAACTATGATGTTGGCGCAGCGTTTGTACGAAAGCGGATTAATTACCTATATGAGAACAGATAGTGTTAATTTATCGCAAGATGCCATTAAAGCTGCCGAAAGTGAAATTATAAATTCTTACGGAAAAGAATTTAGTAAACCACGAAATTTTTCAACCAAAGCCAAAGGAGCACAAGAAGCTCACGAGGCCATTCGTCCAACAGATATGTCGCGCCATACTGTTGCGATCGACCGTGATCAGGCACGTTTATACGAATTAATTTGGAAAAGAACCATTGCTTCACAAATGAGCGATGCCCAATTAGAACGTACCAACGTAACCATTGTTGCAAATACACACAGTCAGCATTTTGTTGCAACGGGTGAAGTATTGCTTTTTGAGGGTTTCTTAAAAGTGTACTTAGAAGGTAACGATGATGAGGAAGAAGAACAAGAAGGTTTGTTGCCAGCATTAAAAATAAACGAAGCATTACAAAATAACTACATTACGGCAACCGAACGTTTTTCGCGACCACCGGCACGTTATACCGAAGCTGCTTTAGTAAAAAAATTAGAAGAATTAGGTATTGGTCGTCCATCAACTTACGCACCAACCATTTCTACAATTATTGCAAGAAATTACGTTGAAAAAGGTACTGCCGAAGGAACCGAACGCAACTATCAAGTGTTGAATTTGGTGAACGGAAGTATAAATTCGGCAATACAAATTGAAAAGGTAGGTGCCGATAAAGGAAAATTAATTCCAACAGATATAGGTAACATTGTGACCGACTTTTTGGTGAAGAATTTTGATACCATTTTAGATTATAATTTTACAGCAAAAGTGGAAGGAAGTTTTGACGAAATTGCCGAAGGAAATTTAGATTGGACCAAAATGATGAATGAATTTTACAGTCATTTTCATCCAAATGTAATCGATGTTGAAAAAAATGCCGAACGCGAATCGGGTGAACGCATTTTAGGAACCGATCCAAAAACAGGAAAACCAGTTTCGGTACGTTTAGGGAAATTTGGACCAATGGCTCAAATTGGCGATGCCGAAGATGAAGAAAAACAATTTGCAAGCTTAAGTCCTACACAAAACATAGGAACCATTACGTTAGATGAAGCTCTTACTTTGTTTTTATTGCCAAAAAACTTAGGCGAATATCAAGGAGAAGCTGTAGAAGTAAATAACGGGCGTTTTGGTCCGTATGTGCGTTATGCCGATATGTTTGTATCGCTTGCAAAAGGTGAAGAGCCTTTAGATGTAACTTTAGAACGTGCAATTGAGTTAATTAAAGAAAAACAAAAAGCCGATGCGCCAATAGCAACTTTTCAAGGGTTACCTGTGCAAAAAGGGGTAGGGCGTTTTGGACCATTTATTAAATGGAATAATATTTTTATCAATGTTAATAAAAAATACAACTTTGATAATTTATCGCAAACCGATATTGAAGAATTAATAGCAGATAAAATTCAAAAAGAAAAAGATAAAGTATTACATGATTTTACCGAAGAAGGCATACGCGTTGAAAAAGCGCGTTGGGGAAGATCGGTTATTTTACAAGGAAAAATAAAGATAGAACTAAGTAAAGACGTAGATGCAGCTGCTTTAACTTTAGACGAGATTAAAAAAATTATAGAAGAAAAAGCACCTGCAAAAAAAACAACAGCTAAAAAGGCGCCAGCAAAAAAAGCTGCAACTAAAACAACAACAACCAAACGTACAACAAAAAAATAAAAGCAAATGATGTACGAAATTTTAAAACCTATACCTGGTTCGTTAGAATTATTTATAGAAAATTTACCAAAACATTCCATAGGTAAAACAATTAATATACATACCGAAAATGCTTTTCCCGAACTAGAAAATGTTCATTTAGCGCTAATAACAGTTAATGAAAACAGAGGTAGTTCTGGTGCAGCTAATCAAGCGGGTTTTACCGATTTTCGTAAAAATTTTTATAAACTTTTTCCTGGGAATTGGACCAAAAAAATAGTTGATTTAGGCACTATTGAAGCAGGTGCAACCTTACAAGATACCTATTTTGCAGTAAAAACTATTGTAGCCGATTTACTTAAAAAAAACATAGTACCAATAGTTTTAGGCGGTTCGCAAGATTTAACTTATGGTATGTATCGCGGTTACGATACGTTAGAACAAAACGTTAATTTGGTTTGTATCGATAATAAAATAGATGTGATAACAGATGTAGAAAACCCATCTGAAAATTTTATGACCCATATTATCATGGATACTCCAACAAATTTGTATAATTTTAGCGTGCTGGGATATCAAACGTATTTTAATTCGCAAGAAGAAATCGATTTGATAGACAAAATGTATTTTGAAGCTTATCGTTTGGGTGAAATTATAAATGATGTAAAAATTGCTGAACCCGTTTTACGTGATGCCGACATTGTAAGTTTAGATATTCATGCAATAAAATCGGCCGATTTAGGATTTTTTTCAGAATTTTGTCCTAATGGTTTTGATGGGAGAGAGGTCTGTGCTTTAGCACGTTACGCTGGTTTAAGTGATCGTGTAAGTAGTTTTGGTGTTTTTAATATTGATAATATATCACAAAAAAGTTTGCTAATTACTCAAATTTTATGGTATTTTGTTGAAGGATATAATTACAGAATGAATGAATATCCCTATATTAGCAAATCTGAATATTTAAAATACATCGTTCCATTAGAAGAACAAGAATTAATTTTTTTTAAAAGCGACATATCAGATCGCTGGTGGATCGAAATAAATAGTTTGGAAGACGAAAATCGCAAAGTTCTATTTCCTTGTAGTTACGATGATTACAAACAATCTTTGCAAAATATAGTACCCGAAAGATGGTGGCGCGCCAACAAAAAACTGTTAGGTTAAACATCACAAAAATAAAATTGTTAAATATAAATTAAATTTTTTTTTAAGATTTCGTTGTATATTTAAAAATAATTAAATAGGTTTACGCTTTGAATAATTTTTAAAATAAAACCCCAATTAATATATGAAGAAGTTCATTACACTTTCTGCGGTTGCCTCGCTATTGTTCAGTTGTGGTTCTGGTGACAGAGGAGAACTACTAGACGGAGTACAAGGGAAACGTTGGATTACCGAAAAGCCACAGGGAATGGCTTTTATTCCAGGTGGATCTTTTACAATGGGTAAAACTCACGAAGATTTACTTGGCGCTGAAGATGCTCCCGCACGCAATGTTACAATTGGTTCACTGTACATGGATGAAACGGAAGTTACAAACAACCAATATCGTAAGTTTGTAGAACACGTTAAAGATTCAATTATCAGAACTCGTTTAGCTATTATGGCTGATGAAATGGGTATGGATGCCACAGCAGGTGGAATTGGTGCGTTTGCATTTCAAGATGTTCAAGACCCATCATTAAATCAAAACCAAACAGCATACGATCGTTATATGTATGATAACTACTACAGTATGGCAATGGATGATGATGAATATGCAGGTCGTCGTTTAAACACAAAAGCACGCTTAATTACAGATCCTCGTCGTTACCCAGATGAATATTATGTAGAGGTTATGGATTCTTTATACATACCAGCTAAACAAAATTTAAACGGTATGGTTACTTTCGATGTTAGAAAGTTAAACTTTAAGTATTCATGGTGGGATCAAGACGCTTACATTAAAGATACATCAAATGAGGTTAGAAACCGTCAGGCTAAATTCTTGAAAACAGAAATTGTAAATGTTTATCCAGATACAACAGCTTGGGTTAAAAACTTTAACTACTCGTACAACGAGCCAATGTTTAAAGAATATTTTTGGCACGAAGCTTACGGTGAATATCCAGTAGTAGGAGTTACTCAACATCAAGCAAAAGCATTTGCGGCATGGAGAACCTTATACAAAAAAGCATATACAAATGATTTAGGTGCAAACCATAATTTATATGAATACCGTTTGCCAAGCGAATCAGAATGGGAATATGCTGCACGTGGTGGTCTTAAAAATGCTATGTATCCATGGGGAGGTCCTTATACAACTGATGAAAAAGCATGTTTCTTAGCAAACTTTAAGCCAGATAGAGCAGATTACGCAGTTGATGGCGCTTTATACACAGCAGAAGCACGTTCATACAAACCAAATGGTTACAACTTGTACAATATGTCAGGTAACGTTGCAGAGTGGACAGATTCAGCTTACGATGATGAAAGTTACATTTTACAATCAAGCTTAAAACCAAAAGGCAGAACAACTTCAAATCCAATGAAAGTAGTTCGTGGTGGTTCATGGAGAGATCCAAACTATTTCATTCAAGTAGCAACACGCGATCGCGAAAATGCAGATTCTGCACGTTGTTATATTGGATTTAGAACTGTAGTTTCAGCTCCAGGTCCAGGTTTATTAAACGAATCTACAGCTCCACAAAGTGGAAGAAGTACAAAATAATTTATACATATCAATTAACTAACTAAAATTTAATATTAAACAAGATGGCTATACCAAAAAAAGTAATGAATTTCTGCTACGGTATGGGAGCAGCAGTTGTAATCGTAGGTGCATTATTTAAAATTACACATATGGAATTAGGACCGCTAAACGGTAACAACATGTTAACTGTAGGTCTTTTAGTAGAAGCATTAATCTTCGCAATTTCAGCTTTTGAACCAGTTGATGAAGATTTAGATTGGGCAAGAGTTTATCCTGAATTAAAAGGTGGCGAACCACGTGCAATGCAAGTTGCAGGTAGTGTTGGTGTAACTGGAACAGTTGCTACAACTAACGCTGGTGGGGTACAACAAACAGCTCAAAGATCATCAGCGCCAACATATGCGGCGGCTGTAGGTTCACAAGCAGTAGCACAACCAACAATGGAAAGAGGTTTACTATCTGAAAAATTAGACAATATTTTAAAAGAAGCTAAAATTGATGGTAACTTAATGGAAAGCTTACGTAACAGCATTAAAAACTTTGAAGCTGCTGCTAAAGGTATTGCTCCAACTGTTGACGCTGTTGCATCATCAAACAAATATGCAGACGAAATGGCAAATGCTGCTGCACAATTAGAATCTTTAAATTCTATGTACAAAGTGCAGTTAGAAAGTGCTACTAAAAATGCAGACATCAACAGAGAAGTAGCTGAAAATAATTTGAAATTGAAAGAACAAATGATGTCATTAACATCTAATTTATCAACTTTAAATGCAGTTTATGGCGGAATGTTATCTGCTATGGGTAAAACAGCTAATTAGTATTAACTTCTAAAAAAATCTAATTAGAAATGGCATCTGGAAAACAAACCCCTAGACAAAAGATGATTAACTTGATGTATTTGGTGTTCATCGCGATGATGGCGCTTAATATGTCGAAAGAAGTGTTAACAGCTTTTGGATTAATGAATGAAAAGTTCGAATCGGCAAACATGAGTGCCGAAGAGACAAATAAAGTATTGTTTGATGGTTTGGCTTTAAAAGCTGAAGACGAACCAGCACGTTACTCTGAACCATACCAATTGGCGCAGAAAGTGCAAAAACTTTCAAACGAATTTAATTCTTATTTAGCTTCTTTAAAAGGTGATGCTACTAAAGGATTCACTATGGATCCTGAAACAAAAAAATTACCTTATGAGCAAATGGATAAAGGACAAACCATTGATTATGGTTGGTTTGAAAAAGACGGACTTTCGGCTAAAGGTAAAGAAATCATGGATCGTATTGGAAAATACAAATCTGATTTTAAAGCATTACTTGGAAACGATGTAAAATATAAATTTTTGTTGGAAGATATTGAAGAAAAATTCAATACGAACCCTGTAAAAAACAAAGATGGTCAAGATATTCCTTATTTAGATTACCACTTTAAAGGATACCCTGCAGTTGCATCTTTATCGTATTTATCATCAATGCAAAACGATGTACGCCAATTAGAACATGAAGCTTACAACTTGTTTTTAGGTAATTCATTAAAACAAGCAGCTTCTATGAAAAATTACCAAGCAATGGTAATTCCTGATAAGGCAGTTTACTACCAAGGTGAAGCTATAAAATATAAAGTAGTTTTAGGTCGTTACGATAATTCAACAGTTCCTACTTCAGTAGTTGTAAATGGTGCTACCATTCCACAGTCACGTATTAAAGCAGGTCAGGTTGAAGGTTCATCAGTAGCATCTGGGTTAGGTGAACACAAATTTACAGGTAAATTCACTTTTATGGAAGATGGTAAGCCTGTAGTTGTAGATATCTTAAACTCTAACTATGTAGTTGTAAGTCGTCCAAGTTCAGCAACTATTTCAGCTGATAAAATGAACGTAGTTTACATTGGTTTAGATAATCCAATATCGGTTACTGTAGAAGGTATTACATCTGATAAAGTTACAGCAACAACATCTAACGGTTCGTTGAAGAAAATTGGTAACGGGAAGTTTATGTTAACACCTAGCGCTGGTAAAGAGGTTGTTATTACAGCAACTGGTGTTATGCCAGACGGTAAGGCAATTACATCTAAGCAAGTGTTCCGTATTAAAACTATTCCAAGACCTCGTGGTACAATTCGTGGAGAGTTTGATGCAAAAGGTCCTGCAAGTAACTTAGCAATGGTTACAATTGGTTCAAAAATGGAAGATTTTGAATTTGATGTTAGATTAAGAGTAACTCAATTCACTATTGTATTCCCAGGTTTAGGATCTGAAGTAATTAATGGTACATCTTTAACACCTTCGGCTCAATCTAAAGCAAACCGTTTGCGTAATGGTGATGTAGTACGTATTATTAATATTAAAGCTAAATTAGAAGGTGCTCCTAATGTTGTAATTAAAGATCCAACACCTGCTACATTTACAATTCAATAAAATTCGAAATTATGAAAAATATTAAGAATTTATTTTTTACTACTTGTGCTTTATTAGCTGTTAGTGCAACATTTGCACAAAACAACATACTAAATGCACGAATGGCAACAGAAATTGGTGATGAATCAATTGAACAGATCTATGCTAAAGCAGACGGACCTATTCCTTATGAATATGTAAATGACAGAGATGTTGTTTTTCAAAAGAAAGTATGGGAAGTTTTACCTTTAGATCAAAGACAAAATTTAGTTTATTATTTTCCTTTAGAAGAAACGATTGATCGCAGACCTTTATGGAATGTTTTAAAAGACGCTGTTATGAATAAAAAAATAACAGAAGTTTACGATGACGATACTTTTAAAAGAAAATTGAACTTAAGTGAGTTAGAAACAAAATTTGTTCGTAGAGATACTGCTGAAGCAGGTAAAGAACAATATATGTTAGAAGGTACAATTGACCGTCAGTATATGTTTGATGTTACAATTGGTCCTAATGACGTTAAAGAATACCGTATAATGGGTATGTGGTACTTAGACCGCAATGCTGGTGAATTAAAATACCGCATGTTAGGTTTAGCACCTGTTGTTACAGATTTGGCTACTAAAGGTACCGAGTTTGAGCAAGCCGTTCCATTATTCTGGATTTTCTTCCCAGATGCTCGTGAAATTTTATACAACACATACGCATTTAACGAGAAAAATTCTGCAATACAAACAAATTATGACTTCTTGTTTAATGCACGTAAGTTTTCGGGAACAATTTACAAAACTGATAATATTTACGGCGACAGAAACATAAGCGATTATGTACGTGAAAACGCAATGTTACAATTGTTAGAAGCAGATCGTATTAAAGAATCGATTCGTGAATTTGAAGATGATTTATGGAATTACTAATTTTGTAATTTAATTTATAAAACTCTTATCATTTTAGATAAGAGTTTTTTTTTACTATGAAAGTTGATTATATTATTGTAGGTGCTGGTTTAGCTGGCTTGTGTTTAGCTGATTATTGTTTAAATAACAATAAAACGTTTGTGATTATTGATGATGCAATAAGAACATCTTCAAAAATTGCCGGAGGTATGTTTAATCCGGTTGTTTTAAAGCGTTTTACCGCTATTTGGCAAGCCGATGAACAAATAGATTTAGCAAATGATTTTTATCCGTTAACAGAAAAAAAGCTTCAAACTAATTTTTATCACAAGTTGCCTATTTTTAGAAAATTCGCTTCTATTGAAGAACAAAATAATTGGTTTTTAGCTTGCGATCATCCTTTAACTAATAAGCATTTAAATACTAAATTACGTACACAAGCTTTTGATAACATTACAAGTCCGTTTCTTTTTGGAGAAGTTTTCAATACGGGGTACATAAATGTTGGTTTGTTTGTATCAAGCTATCAACAGTATTTACAAAATGAACAATTGTTTGTAAACGAAAGTTTTAATTACAATGAATTAATTATTGAAGAAAGTAAAGTTGTTTACAAGCATTTTGAAGCTAAACATATTGTTTTTGCCGAAGGGTTTTCTATGTTGAACAATCCTTATTTTAATTATTTACCATTAGATGGTACCAAAGGTGAGTTGTTGTATGTGAAAATCCCCGATTTAAAGCTTACTAAAATTATAAAATCAAATATTTTTATTATTCCAATTGGAAACGATGTATATAAAATCGGTGCTACTTACAATTGGGAAGATAAAACCGATGATTTAACACAATCTGCTAAAACAGAACTTTTACAAGGACTTGAACAACTTATAAATTGCCCTTACGAAGTTATTAAACATTTGGCTGGTGTTAGGCCTACAGTTAAAGACCGCCGCCCTTTGGTTGGCTGTCATTTCGAATATAAAAAGGTACATATTTTAAACGGTTTAGGCACTCGTGGTGTTTTATTAGCGCCCTATTTGGCAGAGAAATTGTTTCTAAACATTGAAAATAATGTACCTTTGGACCCAAATATAAACGTAGCACGTTATTATAAAAAATTACAATTAATAAAATAGCAATATGCTTAATATACACGATTTATCGGTGTCGTTCAGTGGCGATTATTTATTTGAAAATGTAACTTTTCGATTAGGATCGGGTGATAGAGTAGGCCTTGTAGGTAAAAATGGCGCTGGAAAATCAACCATGTTAAAAATTTTATCGGGTGAGGTAGAACCTGATTCTGGTACAATAGCCTTTGATAAAGAAATAAAAATAGGTTTTTTAAAACAAGATATTGATTTTGTAAAAGGTAGAACGATTTTAGAAGAAGCCTATCAGGCTTTTTACGAAATTCAGCAAGTTGAAAATCAACTACAAAAGTTTAACGATGCTTTGGTTAGTAGAACAGATTACGAATCCGAGGCATACCACGAAATTATTGAAAAAGTAAGCGATTTAACCCATAGATTTGATATTTTAGGCGGTTACCAATACCAAGGTAATACCGAAAAAGTTTTACTAGGTTTGGGTTTTAAACGAGATGATTTTGATAAACTTACCGACACTTTTTCTGGCGGTTGGCGTATGCGTATTGAATTGGCGAAACTGTTGTTGCAAAACAACGATACTTTACTACTTGATGAGCCTACGAACCACTTAGATATAGAATCAATAATTTGGTTAGAAAATTTTTTAAAATCGTTTCCAGGTGCAGTTGTTTTAGTATCGCACGATAAAATGTTTTTAGATAACGTAACCAATCGTACCATTGAAATTTCGTTAGGTAAAATTTACGATTTTAATAAGCCTTATACTGAATATTTGGTTTTGCGACAAGAAATGCGCGAAATGCAATTGGCAGCTCAAAAAAATCAGGCTAAAAAAATTGAAGAAACCGAAAAATTAATTGAAAAGTTCAGATACAAAGCTACAAAAGCTTCTATGGCTCAATCGCTTATCAAAAAGTTAGATAAAGTTGAACGAATAGAAGTTGATGAAGACGACAATTCGGTAATGAATATTTCGTTCCCAGTTTCAATTACACCTGGTAAGGTGGTTTTAGAAATGGAAAGTGTAGAAAAAGCTTTTGGCGAAAAGGTTATTTTTAAAGACATTAACCTGTTTATTGAGCGTGGAAGTAAAATTGCTTTTGTAGGGCAAAATGGTCAAGGAAAATCTACATTAATCAAAGCAATAATGAATGAATTTGATTATACGGGTACTATAAAAATTGGTCACAATGTTCAGCTTGGGTATTTTGCGCAAAATCAAGCAGATTATTTAGATGGAGAAAAAACTCTTCTTGACACGATGATTGATGCAGCTACCGATGCTAATAGATCAAAAGTGCGTGATATGTTAGGTTCTTTTTTATTTAGAGGCGATGATGTTGAGAAAAAGGTAAAGGTACTATCTGGTGGCGAACGCAATAGATTGGCTTTAGCAATGTTGTTACTTAAACCCATTAATGTATTGTTAATGGACGAGCCCACAAACCACTTAGATATTAAATCGAAAAACGTTTTAAAAGCAGCTTTAAAAAATTACGAAGGAACGTTACTTTTGGTATCTCACGATCGTGATTTTTTACAAGGAATGACCGATAAAGTGTATGAATTTAAAGATCAAAAAATAAAAGAATATTTAGGCGACATTAATTACTTTTTAGAAGAGCGCAATGCAAGCGATATGCGCGATTTTGAACAGAAAAAGGAGCAGAATACTAAGAACGATGTAAAAGTGGTTGTAAAGACCGAAAATACATTGTCTTATGAAGATCAAAAACGCTTAAAAACCTTAAACAATAAGTTAAGTAAAGCCGAAAGTACAATTACCGATTTAGAAAAGAAAATTGCTAAAGCCGATTTAGAACTTGCCGAAAATTACGAACAATTAATGAATGATACCAAATGGTTTACTGCTTATGAAAAGCTAAAGACCGATTTAGATAAAACCATGCAAGATTGGGAACAAATACAAGAAGATATTGATGGATTGCAATAAAAAAAGGCTGTACAAAACGTACAGCCTTTTTTAAATACCTTTTGGAATAGCGTTTATTAATTTTTTGGTGTAGTTTTTTTGTGGATTGTTAAGCAATTCATCGGCTTCGTTACGTTCTTCAATTTTTCCTTTGTTCATTACGATAATTTGGTCGGAAAAATACTTCACAACAGCTAAATCGTGCGAGATAAATAAATAGGTAAATCCAAAATTATCTTTTAAATCATTTAGTAAATTTAAAACTTGTGCTTGCACCGATATATCTAAGGCTGAAACCGATTCGTCGCAAATAATTAATTTAGGATTAACAGCAATGGTTCGTGCAATACCAATACGTTGGCGTTGACCACCTGAAAATTCATGTGGATAACGGTTGTAATGTTCTGGTTGTAAGCCTACTTTTTCCAACAAATCATGAACTTTTTCTTTACGTTCCTTGTCATTTGAATACAATTTATGCACTTTCATAGGCTCTAAAATAGCTTCGCCAACTGTGATTTTTGGATTTAACGAAGCAAACGGATCTTGAAAAATAATCTGTATTTCTTTACGCAATTCTTTCAATTCGGTTTTAGATAATTGCGTAATATCTTTGTCTCTATAAAATATATGTCCTTTTGTTGCAGGATCTAATTGTAAAATAGCATTTCCTAAAGTTGATTTTCCGCAACCACTTTCGCCTACCAAACCTAACGTTTCGCCTTCGTACATTTCAAAACTTACATTATCAACTGCTTTAAAATTTTCATTTGGTTTAAAAAAGTGCGTTTTTAAAAGATATTCTTTTTCAACGTTTTCAACCCTTAACAATGGTTTTTTGCTGTACATTTTTTCTAAACGTTTGGTGCGTTCGGCTTTTGTAATTTCGGCTTCGTGCGCTTTGTTGTTTAGATAATCTTGAATAGTTGGTAGCCTTTTTAATCTTACATTTAATGAGGGGCGCGATGCGATAAGCGCCTTTGTGTAAATATCTTGTGGGTTATGAAATACGTTTGTTACGTTGCCTTCTTCAACAATTTTTCCTTTGTACATAACTAAAACACGATTGCAAATTTCAGATATCAATGATAAATCGTGCGAAATAAAAACCACACTCATTCCTGTTTCTTTCTGCAAACTTTTTAACAATAAAATAATTTCTTTTTGTACTGTAACATCAAGTGCCGTAGTGGGTTCATCGGCAATTAAAATTTCGGGTTTGCAGGCAATTGCCATTGCAATCATTACCCTTTGTTTTTGTCCGCCTGATATTTGGTGCGGATATTTGTTAAAAAGTGTTTCAGAATCGGGTAATTTTACTTGATCAAATAAACGTAAAACTTCGGCTTTAATTTCTTTTTTAGATAATTGGGTGTGTGTTTCTAAAATTTCGGCAACTTGTTCACCACAAGTTATTGATGGATTTAACGAACTCATAGGTTCTTGAAAAATCATAGCTATTTTATTTCCTCTAATTTTTTGAAACAATTTTTCGGAATAATTTCCAATATTTTCATTCTTAAAAAAAATAGACTCGCTGCTAATTTTAGATACATTTTTAGGTAATAAACCCATTACAGCTAAACTTGAAACTGATTTTCCAGAGCCTGATTCGCCAACAATTCCTAATATTTCGTTTGGGAAAACTTGAAATGAAACCGAATGGATTACTTGATTCCATTTTTTTTCTTGTAAAAACGAAATGCTTAAATTTTTAACTTCTAAAATTGGTTCTTCCATAAAAAAACTACCCTTAATTATAAAAATTAAAGGTAGTAAAAACAAACTTAAAATTTAACAAGCATTTTTGCTTTAAGTTAACGTAAATTAAGCTACGTTTTGCGTGTAATCTTTAGTAACAACAAGGTTTATTGGCGTGCTGCTTAAAAGTGTATTGTAAATAGGGCAACGTTCTTTAATTTCATCCATCCAAAATTTTAAAGTTGTTAAATCGGCCGTTGTTATTGGTTTTACAACCAAGTCAATGGTTTCAAAAATATTTGGTAAAGCGGTGTTTATTGTGCCTTTAATTTCAATTTGTATCGATTTTAATTGCATACCTAAATCATCAGCAATTTCATGTCCTACTTTGTTAACACACGTTGCCAAACCCGCTAAAAGATACTCTAAATGGGTGTTTGACTGTTTTTTTGTGTTTTGATTTATTGATAATTGTAAATCGTTGCTTTTAATGTGTAATTGGTTTTGACTTACAAAACTTAACAATGAAATTTGTTCTTGGCTCATGATTACTGGTTTTAAAGTTTAATATTAATTGATTGGACAAAAAAAAATCCCCTGCACATGCAGAGGACTTAGTTATATATATTGTAAAAAAAGTTTACAATTTAGTACATACAAAACCTCTGCGGGAAAATTTCCACATTTTACAATTGCGTGTATGTTTAATAAATTGTTGCATTTTTTATTTAGTGCTGATTTTAATATTTAGTACAAAATTCTAATTTTTTATTTTAAAAAGAAAATTATTTTTAATATTTAACATTTTATTGTTTTTATCCGAAAATATTTCTATTTGTAATCTGTTTGCTTCTTTAGCCTATTAAGGAGTTAAACCGAAACAATTTCATGTTCACTCAAAATAGGTTCGTTGCGCAATCGAAGAAAAATTTGTGCAACGGCAACCACATCGCGTTCGCAGTATTTAGCAATACGTTCTATATTGTTTTCATTGTAATATACGCTGCGCACTTCACTTCCATCGATATCTTCTTTAGGAGATGGTATACCCAAAACATGTGTGAGTAATTTTAGCGAAGTATAATGTTTATAATCGCCAAATTTCCATAATTCTAACGTGTCTAAATGCGGAATTTCCCAAGGTTTTCTTCCAAAAAGTTGTAATTTTTCAGGAATGTTAATACCGTTAATTAACATTCTTCTGCATAAATACGGTATATCAAATTCTTTAATATTATGACCACAAAAAACAAAAGCTGGATTTGAAAAATGTGTTTTTATCAACGCATTAAAATCTTCTAATAACTGTTTTTCATCGCCAATAATTGATTTAGTTCTAAATTGACGTTCGGCATTTTTAATGGTGAAATATCCAACCGAAATACAAACAATTTTGCCAAATTCGGCCCAAATTCCTGCCCGATCATAAAACGCTTCGGGTGAAATTTCTTCTTTGCGTTGGTATTGTGTTTTATCTGCGAATAAATCTTGAGTTTCTTTAGGTAAATTGTTAAAAAAAGCTTCTTGAGGCACGGTTTCAATATCTAAAAATAGAATGTTGGGTAAAATTATTTTATCAATCATTAGCGTTGGTTTAACATGTTATAAGCTTCATCAATATAAACATACAAATCGTTACTGTGTGGATCGGTTGTAGTTTGCAAACCTTTAATATGCCCTAAACGCACAATGATTAATTCATCTTCGGGAATAACAATGGTAAACTGCCCCAAATGGCCGCGCATGTAGTAAATATGTTTGTTTTTGTAGTTTGATAACCACCAACCATAACCGTATTGAGGACTGTTTTTAAATCGTGGATTAATTGATTTTTGTATAAACGCAGATGATATTATTTGTTTACCGTTCCATTTGCCATTTTGCAAATAAAGTTTGCCAAAACGTGCAAAATCGCGTGCGTTACTTGCAATACAACAATAGGCTTTTTCAATGCCCGTATCTTTTTGGTCTATTTGCCACAATGCATCATGTTCCATACCCATAGGTTTCCAGAAATATTTCGACACAAAATCTGCAATTGTCATTTTAGTAGCTTTTTCTAAAACCATTGCCAATAGCTGCGTATCGCCACTTTGATAGATAAATTCCTGTCCTGGTTTTTTATCGATAGGTAAACTAAGCATCAACGCTCGTAAATCGGTTTTAAAATAAGCTTGTGTGGTAATTGATGTTGGTCCGTAATAATTTTCGTCCCATTTTTGTCCAGATGCCATACTTGCCAAATCGCCAACGGTTACTTCTTTGGCAAATTCTCCGGTTAGTTCGGGTAAAAAATCAATTACTTTAGTGTTTAAACTTTGTATCATTCCTAAATCAATGGCTTTTCCTAAAGCAGCTGTCACAATACTTTTTGCCATTGAAAACGAGTTGGTTTTGCTGTCTTCTTTGCCAATATCAAAATAACTTTCATGAAAAATACTGTCGTTTTTTATGATTAAGAACGATGTAGTTTGTAATTCTTTATGCGTTTTGTTAAGCTTATCAGTAGTCGCTATTTTATTGTAATTTTTAGAAATGTACCAAGGTTGCGCCGTTCCATTTTTAATTTCGCGATTATTAAAATAGGTGTAATCTTTTAAAAAAGCAGTTTTATGACCGGTTAAATACGTTACACGAACTGCTTTAACTAAATATCCGTAGCCCAAAATATAAAGCAATGCAATTAAGGTTACCAAAACTATAAGCAACCATTTGAGTGTTTTTAAGATAAATTTCATGTTTTTTAGTTTGATATTTAAAGATAACAAAATTTATTAATTGCGTAATTTGTTTTTTTCACCACAGATTTATAGACTTTTTATAGTTAGGAGGACAAAACAGCTGTTATTAAAGACGTAATAATGTAAGTTCTATGGATTTAATTTTTTCATTTTTGTTTTTATTTGAAGTAAGATCTATTTCGTTCCAATTTAAAACCTTAAATCTGTGTATTAAATTTTTTCTTTCATAAATCGAAAGAATGCAATTTTTATCATCATAACTCCAAAATAGAACACCTTTAGCGTAGCCAATACTTTGGCTCCAATTTTTTTGAGTAAAACTAAAATTTCTAGCTTTCTTAAAACTTAATGTTACATACTCTAAATGACCTAAATAATCGTATTCACTTTCATCAAATTGAATATCATATTTGTTAAATTGTTGTTGTGATTTTTGGGTGTATTTTATAAGTTTTATTGTATCCCTTTTGAAAAAGACGCTGTCTTTATTATCACTAAACCATTCGGTTTTTTTAATTTGTTTTTTACTAAACGATTGACCATAGGAGCCAAAACTAATCATTAAAGTGAAAATTATATAGAAAATATTCATGTCGAATGATTTAATATTTATGAAAAATGATAAAAAACGAGAATTAAAGATAACAAAACTACTCGTCATCTAACAGAAAAATTTCGTTTACCGTTACATTGAACATTTTAGACATACGCAAAGCCAGTTCTACGGACGGAGCATATTTTCCGGCTTCGATTGCATTAATAGTTTGTCTAGTTACACCTAATTTTTCTGCCAATTCTGCTTGCGTGATGTTATGAATGGCACGAAATACTTTAATCTTCGTTTTCATAACTGAATTGTTTTTTATAGATGAATAATTTGGTGTAGTAGAAGATGTTTAAAAGTATTAGATGAAAAAAAATAAGCAACGATATTAATGACATAAATGAAAGTCCGTATGTAAATAACACCAAAAATAGTGTCATTGCATATGTGAAATACGTAGCTTGAACTAATGATTTAAAACGAATTAATAGAATAAATTCATCTTCAATTTTTTCTTTAGAAAATGCAAGAATAATTCCGCTAATTAAAAAAAATGTGGTTACAATTTCGCTTGAAATCTCATCGTTTAGTGTTGTAAAATACACTGGTTGACCAAATGGGTATTCAGCAGAAAATGAAAAAACCGTTGTGCTTATATCAAATAAATTGTCTTCATAGGAAGGGATAAATAATATTGAAGATATGATAAAAATTACCAATGCTGGAATTTTTAATTTGTTCGGAAATAGATAAATACTTTTCATAATATACAGTTTAAAAAATTGATTGAATCAAATGTAATGAAAATTTTATATTATGTAAAAAATATTTTACAAATAGTAAAAATAAAATTACTTTATAGAATTGTTTATTGAGACCCTGAAACAAGTTAAGGGTGATGAAACTCGAGTAAAGGAATACAAAAAAGCTCTATAAAGTATTAACCTTATAGAGCTTATCGCTTAAAGCGTATTAATTATAACTATTTACAAATTCTGAAAGAAATCGTTTCCTTTATCGTCGGTAATTATAAAAGCAGGGAAATCTTTAACGGTAATTTTACGCACAGCTTCCATTCCCAATTCAGGAAAATCAACCACTTCAACACTTAAAATATTGTCTTTTGCTAAAATTGCAGCCGGTCCACCGATTGATCCTAAATAAAAACCGCCGTGTTTTGCACAGGCATCGGTAACTTGCTGTGAGCGGTTTCCTTTTGCTAACATAATCATTGATCCGCCCGCTGCTTGGAACTGATCAACGTAACTGTCCATACGTCCTGCTGTTGTTGGTCCAAATGAACCTGAAGGCATTCCTTCTGGTGTTTTTGCCGGACCTGCATAATAAACAGGATGGTTTTTAAAATATTCGGGCATTGGTTCGCCGTTATCTAACATTTCCTTGATTTTTGCATGAGCAATATCGCGGGCAACAATAACGGTTCCATTCAACATTAATCGGGTTTTGATTGGATGTTTGGTTAATTCGGCCAAAATGTTTTGCATTGGTTGATCTAAATCAATATGCACAGGCTCTTCCAAATGCGGAGCTGTTTCTGGTAATAATCTTGCAGGATTTGTTTCTAATTGTTCCACAAAAATACCATCGGAAGTAATTTTTCCTTTAATGTTTCTATCAGCCGAACACGAAACGCCTAAACCAACAGGGCAAGATGCTGCGTGGCGTGGCAAACGAATTACACGAACATCGTGCACTAAATATTTACCGCCAAATTGCGCACCAACACCTGATTCTTGACATATTTTTTGTACGCGCTTTTCCCATTCTAAATCGCGAAAAGCTTGTCCGGCCATGTTCCCTGTTGTAGGTAAATTGTCGTAATAACCAGCAGATGCTTTTTTAACGGTAGCTAATGTTGCTTCGGCAGAAGTTCCGCCAATAACCAACGCCAAGTGATAAGGAGGGCAAGCTGCCGTTCCTAAATCCATGATTTTAGCTTTGATGAACGCTTCTAACGATTTTTCGTTTAATAACGATTTTGTTTGTTGATATAAAAAGGTTTTATTTGCCGATCCGCCACCTTTTGCAAGGAATAAAAATTCGTACGAATTTCCTTTTTTAGAATAAATATCAATTTGTGCAGGAAGGTTAGACCCCGAGTTTTTCTCTTCGAACATTGAAATGGGAACGATCTGAGAATAACGTAGGTTTTTGTTGATATACGTATTGAAAATACCTTTTGATAAAGCTTCTGCATCATCAGTACCGGTGTATACGTTTTCGCCTTTTTTTGCCATTACAATTGCTGTTCCAGTGTCTTGGCACGATGGTAATTCGCCACCAACAGCTACTGCAGCATTTTGTAACAAGTTGTAAGCTACAAAACGGTCGTTATCTGTAGCTTCGGGATCATCAATAATAGCGCGTAATTTTTCTAAATGCGATGTGCGTAGCATAAACGAAACGTCGGTCATGGCTGTTTCTGCCAATAATTCCAATCCTTTTGGGTCAACAGTTAAAATTTCTCTGTCGCCTAATTTTTCAATTTTTACGTAATCTGATGAAATTTTGCGGTACTGTGTATCGTCTTTTTGAATAGGAAATGAATCCTGATATAAAAAATCAATCATTTTTATTGTACTGTTATTTAGCTGTGTAAATTTACTGAAATCATACTTAATTTTAAATTAAAAGCATAAAAAAAGAGAAGTTGCCTTCTCTTATCTTCTTTTTGATACGTAATTCATTAAATCTTTTCGGTTTCTGTCAAAATCAAAACTTTCATAAACAGTGTAAAAATTATAAGTGTCTGTACAGTAGTCATATAATAATTTACCTGCTTTTAATCGGTTATCGTCAAATGAAAAAGTATCTAGTAATATTTTTATTTGTTGCGCTGTAAACATAGCCGTAGGTACTTGTTGTTGTATAAAAGCCAATTTATCATTATCAAAACTTGCTGTTTTTTTTAAAGTTTCTACAAAGTTGTTAAAAGAACGGTTGTCCATTACGTTATTTTGTTGGTTGTAACCAGGCTGATTGTTGTAATTTGGTTGGTTGTTGTATGGGTTGTTCCAAACATCGTCCCATTCGTTTACACCATACATTTGTCCTTGTACACGGTACGAATCTAACAAAAACAATCCTTTGTTGCTAAAATAATCTAGTACCAAACGTGTGTTGTTGCGTACGTTTAATGCGGTACGATATACTAAATATCCATCTTGATAAATAGCAAGCGTCATTCTGCCTGATTGTAAATCAAAAAAACGGTATTTACCTGATGAAGAACTTATAATTTGATCGTCAATTTCAACTGTAAAATAGCCGTATTCAGGTATTCTTAAAAAAACTTCGGCGTAGCTGTTGTTCTGGTGCCAATTATAACGTGGACGACCGTTTTGGATGGTTCGCGGTTGCACAGGCCTACCGTTTGTTTGTTGGACTGTTGTTTGGCGGTTTTGATTAACAGCTTGCGGTTTTTTCATTTCGGTAACCGAAGCTTCGTTTTTTAATAATTCGCCTTTTTTTCCTGCTTCTTGGGCAAAAGTTAATGTACTTAAGGCAATTAAACAAAGAGTAATTATTTTTTTCATGATGTTATAGTTTGTGTTTATAGTAGACTATTCATGAATCGTGCCAAAATGTTGTTGTTCGATAGATTGCAAAAAAAAACATCTTCGGAATGAAGATGTTTTTGTCTATTATTTATTAACCTTTGCAAGGTATTGATCTATTGCCATAGTCATTGAAGGTGCTTCTGGTGTGGGTGCCATAATATCTACACGTAAACCAAATTCTTCGGCTTCTTTTTTAGTTGTACTTCCAAAAACACCAATTCTTGTTGTGTCTTGAACAAAATCAGGGAAGTTTTTAAACAATGAATTTATTCCTGTTGGGCTAAAAAAGCACAAAACATCGTATTTTACATCTGCTAAATCAGATAAATCGCTCATTGCTGTGCGAAAAAATATACCTTGTGTCCAGTTTACACCTAAATCGTTAAGTGTTTGTGGTACATCGTCGTTTAATTTATCCGATGCAGGTAATAAAAATTTATCGTCTTTAAATTTTTTAATCAAAGGAGATAAGTCGGCAAAATCTTTTTGGCCAACATAAATTTTACGTTTGCGGTAAACTACATATTTCTGTAAATAATAAGCAATAGCTTCAGACTGGCAAAAGTATTTCATTGTTTCAGGAACTTTGAAACGCATTTCTTCTGCTACTCTAAAGTAGTGATCTACAGAGTTTTTGCTTGTAAGAATGATTGAACCAAAATTGTTCAGATCTATTTTTTGCTGACGCACTTCTTTGGCGTTTACACCTTCAACGTGAATGAAAGGTCTAAAGTCAATTTTTACTTTGTATTTCTGTTGAATGTCAAAATACGGTGAGTTTTCTACTTTAGGTTCTGGTTGCGACACCAAAATTGATTTCACTTTCATATAATTTTATGCTTTATGACTTAGAAATAACCAGCCAATGATATAAGATTACATAGGGGGCTATTTCAAAGGTGCAAAGATACAAAATAAAATAAAACAAAAACGGACTAAATGTTTTTTGATAATTTTTTAATAAAAGTACGAACAAAACCATATTAAAAAGTATAAAAAATCCCGATATGTACCATATAAAATAATCAAACAAAACGTGATTGTAGTAAAAAATAGCAACAATTGGTAAAAGTATTAATCCTAAAAACGATCGGTAACTTACTTTAACAAGGTTGTATTGTTCTGCAAATTCTTCCATATCAAAGCAAACAGCAATAATTTTTTCTAAAAAATATTTTACTAAAACAAAAAACAGCAAAATACTTAAAACGCGTAAATATGCTGGAAAATATCCCAAATTAGTAAAACCGTTAAGGCTAATTATGTAATGTATAAATAAACTTAACGATACCATTTGAACAAAAAACATGCTTATTGTAAAACCGCTTTTCATGTTGTTAGAATCGCGGTATGTAGATAAATATTTGTTAGAAAAAGCTAATTTTATGAAATCGTCAAACCTATTAGGAAAAGTTAAACGGTTAATAACAACAGCTGTTAAGGCAACTACCAGTAATGCAGTTACCCAATCTAAAGAGATAATGTTTCTTTGTAAAAATTCTATTTCCATAAACGCAGTAAAATTAGTAATTTTATATCGAAAAAAACCTTCTAATTTTATTAAGAAAACTACATTTAAAAAAAAGTACATTTGCCAATAATTATTTTATGAAGCAAAATCTAGTTGTAATACCCACGTTTAACGAAATAGAAAATATTGAAGATATTTTAAGGGCTGTTATGCACTTACAAATACCTATTGATGTGTTGGTGGTTGATGATAATTCGCCCGATGGTACTTCTGAAAAGGTGTTACAACTAGCTGAAGAATTTCCAAATCGTATTTTTTTAAAAAAACGACTAAAGAAAAACGGTTTAGGTACTGCTTATGTTGCTGGTTTTAAATGGGCATTAAAAAACCATTACGAATATATTTTTGAAATGGATGCCGATTTTTCGCACAACCCAAATGATTTAGTTCAACTGTTACATGTTTGCCAAAACGTTGCCGATGTTGCTATTGGTTCGCGTTACGTAAAAGGGGTAAACGTTGTTAACTGGCCACTTAGCAGGGTGTTGCTTTCCTATTTTGCATCGGTATATGTACGTTTTGTAACCCGTATGAATGTTATGGATACCACGGCAGGTTTTATTTGTTACCATCGTTCGGTTTTAGAACAAATTAATCTTGATAAAATAAAATTTGTAGGTTACGCTTTTCAAATTGAAATGAAATACCGCGCATTTTCTCGAAATTTTAAATTGGTAGAAGTGCCAATAATTTTTACCGACCGCACCAAAGGAAAATCAAAAATGTCGGGCAGTATTATTAAAGAAGCTGTTTTTGGTGTGTTGCAATTACGATTAAAAAAACTATTTAATACTTTGTAAATGAGTACTATATTAATTAAAAACGGAACAATAGTTAACGAAGGAGCGCTTTTAAAAGCAGATATTCTTATCGAAAACGAACTAATTTCTAAAATAGATACCCAAATAACCACCCAAGCCGATAAAGTTATCGATGCAACCGGCTTGCATATTTTTCCAGGAGTTATTGATGATCAAGTGCATTTTCGCGAACCTGGTTTAACGCATAAAGGCAATATCGCAACCGAATCTAAAGCTGCCATTGCAGGTGGGGTTACTTCGTTTATAGAGCAACCCAACACTGTGCCCAACGCTGTTACCCAAGAAATTTTAGAAGAAAAGTACCAAATTGCAGCACAAACATCCTATGCAAATTTTTCTTTTATGATGGGAGGTACAAACGATAATTTAGAAGAAATTTTAAAAACAAATCCTAGAAATGTAGCGGGTATTAAGCTGTTTTTAGGCTCGTCAACAGGAAATATGTTGGTTGATAATGAAGCAGTTTTAGAAAAAATATTTTCATCAACAAAAATGTTAATTGCCGTACATTGCGAAGACGAACAAACCATTCGTGAAAATTTAGCGGCTGCAAAAGAACAATTTGGTGATGATATTCCCGTAACGCAACATCCTGTAATTCGTAGCGCACAAGCTTGTTACAAATCATCGTCAAAAGCTATAGAATTGGCTAAGAAAACAGGCGCACGCTTACATATTTTTCACATAAGTACTGGTATTGAAACCGATTTGTTTAGAAACGATATTCCGTTAGAAGAAAAATTAATTACAGCCGAAGTTTGTGTACACCATTTGCTTTTTAGCGATGAAGACTACAACACCAAAGGCAATTTTATAAAATGGAATCCTGCTGTAAAATCGGCAAGTGATAGAGCGCAAATTTGGCAAGCATTATTAGATGATCGCATTGATGTTATTGCAACTGATCACGCACCGCATACATTAGAGGAAAAATCGCAAAAGTATGCACAAGCTCCTTCAGGCGGTCCATTAGTACAACATTCCTTAATTACTATGTTAGAATTTGCAAAAGAAGGTAAAATTTCTTTAGAAAAAGTAGCTCAAAAAATGATGCACAATCCAGCAATTCTTTTTAAAGTTGAAAAACGTGGTTTTATAAAAGAAGGCTTTTTTGCAGATTTGGCTTTAGTTGATTTAAATGCTGAAAAATGGACAGTTACTAAAGAAAACGTATTGTACAAATGTGGTTGGTCACCTTTAGAAGGTAAAGAATTTACTACAAAAGTGGTATCTACAGTTTTAAATGGTAATTTAGCAATGGAAAACGGAATTGTTGCCGAAAATTGTTACGGAAAACGCTTGTTATTTAACCGATAATTATGAAAAAAGTAGTTTTATTTTGTTGTTTTATTTCACTTATAGCTTGTTCTAAAAAAGATGAATTTAAGGTTTCGCAAGAAAAAATGGTCGATGTGATTTACGATTTAACTGTAGCTTCAAGCGCACGTAATACTGCAAACCGTAGAGATTCGGTTCAACACATTGTTTCTTACCAAACAATTTTAAAAAAGCACGGATTAGATAGTTTGCAATTTATAAATGCACAAAAAAGGTATCAAAAAAATCCTGAAATCTACACAGCTATTTACGATTCTGTTTTAAATCGACTACAAGTTCAATTAGATAAAGCAAAAAAATCAAAACCCGAAAAAAATGATATAACGCCCGAAGTACAATTAAAAAGTTTTCCTTTGGCGCGTTTAAAACAACAATAAATAGTAAGCTGCATTTTTTGTAGCTTTCTTTTTTTTCTGAAAGTAGTATATTTGCACATTAAAAATAATAAAAATGAAGAATTTAGTAGAAGAATTACGTTGGCGAGGCCTTGTGCACGACATGATGCCCGGAACCGAAGAACAATTATTAAAAGAATCTACTACAGCATATATTGGTTTCGATCCAACCTCTGATTCATTACACATTGGTAGTTTAGTGCCAATTATTTTACTTCGCCATTTACGCAATTTTGGTCACAAACCAATTGCTTTAGTAGGTGGTGCTACAGGTATGATTGGCGATCCTTCTGGAAAATCAGACGAGCGAAATTTATTAGACGAGGAAACGTTAACCAAAAACGTGAATGGTATTAAAGCTTTGTTATCACGCTTTTTAGATTTTGATGCCAATGATGAAAATGCACCCGTTTTAGTGAATAATTACGATTGGATGAAAGATTTTTCGTTCATAGCATTTGCGCGCGATGTTGGTAAACGCATCACCGTTAACTACATGATGGCTAAAGATTCGGTAAAAAAACGTTTTGAAAGTGATGGTGCAGGTATGAGTTTTACCGAGTTTACCTATCAATTAATACAAGGATACGATTTTTACCATTTAAATAAAACCTATAACTGTTTGCTGCAAATGGGTGGTAGCGACCAATGGGGGAATATTACAACTGGTACTGAATTGGTGCGCCGTATGAATGTTGATAACGAAGAGCGTTCTAAGGCGTATGCTATGACGTGTCCGTTAATTACTAAAGCCGATGGGTCAAAATTTGGAAAATCTGAAGGAGGTAATGTTTGGTTGACTGCTGACAAAACTTCGGTTTACAAATTTTATCAGTTTTGGTTGAACACTTCAGACGAAGATGCTGAAAAATACATTAAAATTTTTACTTTTTTAGATAAAGAAACTGTAGAAGCTTTAATTGAAGAACATAAACAAGCGCCACATTTACGCGTGTTACAAAAACGTTTAGCAGAAGAAGTTACTGTTTTTGTACATTCTAAAGACGAATATGAAAATGCTGTAAAAGCATCGGGAATTTTGTTTGGAAATGCATCGGCTGATGATTTAAAAGCTTTAGACGCTAAAACCTTTTTAGAAGTTTTTGACGGAGTGCCTCAAGCTGAAATTTCAATGGAAGATCTAAATGCAGGAATTGATATTGTTGAGGTTTTAAACGCAAAATCAGGTTTTATGAAATCGAATGGGGAAGCGCGCCGTGCGTTAACTGAAAATTCAATTTCGGTAAATCGTGAAAAAGTACAAGAAGGTTTTACTTTAACACCCAACGATTTGATTAACAATCAGTTTGTGTTGTTGCAACGCGGTAAGAAAAATTATTTTATTTTAAATGTAAAATAAGAAATTAAAATAAAAAAAAAACGGGGCTGTTCTTTGTAACAGCCCCGTTTTTTATGAAATGCTATGCATTTATTTCTACAAACTTAGTTTCGTCTTCGGTAACAACTTTCGTTAAATTGTATTGCGCTAATGCTTTCATAGCTTTATCCCACTTTTTACCGCTTAATGCAGCTTGTTCTTTTAAAGCGGTTAAAGGCATTTTGTTCTCGTTTTTCTCTAAAATAGCAACAATTATTTTTTCGTCATCGGTTAATTCGTAAGCTGGTGCTGCTTTTTCTGGTCGCATTTGCGGGAAAAACAATACTTCTTGTATAGAAGGATTATTTGTTAAAAACATAATTAATCGATCCATACCAATACCTAAACCACCTGTTGGAGGCATACCAAACTCTAAAGCACGTAAAAAGTCTTCATCAATAAATTGACCAGCTTCATCGTCGCCTTTTTCAGATAATTTTAATTGTTCTTCAAAACGTTCGCGTTGATCAATAGGGTCGTTCAATTCTGAATATGAATTAGCTATTTCTTTACCACAAACCATTAATTCAAAACGTTCTGTTAATTCAGGATTGTTGCGGTGTTCTTTAGTTAAAGGCGACATTTCTTTTGGATAATCGGTAATAAATGTAGGCTGTATGTAATTACCTTCACATTTTTCGCCAAAAATCTCATCAATTAATTTGCCTTTACCCATGGTGTCATCAACAGCAATTCCCATGTTTTTAGCAGCTTCGCGAATTTCGTCTTCCGTTTTTCCATCTATGTCAAAACCAGTAAAATCAATAATAGCTTGGCGCATAGTTACACGCTTATAAGGTGCTTTAAAATTAATTTTATGTTCGCCAAAAGTTGCTTCGCTGGTGCCGTTTACTGCAATTGCACAATGTTCTAACAATTGTTCAGTAAATTCCATCATCCAATTATAGTCTTTGTAAGCTACGTATATTTCCATAGCGGTAAACTCAGGGTTATGGGTTCTGTCCATCCCTTCGTTACGGAAGTTTTTAGAAAATTCGTATACTCCTTCAAAACCACCAACAATTAAACGTTTTAAATATAATTCGTTAGCAATACGCATGTATAAAGGAATGTCTAACGCATTGTGATGCGTAATAAACGGACGCGCCGCAGCACCACCTGGAATAGATTGTAAAACGGGTGTGTCTACTTCTAAATACCCGCGGTCGTTAAAAAACGAACGCATGGCATTGTATAATTTGGTGCGTTTTATAAAAATTTCTTTGTTAAGTGGATTTACAATTAAATCAACATAACGCATGCGGTAACGTAATTCAGGATCGGTAAATGCATCAAAAACATTGCCTTGTTCGTCGGTTTTTGGCAACGGTAACGGGCGTAAAGTTTTAGATAAAATCGAGAATTTTTCAACACGAATACATTTAGCACCTACTTGTGTTGTAAACAATTCTCCTTCAACACCAATAAAATCGCCTAAATCGGTTAATTTTTTGAAAACAGTATTGTAAAGTGTTTTGTCTTCTTCAGTACAAATTACATCACGGTTTAAATACAATTGAATTCTGCCTTCTTGGTCTTGAATTTCGGCAAAACTAGCTTTTCCTTGATCGCGAACACTCATTAATCTACCGGCAGTTACAACCTTCTTACCTTCTTCAAAAGTTTCCTTGATCTGCTTCGATGTATGATCTACCGGAAACAAATTAGCGGGATAAGGATTGATACCAAGCTCACGTAACTTGCTCAATTTTTCTCTTCTGATGATTTCTTGTTCTGAAAGTTGCATAAAATTTAAAATTTCTGTATTTAACCTGCAAAATTAATTATTTTTTAATTTTTGATGCTAATTTCTTTGAATATTTTTTAAGACATTAGTTTATTTAATTTGCTTAAATTTGAATAAATTTTATTGAGATGAATAAGAATGTTCAAATTCAGGATTTAGGTTTTAAAGATTACAAAGAAACATGGGATTATCAAGAAACATTGTTTCAGGGTATTTTAGACCTAAAATCACAAAACCGAAAAAACGAACCAAATATACAGCAAACGCCTAATTACTTGCTTTTTGTAGAACATCCGCATGTTTATACATTAGGAAAAAGCGGTGATTTGCAAAATTTGCTTTTGAATAACGAGCAATTAGCTGCTAAAGATGCTACTTTTTATAAAATAAACCGCGGAGGCGATATTACTTATCACGGACCAGGACAAGTGGTTGGGTATCCTATTTTAGATTTGGATAATTTTTTTACCGATATTCATAAATATTTACGCTTTTTAGAAGAAGTAATTATTAAAACCATAGCCGATTACGGTTTAAAAGGGGAACGTAGCGAAGGCGAAACAGGTGTTTGGTTAGATGTTGGTACCCCATTTGCACGTAAAATTTGCGCTATGGGTGTGCGTGCATCGCGTTGGGTTACTATGCACGGTTTTGCTTTAAACGTAAATACCAATTTAGGATATTTTGATCATATAATTCCGTGTGGTATAAAAGGTAAAGCAGTTGCTTCGTTAAATGTAGAATTAGGTGTTGAAAATGTAAATGAAGATGAAGTAAAACAAAAAATACTACATTATTTTAAAGAGCTTTTTGAAGCAGAATTTATTAAGTAATATAATAAGGAGTGAAATTTCACTCCTTATTATATTATATCAAATATTTAAACGTAGTTGTTCAGGTAATAATTTAAATGATTTTCGGTGGTATTTACATGGGCCATATTCTAAAATAGCTTCGCGGTGTTTTTTAGTTGGATACCCCATGTTTTTGTCCCAACCATACATAGGAAATTCTTCGTGCAAGCGTAACATGTATTCATCGCGATACGTTTTTGCTAAAATAGATGCAGCGGCAATACTTAAATATTTACTATCACCTTTAACAATGGTTTGGTGCGGAATAGAATCGTACGGTTTAAACTTATTGCCGTCAACAATAATAAAATCGGGCTTAAACGATAATTGAGAAATAGCTAGGTGCATTGCTTTAATTGATGCGTTTAAAATGTTTATTTCGTCAATAACAGTTTCGGATACATGTGCAATGCTAAATAAATTGCTGTGTGATTCAATAAAAGATCTTAAATTGTTTCTTGAATGAATGGATAGTTTTTTAGAATCGTTAATTAAATCGTTCTCTAAAGTGGGGGTGATTAATATAGCAGCAGCAGTAACTGGCCCGGCTAAACAACCACGGCCAGCCTCGTCTGTACCAACTTCAAATTCTAAGTTACTGTAAGTTTTTAATAACATAACAAAATGTTAAATATTGTAATAATTTGATAAAAATGAAAAGATTACAACAAAAATACATAAATTTGATATTGTAAACATATTACAAATAATTTAAGTAAAAATGAAAAATAAAATTACCAAGTTGTTTTTGGCTTTGTTGGCACTTACTGCGTCAAACAATCTACATGCGCAAGATCAACCAATGCCAGATTACGTACGTAATGCAACAAACATTGAATTCTTAACTCAATTTGCAAAAGAAAAAAGTTTAGAATACGAAACAAATTACAATAAAGCGGTTGAAATGGCGCGCGTACAAAATATGCCGATTTCAGGCCACAAAGACGGTCGCTACTTTTCATTAGTAGGATATGATAAAGAAACGGGTAAATTAAAATACTATACAACAACAAATAATTCAGCATCAAAAAGTTCATTACAAACAGCAAATGCTAAATCGTTACATGCAAACGGAATTACTGGGGCAGGTATGAAAGTAGGTGTTTGGGATGGTGGTGTTGGTTTACCCAATCACTTAGCTTTTTCTGGAGGTAGATATATTGTTAAAGATAATAATACCGGTACAATAGAACATGCGGCTCACGTTGCTGGTACAGTTGCTGGTGGTTTATGGACAGATGCAACAACGTTAGGTTTTTCGTACGACTCACAGGTATATGCGTATAACTGGGGGAATGATACTGCTGAAATGACAGCTGCTGCTACTGCTCAAGTAAATCCTATTTATGTATCAAACCACTCATATGGTTTAGATTTTGCAGGTTCAGGTGCGCCGGTTTCTATTTTCGGACAGTACAATGCGCAATCTCGTGATGCAGATTTATTAGCAAACAATGCTCCGTATTATACTATGGTTCATTCAGCAGGTAACGACAGAAATAATAATTTTAACCCAGGTAAAATTGCAGGAAAAGATTTATTAAGTAATGAGAAAACTGCTAAGAATGTAGTGGTGGTTGCGGCTACACAAGGGACAGATGATTATGCTGGTATCACAGGAGTAGCATCGGTAACTTCAGTGGGCGGAGTACCTCCGTTCATTTCAAGTTTTAGTAACTATGGTCCAACCGATGATTTTAGAATAAAACCAGATATTTCAGCAAAAGGAGTAGGAGTTAAATCAATTTCTAATACAAGTGTATCTTCAGTTCAAACTCTAGACGGAACGTCTATGGCGGCGCCTGCTGTTACAGGAGTGTTTAATTTATGGCAAGGGTACCACAATCAAATTTTCACAAAATACATGAGATCGGCTTCAGTGCGTGCGTTAATGGCGCATACAGCTCGTGAAACAGGTCCGGCTGCTGGTCCAGATTTTATGTTTGGTTGGGGATTGATAGATGCAGCTAAAGGTGTAGAGATTATGGATGAAGCATTAGCGGGTACAAGTTTGTTTAAAGAATTTGAAATTACACAAGGAACTGGTTTTGAATACAGTTTTCCTTATAATGCTGCTGAACCATTAGTGGTTACAATTGCGTGGAATGACCCGGCAGGTACTGTTACTTCACAAGCAGATTTAGATTTGAAAAAGTTAGTAAACGATTTAGATTTGCGTCTTGTAAATACAGATACTAACCAAACGTATTATCCTTGGTCTTTAACACGCAGTTGGTCAGTTGCTCCAACATCATCGCAAATTGCTGTTCGTGACGTAGATAACATACGTGATAATATTGAAAAAATTGAGCCACAAAATGCAATTGCTGGAAACTACAAAATTATAGTTACGCACAAAGGTACTTTACAAGGGGGTAGACAAGCTTATTCATTAATAGTTTCAGGAGCAGGTGGAATAATGCCAGTTACAGACGGAGCTGTTTCAGTAGAAAATCAGGTGTTGAATAATTTAACTATTTATCCAAACCCAGTTGATACAAACCTTACTATTAGTGGCGATTTAGCAAGTATTGGTGCAGCTAATGTACAGATATTTGACCTAGCTGGTAAAAAAGTTAAAGACTTAAACTTAGAGTTTGCAAATTCAAACAATACATCAATTGATGTTTCAAGTTTAAATTCAGGTGCGTATATTTTATCAATCGAGAAAAACAACGCAAAACAAAGCTATAAGTTTATTAAAAAATAAAAAAATACATATTTGAAAATTTTTAAGAGAATTGTTCGTTCAATTCTCTTTTTTTGTATGTTAAAAATTTGTTATTATATAAAAAAGGTTTAGTTTTGTACTTAAACTAATTCAAATTAAATTAATATGAGATCAAAGTTTACTTGGTTTTTAACTCTGTTCTTTGCTTTAATGATGCAAGTAGGTTTTGCACAAAAGCAAGTAACTGGAGTTGTAAGAACACAAGACGGTGACCCAATACCAGGGGCAACCGTTATGTTAGTTGGTACAAAGTTAGGTACCGATACTGATACTGATGGTAAGTATACATTAAATTTAAAAAAAGGGGATAAAATCCAAGTAAATTACGAAGGTTTTAAACCTGCAACAGTTACTGTTTCAGATTCAAACGTGTTAAATGTAACATTAGTAGAACAAGACATTACTGAATTGACAGAAATTGTAATGGATACTTATAGAACCACTACAAAAGAAGAAAGTACAACATCAGTTTCTTCTGTAACTTCTAAAACTATTGAAGGACGTCCAAACGCTTCAATTATTCAAACATTACAAGGACAAGTTCCTGGTTTGAATATCATGACAGGTTCAGGGCAACCAGGTGCAACCAGCCGTGTAACTTTACGAGGTTTAGGTTCTATCAATGGTAATACAGAGCCTTTGTATGTAATTGATGGTGTACCAATGTCTTCAAGTCGTTTCCGTTCATTGAACCCTAATGAAATTGACCGTGTTGACATTCTTAAAGATGCGGGTGCAACTGCAATTTATGGTAACCGTGGTGCAAATGGTGTAATTGTAATTACTACTAAAAGAGGTTCTTTTGAATCAGATTTAAGTATTAGATACATTGGTACAACAGGTGTTTCTTCTATCCAAAAAAATCAATACAACTTAATGAACACAGCTGAGTATGATGATTTCGTTCGTACAGCTAGAACATTCTACCCGGGTATTGGTTCTAATTTAACAAATGCTCAAAAAGCAATTGATACAAAATGGACAGACGTTTTCTTTAACGATGCAATTAGCCAGTCTCACACTGTAACATTTGGTGCTGGTTCTAAAAACCTTTCTACTTTTACTTCTGTTGGTTATTCAGAATTTGGTGGAACTTTAAAAGGTACCGATTTAAAACGTTTTAATATACGTACTAATTTAGATGGTAAAAATGGCTCAGGAAGATTAACTTATGGTACTACTTTCAATGCGAATTATTCTAAATCTAATATGGAGAATTCTGCAGGTACAAGTGGTGTAAACCAAAACTACTTCTTAGGTGCTTTCCAAGCATTACCTTATTTAACACCAAATAGCTACACAAATGGTTTAGATTTGTATAACGGTTATTTAGGTGGTACAATTGGTATTGCAAATGGGATGCCTTTATTCTTGTTAGACAAAATGAATACTACAGGTTTTGGTCAAGACGAAATGAAAGTATTGGTTAATGGAAACATTGGTTATAAATTAAACGATCATTTAAAATTATCAAACCAAACAGGTGTTGATTACCAAACAATCAACCAAAACAGTTGGGTACGTTACGATGCTTTTAACGAATATTTATTTGCAGCATCAGGTCAAAACTACCGTGGATCGGTTACAGATATTTTTGAACGTCGTATGATTTTTAATACAAATACAAACTTACGTTACGAAAATACTTTTAATGAAAAACATAAAGTTTCTGCAGGCGCATTCTTAGAATATGTTAAAGCACACTTTAGATCAAGTAGTATTAGTAAAGACGGTTTCGATCCAATTTTCTGGACTGATGGTGGTTACACAGGTTGGATTGGAAGTGCAGAAAACTATCAATTATATGCGCCATCTGCTTCATTATCTAGAAGTGATGCTGGTTTATTCTCATATTTTGCAACGGCTACTTATGATTATGACAAGCGTTTTGGTTTAGATGCTACGGTACGTCGTGATGCTTCTTTCCGTTTCATCGATGACAATCGTTGGGGTACTTTCTGGTCAGTTTCAGGTCGTTGGAATATCGATAACGAAAAATTCATGGAAGAATCAGCTTTTAATACATTAAAATTAAGAGGGTCTTACGGTACAGCGGGTAACCAAGATGTCGCAAATACTGGTTTATTTGGTGGTGCTCATTTATATGATACACGTTACGGTTCAGGTGTTGGTTATAACGCTGAAACTGGTTTAGCACTTACAGGTTTACCAAACAGAACTTTACAATGGGAGGTAATTACACAAGCTAACGTAGGTGTTGATTTTGGTGTATGGAATGACCGTTTAAGAGGTAGTGTAGATGTTTATAGAAAACAAACGGATGATTTATATTTAAGTACACCAATTTCTGCAATCAATGGATCATCTGCTATTAATGCAAACTTTGGTTCAATGAAAAACGAAGGTGTAGAATTAAACATTGCTGGTGATATCATCCGTGATGAGGATACTCGTTTAACATTAAGATTAGTAGGTGCATACAACAAAAATACAGTGTTAGATATTCCTACAGAAGATGGAACTTTCTGGAGCGGTGGTTTAACTGGTTACCGCGAAGGACACATGGTTGGTGAGTTCTTTATGGCTGAGTATTTAGGAATTAATCCAGATAACGGAAATATGATGTTCCGTAGTAAAGACGGTGGTGTAACTGAAAACCCTACTGATGGTGATTATAAATGGTTAAATAAATCTTCTATGCCAGTTTATCAAGGTGGATTTGGTTTAGATTTTGAGCACAAAGGTTGGTTTGTAACTGCAGACTTTACATATGCTTTAGATGCTTGGAGATATGATAATGATTACTATTTCTATACAATCCCTACATTTATTAAACAAAACAACTTGTCTAACGACTTAAGAGATTACTGGACTCCACAAAACAGAGATGCACGTTTCCCTGCTTTAACAGGTTCTAACTTCTCTTATGCAGGTGATTCTGATTTCTATTTACAAGATGCATCTTACGTAAGATTAAGATATTTAACTTTAGGTTATAACTTTAAGAAAAAAGATATTGACTTTATGAAATTATCTGGATTAAGAGTTTACGGACAAGCTGAAAATTTACATACTTGGACAAAATGGAGAGGTTGGGATGCTGAAAGTTCAAGATCAATTGATTTTGGTCAATATCCAACTCCAAGAACTATTTCATTTGGTGTAGAAGTTCAATTTTAATTAAAAAAACTATGAAGAAAATATTTTTAACAGCATTGTTCGCTTCGGTTGTTTTAACCGGATGTTCAGATGCATATGATATCGACCAAAAGGGAGTTGTGACTCAAGAAAGTCAAGTTTTTAGAACTCCTGAAGATGTTGATAAAGGTTTGCGTTATATCTATTCACAATTTCCTGGTGAAACTGAAATAAGTTTCGATTCATTTTTTACTGATGAATTAGGTGTTGGTATTGGTAACGCAGGTCAAGGTATTAACGATGGTAGCTATACGTTTATATTACAAGCTGGTAACGATGACGCTGAAGCACTTTGGGGTAGTTACTATGGTGTAGTTAACCGTGTAAATAGAATTATTAGCCGTATCGATGAAATGATTTCTCAAACATCTGATGCTGCTACAATTACTACTTTAAAGCAACATAAAGCACACGCTTTAGCTTTAAGAGCATACTCACATTATAAATTGTTTGCTTATTTTACGCCAGATTATACAAATCCAAGTGGTTTATCGGTAATTAAGTTTGACTTTTTACAAACTGACAATTACAAACGTTATGAGAAACGTTCAACAGTTGCTGAAATTGTTGCTTTCATTGAAAGTGATATTCAAACTGCTAAATCGTTAGGTGGTATGGTAAGTACAGTAGGTTCAGGTACTGGTTACGCTTCTAATGAAATGTTAGATGCTATATTGGTAAAAATGTACTCAATGTTACAAACACCAGCTGCATATGCTAAGTTAGAAACTGCTTTTAATGAAATTGCTTTAAATAAATCAGTAGCTACTTTTGATACATATTTATCTATGTTTGGAGAAAGTGCTAGTACTGCAGATTTTTCTGAAGGAATTTTTAAATTGAATAGAGTATCAACTGATGGTGGTGTTCAATCTGGAGTTGCAGCTGCTTGGTACCCAACTGAAGTAGGTGAAGCTCCGTATATGGAAATTGGTCGTTCATTATATAATGAATTAGATAAATTAGAGCCTTTAAAACAAGGTACTGCATTTAGTAATGATCGTGCAGATGTACGCTATGTTGTAAATGTATTTAATACTTCAATGGTAGCTACTAATTATGCGTCATTATCTCAAGATCAATACCGTGAAAACGATGTTTTATTAATTGGTAAATATACAGGTATTACAAATCGTAAATTAATGAACAGCCTTTGGATGTTCCGTTTTACTGATATGTTATTGTCATTAGCTGAAAAACGTGCTGCGGAAGGTGCTTTAACAGGTACGGTAGCAATGGGCGATTATTCAAATGTTGAGTCTATTATTTATAACATACGTGTTAATAGAAACTTCAATAATGACGGTAATCCGGTATCTATGCCAACAAACTTCTCTACTCAACAAGCTGCTTTTGCTCGTATTTTAGAAGAACGTAGAGTTGAGTTTGCTTTTGAAGGCTACCGTTACTTGGATATGAAACGTATTGGTGTTCGTGCTGGTTCTGCTGGTTTTGTGCGTGATGCACAAGATTGTGCTGCTACAAATGCTTGTTCATTAGCGCCTAATAGCCATAAGTTAACGATGCCAATTCCAAGATCGGAAATGGTTTCAAATCCAAACATGGTTCAAAATCCTAATTATTAATTTTTAAATTAGTATTTTAAATATAAAAAGAGATGCAATTGCATCTCTTTTTTTTGTTATATATCTTACTAAAAAAAATGTACTTTTGTGTAAAATTTGCAATATGCGTTTTCTTTTACCTTTTATTATTATTTTTTCTATTTCTTGTAATGCACAGGTTCGAAAAATTGATAAAAAAACTAAATCAAACAGTACATTATTAAATAAAAATAATGCTATTAATTCTGTAGATCGTTTTTCATCGGTTAATTCTTTTAATAGTGATTCTTTAAAAATTAAGCGACTGATTACCAAAACAGGTGATACCGTTGCACCAATTTCTCAGTATAAAATATTTAATGAAATTAAAGGTACACGTTCAATAGATACCACATTAACCATTCAAAAGCAATATGCATTTAATTATTTGCGTAAGGATTTGTTTGGCTTGGTACAGTATAGTAATGATGGACAAACATTTCAGGCTTTAAATCCTAATTTTATTAAAGTAAATAGCATAATAAATGCTGGTTTCAATGCGCGTAGATTTTCCTATTTAAACGCATCGGATATCGATTATTATAGCGTTCCAACACCAACGTCTGAATTGCTATATAGAAGTGTAACTGGCAAAGGTCAAAATCTAGATGCGTTAATTGCCATGAATATTTCTGAACAGTTTAATGTTTTTTTAGGATATCGTGGTTTGCGTTCACAGGGTAAATATGTTAATCAATTAACTTCAAACGGAAATTTTCGAATTGGTTCAAGTTATTTTACGAAGAACAAACGTTATCAATTTAAGAATCATATAACGTTTCAAGATATTTATAACGAAGAAAATGGAGGAATTGTATTGACAAATCAATTTGAATCTTCTGATGATCCTTTTAATAAACGTGAGTTTATTCGTGTGCAATTTGAAGATGGTAAAACCATTTTTAAAGGATTAAGAACTTTTTTTGATCATAGTTTTCAATTGAATAAGTCACAAACAAATAAGTCGTTGATTAGACATCAGTTTACGTATGAATATATAACAAATACTTTTCAGCAAGCAAATTCAAATCCATTTAATAGTAACAGTCCCTATTTTGGAGCTGCTTTTTCTACAAGTATTTATGATAAGGTACGCCATACCCGTTTAGAAAATAATTTTGATTTAGCTTTTGATTCAAAAAGTATCGGATTATTCGCTGTAAGTGCTTCGGTTTATAATTTTAAGCATCAATATCAATCAATCGTTTTTGATACAAATGGAAATAAAATACCTAATCAATTAACAAATGATATTTTAACTTTTGGTGGTTCGTATGTATTAAATACTTCAAAATTCATTGCAGACGCATCTTTTAAACAGTCTGTTATTGGTAAATCGATAACACAATTTAAAATAAATACAGCCTTTAATATTAGCGATAAATATCGTGTTGAGGCCAATTATCATTTAGATAGCAAAATACCCGATTATACCTACCAATTTTTTCAAAGTGGCTATATAGGTTTAAATTGGTTAAACAATTTTAACAACGAAAAAACAAACACTGTAAATGCTAAAATTAAAACTCCGTTTATTAATTTAGAGGCAACCTACCAATTATTTACCGATAAGTTGTTTTTTAGTAACAATGCAACCCAGTTAGATGCTAATGGACGTTTTCAGCAATTGTTAGTAACACCTAAACAATACAATAAAACAATTAGTTATTTTATGATAAAAGGTGAAAAGGAATTTACCTATAAAAACTGGGGGTTGCAAAATACATTAATGTTACAACAAGTTGCACAAAACGATGCTGTTTTAAACGTACCACAGCTTGTTACAAGAAATACGTTGTATTATCAAAATTTTGCTTTTAAAAAGGCATTGTTTTTTCAAACCGGTGTTACTTTAAATTATTATTCTAAGTATTTTGCAAATGAATACCACCCGGTTTTAGGCGATTTTATTGTGCAAAATCAAGTTAAAGTAGGTAACTTTCCAGTGTTTGATTTTTTCTTAAACGCAAAAATTAAGACAGCTCAAATTTATATTAATATCGATCATTTCAATTCAATGTTAACAGGATATAATTTTTATAATGCGCCTACTTATCCGTACCGCGATTTAACTTTTAGATTAGGTATGAAATGGAATTTCTTTAATTAAAAGTTGTAGCAATACAACTTTTTTTGGTTTATAAGCAAAATTGTATCTTTGCACAAATTAAAAAGCATGAACTACGCTAAAAATATATTAGAAACCATTGGAAACACACCTTTGGTACAATTAAATAACATTGTAAAAGATTTACCTTGTAAAGTGTATGCAAAGGTAGAATATTTTAATCCAGGTCATTCGTGTAAAGACCGTATGGCTTTGCAAATGGTTGAAGATGCCGAAGCAGATGGACGTTTAAAACCAGGCGGTACTATTATCGAAGGAACATCGGGTAACACAGGTATGGGCTTGGCTTTAGCAGCAATTGTAAAAGGTTACAAACTAATTTGTGTGATTACCGATAAGCAATCTAAGGAAAAAATGGATATTTTACGTGCGGTTGGTGCTAAAGTAGTTGTTTGTCCTACCGATGTAGAACCAACTGATCCACGTTCATACTATTCAGTTTCAAAACGATTGGCCGAAGAAACACCTAATTCATGGTATGTAAACCAATACGATAATCCAAGTAATACAAAAGCAAACTATACACAAACGGGCCCTGAAATTTGGGATCAAACAAATGGTAAAATTACCCATTTTATTGTTGGAGTAGGTACAGGTGGAACTATTTCGGGAGTAGGTAAATTTTTAAAAGAGCAAAATCCAAATGTTAAAATTTGGGGTGTTGATACTTATGGATCTGTTTTTAAAAAATACCATGAAACGGGAATTTTTGATGAGAATGAGATTTATTCTTATGTAACCGAAGGTATTGGAGAAGATATTTTACCTAATAATGTCGATTTTTCTGTTATTGACCATTTTACTAAAGTAACCGATAAAGATGCTGCAGTTTTTTGTAGAAAACTTGCTTTAGAAGAAGGTATTTTTGTAGGTATGTCATCTGGCTCTGCAATAAAAGGTTTGTTGCAAATGAAAGAACAATTAAAACCAGACGATGTGGTTGTGGTTCTTTTTCACGATTCAGGCTCGCGTTATATTGCTAAGATTTTTAACGATGATTGGATGCGTGAACGTGGTTATTTAGATGAAGAAATAAAGACAGGTTTTGATTTAATTCAAAATCATGTCAACAAACCTTTGGTTGTAGTGCGTACCGAAGAATTGGTGAGCCATGCTGTAGATAGAATGCGCACGTTTAAAATATCGCAAATTCCAGTGATTGACGCAACTGGTTTTGTAGGTTCTGTAAACGATACCGATTTGTTACAAGCGTATTTGCAAAACAGCGAAGTTGCAGATATGCCTATAAAAAAGGTGATGGGCAAGCCGTATCCGGTAGTTTCACAAAATACAAATGTGCATGAAATTGCTAAACTTATAACAAAAGAAAATAATGCAGTATTAGTAGCATTAGAAAATGGTAAACACCATATTATTACTAAATACGATATTATCGATTCCATAAAATAACTGTAAAAAACAGTAAAATAAAGGCAGCGTTTCATTACGTTGTCTTTTTTTTTAACCATACTTTTAAGTGTTGATTATTAGGAATTTCAAAATAAATAAACTACATTTATACAAAGCTTTTTAGTATGAAAGAAGATTTTTTACATTATGTGTGGAGATTTAAAAAGCTTAATAATACTTCACTAAAAACAGTACAAAATAATAGCGTTGTAATTAAAAATTTTGGGTTGTATTTGGGTACAGAAGGCCCCGATTTTTTTAATGCACAGGTTTTTATCGATGGGCAATTATGGGCAGGAACAATAGAAATGCACGTAAATGCTTCGGATTGGTATGCACATCACCATGAAGTTGACCCAGCTTACCAAAATGTAATTCTACACGTTGTTTGGAATAATGATATAACTGTTGTGAATAAAAACGGTGCCGAAATACCAACTTTGGTTTTAAAAGATTATGTAAATAGTGATGTTTTTAAAGCATATCATCAGTTTAATTCAAACCCACGATATTTGTTTTGCGAAGATTACATTCATCATTTCAGCTTGTTTGAATGGTTGCTATGGAAAGAGAAATTAATGATTGAACGCTTAGAGCAATTTTCTAACCGTATTGTATCAGAACTAAAGTTAACAAATAACAATTGGGAAGAAGCTTTTTACCGTTTGTTATTACGTAATTTTGGTTTAAATATTAATAACGATGCTTTTTACCAAATTGCTTGTTTTTTGCCCTTAAAAATTATTCGAAAGGAACAATCGAATGCATTGCATGTAGAAGCTTTGTTATTAGGAACAGCCAATTTGTTAAATGCAGATGTAGCCGATTTTTATTTACAAACCCTACAAAAAACATATAATTATTTAAAACAAAAATACAATTTAAAGAATGCTGTTCTTACGCCTAGTTTCTTTAAACTTCGGCCCGATAATTTTCCAACCATTCGTTTGGTACAATTTGCTGCGTTTTTGTCGCAACAACCTTTTATGTTTGATTTAATTCGCAATCCTGAAACCATTTGTATAAACAATCATTTATTAGGTGCAAAAACATCGCAATATTGGCAAACGCATTATGTTTTTGGAAAAACGCATGTAAATCGAACCAAGAAAGTATCAGAATCATTTTATAATTTATTGTTGATAAATACAATTTTGCCTTTTCAATACGTGTACCATCAACAAATGGGTACCGATGTTTTAGAAGAAGTTTTGCAACATTATCATTCAATCGTAGCCGAAAAAAACAGTACTACAACATTGTTTAATAAGCTAAAAGTACCAGTAAAAACGTCGTTAGATAGCCAATCACTTTTGTTTTTAAAGAAGAATTATTGCGATAACCGTCGTTGTTTAAACTGTGAAGTTGGTATTAAATTAATGAATCGTTAAATGAAGAATATAGTTCCGTTTTTAAATAGAAAACAACAACTTACCCTTTTGGTTTTTGCATTGCTTATTGTTGCTGTGCAACTTCTTTTAAGTTTTGTTCAAAAAGCAGAAATTAACAAGCAAACAGTAAATTATTATATAAATACAACTACACAAAAAACAATTGATAGTTTAAAATTAATTGCTTTAAAAAAATATGAATTACAACCATTTAATCCAAATTTCATAAACGATTACAAAGGATTTAAATTAGGAATGAATACCACACAAATAGATAAATTAATAGCTTTTAGGGCAACGGGTAAATATGTGAATTCTGCCAACGAATTTCAGTTAGTTACCGGTGTTTCAAATGAATTACTTGCTAAAATTTCGCCGTATTTTAAATTTCCGGAGTGGACACAGAAAAAGGCAACAATTAGTAAAGAAATTCAACCTGTTGCAGTACAAAAAATAAACTTAAACCAAGCTAATTATGAGCAATTAGTTGCTTTAAAAGGAATTGGTGCGTATTATGCCAATCTGTTAATTGCCGAACGCGACAAATTAAACGGTTTTGTACATATCAATCAGCTAAATTATATAAAAGGTTTGCGACCAGAAACGGTTTCGCTTTTAAAGGAACAAACTTTTGTAAAAGCTTCAAAAAGTATATCAAAAATAAATGTAAATACAGCAAGTAAAGAACAATTGGCAACAATTCCGTATATGACTACGTATTTGGCTCGTGAAATTGTAGTTTTACGAAGTAAGCAAAATGAACCTTTAAAATTAGAAGATTTAGAAAAAATTAATAATTTTCCGCTTGACAAATTACAGATAATTAGGCTATATTTGGCTTTTTAGAATAATAAGTAAAAAATAATATAAAAAGGAGTAAAATGAATTTTGAGTATAACGAAACACAAGCAATGATTGCACAATCGATTAGAGATTTTGCAGAAAAAGAAATCCGCCCTAATATAATGAAATGGGACGAAGAGCAAATCTTTCCTATAGAATTGTTTAAGAAATTAGGAGAAATGGGGTATATGGGCGTTTTGGTTCCTGAAGAATTAGGTGGATCGGGCTTGGGTTATCACGAATACATTACCGTTGTTGAAGAAATCTCTAAAGTAGATTCTTCGATAGGTTTGTCGGTTGCTGCTCACAATTCATTATGTACCAATCATATTTTAACATTTGCAAACGACGAACAAAAGAAAAAATGGATACCAAAATTAGCAACAGGTGAATGGATTGGTGCATGGGGTTTAACCGAGCATAACACCGGTTCTGATGCGGGTGGTATGGCAACAACTGCTGTTAAAGATGGCAACGATTGGATTATTAATGGTGCTAAAAACTTTATTACTCACGCAATTTCTGGCGATGTAGCTGTTGTTATTGTTCGTACGGGCGAAAAAGGTGATTCTAGAGGAATGACTGCTTTTGTGATTGAAAAAGGAACACCTGGTTTTTCATCGGGCAAAAAAGAAAATAAATTAGGAATGCGTGCTTCTGAAACGGCAGAGTTAATTTTTGATAATTGCCGCGTTTCTGATGCCAACCGTTTAGGTGAAGTAGGCGAAGGATTTATTCAAGCAATGAAAATTTTAGATGGTGGCCGCATCTCAATTGGTGCGTTATCATTAGGAATTGCAAAAGGCGCATACGAAGCGGCGTTGAAATATTCAAAAGAACGCGTACAGTTTGGTAAACCTATTTCGCAATTTCAAGCAATAGGCTTTAAATTAGCCGATATGGCTACAGAAATTGAAGCTTCGGAATTATTATTACACAAAGCTGCATACTTAAAAAACAACCACAAACCAGTTACTACAGCTGGTGCAATGGCAAAAATGTATGCATCAGAAGTGTGTGTAAAAGTTGCAACCGAGGCTATTCAAATTCACGGTGGGTATGGTTATACAAAAGATTTCCCGGTAGAGAAATTCTTCCGCGATTCTAAATTATGTACTATTGGTGAAGGAACAACCGAAATTCAAAAATTAGTCATCTCTAGAAATCTTTTGAAAGAGTAGTTTTAGAAGATAGAAAATAGATTAAAGAGGAAAGACTGTAATGGTTTTTCCTTTTTTTATTTAGAATGATGATTAAAATTTGATTGTTATTACTGTAGTTAAGAAAAAAAAACAAATTATGAAAAAGTTCCTAAAAATATTCAGTTGCAGTTTTATTTCTTTTGCCATCTTATATCTAATCATTGATCAAAGTAGAAGTTTCTACAAACTTGAAGAAGGAAAGGAAGTGACTGTTTGGAAAAGAATTGGAGGTAAATGCTATGTAATTCCTTATAAATATTATGGTATTATTAAACCAATAAGTTGTGCAATTGAGTCAGTTAACACAGGTGGCGTAACATTAATATGGTATAATGGAAGATTAATTGTTGATACAGATTCAAAAATGAAAATAATTAATAAAGGGGATTGTCTATTGGAGGATTATATGAATAAAAAACATAAAAATGATTCAATATTCTTATGGAATGATGATGGTGTTTTTAAATTAAAATCTGATTTAAAATATATAAGTATTAGTATTTTAGACGGTTCAGTGTATTACAACAACTAAGCTAATTATTTGTTAGGGTGATTTTTTTGGTTTGATTGTAATTTATGAATAAAAATAATTCAAAATTAATCATTCGTAATTCAAAAATTATTTCTACTTTTGCAACCATAACGAAAGGAGGTGTATAAATTATGTTGATCATTCCAATTAAAGACGGAGAAAATATTGATAGAGCTTTAAAACGCTACAAAAGAAAATTTGATAAAACAGGAACGCTTCGTGCCTTAAGATCTCGTAAAAACTTTACGAAACCTTCAGTAACAAAACGTGCTCAAGTTCAAAAAGCTCAATACGTACAACGTTTAAAAGATTCAGTTGAAATTTAATCGTTGAAACAAATTTTTATAAATCGCTAATTAAAGGTAACTTTGGTTAGCGATTTTTTTTATGGAAAAATATTTAAAACCTTATTACGATTATCTTTTAAAAGAAAAACATTTTTCATTGCACACCGTAAACGCGTATATGAAAGATGTTGAAGTTTTTTATGACTTTACTAAAGATACTATTAAAAATGTTGACGAAATAAAATACCAACACATTCGTTTGTGGATTGCAAATTTGTCACAAAACAAAATCAGTAATAATTCAATAAATCGAAAAGTAGCATCGCTAAAAAGCTATTTTAAATTTTTATACATTACCAAAACAATTAAAGAGTATCCTTTACAAGCGCATAAAGCTTTGCGAATAAATAAAGTGTTACAAGTTCCTTTTTCAGAAGCCGAAATGGAAAAAATTGATCGATCTGCCTTTACAAATGACTATTTTGGCTTTCAAAATTTTGTTATTATCACTCTTTTTTACACCTTGGGAATAAGAAAAACCGAATTAATAAACCTAAAACTATACGATGTTGATTTACAAAAGCGTGAAATTAAAGTTTTAGGAAAACGATCAAAAGAACGTATAGTGCCTATATTAACTTCATTATTAGATGTTTTAACAGAATTTTTACAAAAAAGAAATCAGCAGTTTGGGCAAACAAGTAACCAAAATATTTTTTTGTTAAAAAATCAACAAAATTTAAATCAAACATTTGTATATCGTTTAATAAATAATTATTTTAGAGGTGTAACATCTAAAGGAAAAAAAAGCCCCCATGTGTTGCGTCATACATTTGCTACACATATGTTAAATGCAGGTGCAAATTTAAATACAATAAAAGAGTTGCTTGGGCATTCAAGTTTATCGTCAACACAAATTTACACGCATACAAGCATAGCCACGTTGCAAAAAATGTACAAACAAACACATCCGCGCTCAAAGGCCGAAGATGAAAATTTATAAACCTTTTAAAAAATTATAGTATTATGAAAGTGAATATTCAAGCAGTTAACTTTAATGTTGATCGTAAATTAGTGGACTTTATAAACATTCGTTTAGAAAAATTACAACAATATTATGATAAAATTGTTGGAATTGATGTATCTTTGCATACGGAAAATACAAGTGATAAAGAAAACAAGTCTGTAGATATCATTGTTAAAATTCCAGGCGATGATTTAGTAGTTAAAAAAACAGCTAAAACATTTGAAGAAGCAACAGATTTAGCTGGTGCTGCTTTAGAACGATTGCTTGTAAAACGTAAAGAAAAAGTAAAAGCACATTAAAAGAATAAAAAAAAATTAAAAAAGCTTTTATTTTTTTAAATAAGTATATATATTTGCAGTCCGTTAGAAATAGCGGACTTTTTAAGTGCCTTTGTAGCTCAGCTGGCTAGAGCAGCTGATTTGTAATCAGCAGGTCGTGGGTTCGAGTCCCTCCAAAGGCTCATCAACAAACAAAAGTTGTAAAAATATTAGGTTCGGGGAGATACTCAAGCGGCCAACGAGGACGGACTGTAAATCCGTTGGGAAACCTTCGCAGGTTCGAATCCTGCTCTCCCCACAACAAGTTCTTTTTTTTGCCGGCGTAGCTCAGGGGTAGAGTGCTTCCTTGGTAAGGAAGAGGTCACGGGTTCAAATCCCGTCGTTGGCTCAAATGTGAATTAAAGTTAACACTAATTATATAACTAAGATTAAATTAATTAAATCATGGCAAAAGAAAGTTTTGATCGTTCGAAACCCCATTTAAATATTGGTACTATCGGACACGTAGATCACGGTAAAACAACATTAACAGCTGCTATTACTAAAGTATTATCAGATGCAGGTTTATCAGAAGCAAAATCATTTGATCAAATTGATAATGCTCCAGAAGAAAAAGAAAGAGGTATTACAATTAATACATCTCACGTAGAGTACGCTACAGCTAACCGTCACTATGCTCACGTTGACTGTCCAGGTCACGCGGATTACGTTAAGAACATGGTTACTGGTGCTGCTCAAATGGACGGTGCTATCTTAGTAGTTGCTGCTACAGATGGTCCTATGCCACAAACTCGTGAGCACATCTTATTAGGTCGCCAAGTAGGTATTCCTCGTATGGTTGTATTCATGAACAAAGTGGATATGGTTGATGATGCTGAGTTATTAGAATTAGTAGAAATGGAAATCCGTGATTTATTATCTTTCTATCAATATGATGGTGATAATGGTCCAGTTATCCAAGGTTCTGCTTTAGGTGCATTAAACGGTGAGCCAAAATGGGTTGAAACTGTAATGAGCTTAATGGCTGCAGTTGATGAGTGGATTGAAGAGCCAGTACGTGATACTGAAAAACCATTCTTAATGCCTATCGAAGACGTATTTACAATTACTGGTCGTGGAACTGTTGCTACAGGTCGTATCGAAACAGGTGTTGCTAATACAGGTGATCCAGTTGAAATCATTGGTATGGGTGCAGATAAATTAACTTCTACAATTACAGGGGTTGAGATGTTCCGTAAAATCTTAGACCGTGGTGAAGCTGGTGATAACGTAGGTTTATTATTACGTGGTATTGACAAAGCTGATATCCGTCGTGGTATGGTTATTGTTAAGCCAGGTTCAGTTAAACCACACGCTAAATTCAAAGCTGAGGTTTATATCTTGAAAAAAGAAGAAGGTGGACGTCACACTCCATTCCACAATAACTACCGTCCACAGTTCTACGTTCGTACAACTGACGTAACAGGAACAATCATGTTACCAGAAGGAACGGATATGGTTATGCCAGGTGATAACTTAACAATTACTGTTGATTTATTACAACCAATTGCATTATCAGTAGGTTTACGTTTCGCTATCCGCGAAGGTGGTCGTACAGTAGGTGCAGGTCAGGTAACTGAAATTTTAGACTAATTATAGTTTATAAATAATTTATAAGTTGGCAGTGTTAACTGCCAACTTTTTAACAAACGGGTGTAGTTCAAGGGTAGAATAGCGGTCTCCAAAACCGTTGATGGGGGTTCGAATCCCTCCACCCGTGCAAAAACAAATCATATGGCAAAAGTAGTTAATTATATATCAGATGCGTTTACCGAATTAAAAACAAATGTTACATGGACATCATGGACAGAGGTGCAACGCTATACTATTATTGTTGCTATTTTCACAGTAGTATTATCATTGGCTACTTGGGGTGTTGATTCCCTATTTGCCGAAGCTCTTGCTGGTTTCTTTAACCTTTTAAATTCATAAATTTAAAAGAAGATGACAGAGAATAGCATAAAAAAATGGTATGTAGTTAGGGCGGTAAGCGGACAAGAAAATAAAGTAAAAGGTTACATAGAAAGTGAAATTGTACGTTTGGGTATGGAAGATTACTTATCACAAGTATTAGTTCCAACTGAAAAGGTAGTTTCACAGCGTGAAGGTAAAAAAGTTACAAAAGAACGTATCTATTTTCCGGGCTATGTAATGATAGAAGCAAACCTAACAGGTGAATTACCACACATCATAAAATCTATAGCAGGTGTAATAGGTTTCTTAGGTGAAACTCGCGGAGGCGACCCTGTGCCTTTACGCCAAGCAGAGGTAAATCGTATGCTAGGTAAAGTAGATGAATTAGCTGTTTCTGTAGATAATGGTTTAATACCATATGAAGTAGGCGAAACAGTAAAAGTTGTTGACGGACCTTTTAATGGATTCAACGGAACCATTGAAAAAGTAAACGAAGACAAACGCAAGCTTGAAGTAATGGTGAAAATTTTTGGAAGAAAAACACCACTAGAATTAAGCTTTACACAAGTAGAAAAAATATAATTGTTACATACACATCAATCGCTTCCAATTGAAAGATGTGCTAAATTTTTTTAAAAATGGCAAAAGAAATTAGTAAAGTAGTTAAACTACAAGTTAAGGGAGGTGCTGCGAATCCTTCGCCACCGGTTGGACCTGCTTTGGGGGCTGCTGGAGTTAACATCATGGAATTCTGTAAGCAATTTAATGCTAGAACACAGGATAAACCAGGTAAAGTATTACCAGTACAAATTACAGTTTACAAAGACAAATCTTTTGACTTTGTTGTTAAAACGCCACCTGCCGCTGTTCAATTATTAGAAGCTGCTAAAATTAAATCAGGTTCTGGGCAACCAAACCGTAAAAAAGTAGCATCTATCACATGGGATCAAGTTAAAGCAATTGCTGAAGACAAAATGGCTGATTTGAATGCATTCACAATCGAAAAAGCAATGTCTATGGTAGCTGGAACTGCACGTTCTATGGGAATCACGGTATCAGGAAACGCTCCTTTTTAATCTTAAAGAAAAGAAGAAATGGCAAAATTAACAAAAAAGCAAAAAGAGGCTGCAGCAAAAATTGAGAAGAACAAATTATATTCTTTAAAAGATGCATCTGCATTAATTAAAGAAGTTGCTTCTGCAAAATTTGATGAGTCTGTTGATATTGCAGTACGTTTAGGAGTAGATCCTCGTAAAGCAAATCAAATGGTTCGTGGGGTGGTAACATTGCCACACGGTACAGGTAAAGATGTAAGAGTATTAGCATTAGTTACTCCAGATAAAGAAGCAGAAGCTAAAGCTGCTGGTGCAGATCACGTTGGTTTAGATGACTATCTACAAAAAATTAAAGATGGTTGGACAGATATCGATGTAATCATTACAATGCCTGCTGTTATGGGTAAATTAGGTCCATTAGGTCGTATTTTAGGACCTCGTGGTTTAATGCCAAACCCTAAAACAGGTACGGTAACTATGGATGTTGCTAAAGCTGTACAAGAAGTTAAGTCAGGTAAAATTGACTTTAAAGTTGATAAAACAGGTATCGTTCACGCTGGTATTGGTAAAGTATCTTTCGGTGCTGACCAAATTACAGAGAACGCAGCTGAAATTATTCAAACATTAATTAAATTAAAACCAACTGCAGCAAAAGGTACTTATATCAAGTCTATTCATATATCAAGTACAATGAGTCCTGCAATTGCTTTAGATCCAAAAGCAGTATAATTGGTAGTTAAAATTATTTAGTATGACTAGAGAAGACAAATCAATTGCGATTCAAGATTTAACTGCACAGTTAGCTGACACTAAAGTGGTTTACATTGCAGATATTTCTGGATTAAATGCATCAACTACTTCAGATTTACGTAGAGCTTGTTTTAAAGCAGGTATCAAGTTAGAGGTAGTTAAGAATACATTGCTTGCTAAAGCAATGGAAACATCAGAAAATGAGTATGGTGATTTACCTTCTATTTTAAAAGGAAACAGCGCAATAATGATTGGTGAAGCTGCTAACGGCCCAGCTAAAATTATTAAAGAATTCCGTAAAAAAGGTGATAAACCAGTTTTAAAAGGAGCATATATTAATGAAGAAGTTTACATTGGCGATAACCAATTAGATTCATTAGTAGCTATTAAGTCTAGAGAAGAGATGATTGGAGAAATCATTGGATTATTACAATCACCTGCTCAAAGAGTTATTTCTGCTCTTAAAAATCAATTTAAAGACGAAGAATAGTATTTCACTACAATCGTTTTTAAGGTTCATTAACGAACGCACACAAATAAATTATATTATTACAAATTCAAATTAAAAGATAGAAAAAATGGCAGATTTGAAACAATTCGCAGAACAATTGGTTAACTTAACAGTTAAAGAAGTTAACGAATTAGCTACAATATTAAAAGACGAGTATGGTATTGAACCAGCTGCTGCTGCAGTAGTAGTTGCAGGTGGTGGTGATGCTGGTGCTGCTGCTGAAGAGCAAACAGAATTCACAGTAGTATTAAAAGACGCTGGTGCTTCTAAATTAGCAGTAGTTAAAGCTGTTAAAGAATTAACAGGTTTAGGATTAAAAGAAGCTAAAGATTTAGTAGACGGTACTCCTGCAAACGTTAAAGAAGGTGTTTCTAAAGACGAAGCAGAAGGATTGAAAAAAGCATTAGAAGAAGCTGGTGCTGTAGTTGAGTTAAAATAATCTCACACATAATAATATTTACGGTTTAGGCCTTGAGAATTGTCTCAATGGCCTAAACCATTTTGCATATAAAAAATAATCAACAACGAAGAAAAAAGCAAACACCATTCCTGGTTTGTTTTTAAAGATGTGTTGGTTACTAAACTAGGAAGTATTTATACAACTGTGTTTTTACACAAAAAATTACTTTTTTAAACCAAAATTTTGTTCATTAATGATTACAAATCATACTGAAAGGTTAAATTTTGCCTCTACAAAAAATATTCCTGCTTATCCAGATTTCCTAGATATTCAGGTTAAATCGTTTAAAGATTTTTTTCAATTAGAAACTAAATCTGACGAAAGAGGTAACGAAGGCTTATACAAAACCTTCATGGAAAATTTTCCAATCACGGATACACGCAACCAATTCGTTTTGGAATTTTTAGACTATTTTGTAGACCCACCTCGTTATTCTATTGAAGAATGTATTGATAGAGGCTTAACTTATAGTGTGCCCCTAAAAGCTCGTTTAAAACTTTATTGTACCGACCCAGAGCACGAAGATTTTGAAACTATAGTTCAAGATGTGTACTTAGGAACTATTCCGTACATGACACCAAGTGGTACCTTCGTAATTAATGGTGCAGAACGCGTAGTTGTATCGCAATTACACCGTTCGCCAGGTGTATTCTTTGGTCAATCATTCCACGCAAATGGTACCAAACTGTATTCTGCACGTATCATTCCATTTAAAGGTTCTTGGATCGAATTTGCTACGGATATCAATAGCGTAATGTATGCGTATATCGATCGTAAGAAAAAGTTACCTGTAACTACATTATTCCGTGCAATTGGTTTTGAAAGAGATAAAGATATTCTTGAGATTTTTGACCTTGCAGAAGAAGTTAAAGTTTCAAAAACAGGTTTAAAAAAATATATTGGTCGCCGTTTAGCTGCACGTGTACTTAATATTTGGCACGAAGATTTCGTTGATGAAGATACTGGCGAAGTTGTTACTATTCCGCGTACCGAAATTATATTAGACCGTGACATTGTACTTGATAAAGACAATGTTGAAGAAATTATTGAAGCAGACGTTAAAACCATTCTTTTACATAAAGAAGATAGTAACCTTGCTGATTATACAATTATTCATAATACGCTTCAAAAAGACCCAACAAACTCTGAAAAAGAAGCTGTAGAATACATTTACCGTCAATTAAGAAATGCATTACCTCCGGATGAAGAAACCGCTAGAGGTATTATAGATAAATTATTCTTCTCTGACCAACGTTACAATTTAGGTGATGTAGGTAGATATAGAATGAACAAAAAATTAGGATTAGACACGCCAATTGATAAGCAAGTATTAACTAAAGAAGATATTATTACTATTGTAAAATATTTAATTGAGTTAATTAACTCTAAAGCTGAAATTGATGATATTGATCACTTGTCTAACCGTCGTGTACGTACTGTAGGTGAACAATTATCTGCACAATTTGGTGTAGGTTTAGCACGTATGGCACGCACAATTCGCGAACGCATGAACGTACGCGATAACGAGGTGTTTACCCCAATTGATTTAATTAATGCAAAAACATTATCATCGGTAATCAACTCATTCTTCGGAACAAACCAGTTGTCTCAGTTCATGGATCAAACTAATCCATTAGCCGAAATTACACACAAACGCCGTTTATCAGCTTTAGGGCCAGGTGGTCTTTCACGTGAAAGAGCAGGTTTCGAAGTACGTGACGTTCACTATACGCACTATGGTCGTTTATGTCCAATTGAAACTCCTGAAGGTCCAAACATTGGTTTGATATCTTCATTAGCTGTTTATGCTAAAGTAAATAACATGGGATTCATTGAAACACCATACCGTAAAGTAGAAAACGGGGTGTTGAATTTAAACGAAGCTCCAGTTTATTTATCGGCAGAAGAAGAAGAAGAAAAATTAATTGCACAAGCAACTATTAATGTTGCTAAAGATGGAACTATTGAAGACGAAAGAGTAGTTGCTAAACAAGATGCCGATTTCCCTGTAGTTGAACCAAAAGAGTTAAACTATGCCGACGTTGCGCCTAACCAAATTGCATCTATTTCTGCTTCGTTAATTCCTTTCTTAGAACACGATGATGCGAACCGTGCCTTGATGGGATCGAACATGATGCGCCAGGCAGTTCCATTATTACGTCCAGAATCTCCAATTGTTGGTACTGGATTAGAAAAACAAGTTGCAACCGATTCACGTGTTTTAATTAACGCTGAAGGTGAAGGTGAAGTAGTTTATGTTGATGCACAAAAAATTACAATTAAATACGACCGTACAGACGACGAGCGTTTAGTAAGTTTTGATGCCGACGAAAAAACATACAACCTTATTAAATTCCGTAAAACCAACCAAAGTACATCAATTAACTTAAAACCAATTGTACGTACTGGTGACCGTGTTACTAAAGGACAAGTTTTATGTGAAGGTTATGCAACACAAAATGGTGAATTAGCACTAGGACGTAACTTACAAGTTGCCTTCATGCCATGGAAAGGTTATAACTTTGAGGATGCAATTGTAATTTCTGAGCGTGTAGTACGCGACGATATTTTTACATCAATCCATATTGATGATTATACCTTAGAAGTACGTGATACTAAATTAGGATCAGAAGAATTAACAAACGATATTCCTAACGTTTCTGAAGAAGCTACTAAAGATTTAGATGAAAACGGTATGATTCGTATTGGTGCAGAAGTTAAACCTGGCGATATCTTAATTGGTAAAATTACACCAAAAGGAGAGTCAGATCCTACACCAGAAGAAAAATTATTACGCGCAATTTTTGGTGATAAAGCAGGCGATGTAAAAGACGCATCGTTAAAAGCATCACCATCGTTACGTGGTGTAGTTTTAGATAAAAAATTATTTGCTCGTGCAGTAAAAGATAAACGCAAACGTTCTAAAGACAAAGAAGATATTGCTTTGTTAGATACACAATTTGAAGTAAAATTCAATGAGTTAAAAGATCGTTTAGTTGATAAATTATTCCACTTAGTAAATGGTAAAACATCACAGGGTGTAATGAACGATTTAGGGGAAGAAGTATTACCAAAAGGTAAAAAATTCACTTTAAAAATGTTACATGCAGTTGAAGACTTTACTCATTTAACTAAAGGACAGTGGGCAACCGATGAGTACACCAACACTATGATCACCGATTTAATTCACAATTACAAAATTAAATTGAATGATTTACAAGGAGTATTACGTCGTGAGAAATTTATGATTACAGTAGGTGACGAATTACCATCAGGTATTTTAAAACTTGCAAAAGTTTACATTGCTAAAAAACGTAAACTACGTGTAGGTGATAAAATGGCAGGTCGTCACGGTAACAAAGGTATCGTTGCAAAAATTGTTCGCGATGAAGACATGCCTTTCTTAGAAGACGGAACACCAGTTGATATAGTATTAAATCCACTTGGGGTACCTTCACGTATGAACATCGGTCAGATTTATGAAACCGTATTAGGTTGGGCAGGTAAAAAATTAGGTAGAAAATATGCTACACCAATTTTTGATGGTGCATCTTTAGATGAAATCAATGCCTTAACAGACGAAGCAGGTGTTCCACGTTTTGGTCATACTTATTTATACGACGGTGGTACAGGTGAGCGTTTTGATCAAAAAGCTACTGTAGGTGTAATTTACATGTTAAAATTAGGCCACATGGTTGATGATAAAATGCACGCACGTTCAATTGGACCATACTCTTTAATTACGCAACAACCTTTAGGTGGTAAAGCGTTATTTGGAGGTCAACGTTTTGGAGAGATGGAGGTTTGGGCTTTAGAAGCTTACGGTGCATCGGCTACATTACGTGAGATTTTAACTGTTAAATCGGATGATGTTATTGGTAGAGCTAAAACATACGAAGCTATCGTAAAAGGTGAACCAATGCCAGAACCAGGATTGCCAGAATCATTCAATGTATTAATGCATGAATTAAAAGGTCTTGGTTTAGATATCAGATTAGAAGAATAAATAAAAAAAAGGTATTCAGTTTTTGGTAAATTTCCAAAAGCTGAATACTTAATTTCAATAAGTTTTTAAGGATTTATACCCGTAACCCGTTCCGATTTTTTATAAAATTTATTTTATAACTAGCACTTCACAACAGCTGTTTGAAGTTTAGAGAAGTAATCCGAGGTAGTATTTTGAAAGCTGTAAGTTTTACGCTTTAAGTAGCAAGCAATTGCTTAAACATATAGCTTCAAAAAAAAATCAATTTTTAATTGCAATAAATCAATAGTAAAAACTATGATGAATAATAGAAATAACAGTAAAGATAAAAGTACTGTAAAAAGATTTAACAAAATCTCAATTGGTTTAGCATCGCCAGAATCAATTCTTGCCGAATCAAGAGGTGAGGTTTTAAAGCCAGAAACAATTAACTATCGTACGCACAAACCAGAGCGCGATGGGTTATTCTGTGAGCGCATCTTCGGACCTGTAAAAGATTACGAATGTGCTTGTGGAAAATATAAAAGAATCCGTTACAAAGGTATTGTATGTGACCGTTGTGGGGTAGAAGTTACTGAAAAGAAAGTTCGTAGAGATAGAGTTGGTCATATCAATTTAGTTGTGCCAATTGCGCACATTTGGTATTTCCGTTCGTTACCTAATAAAATAGGTTATATTTTAGGATTACCTTCTAAAAAATTAGACGAAATTATTTATTACGAAAAATACGTAGTAATTCAAACCGGTGCTGCAAAACGCCCAGATGGTGAAGAATTAAAACGTTTAGATTTCCTTACAGAGAATGAGTATCTTGATATTTTAGATACCCTTCCTATGGAAAATCAATATTTAGACGATAACGATCCTAATAAATTCATTGCTAAAATGGGTGCTGAATGTATTATGGATTTGTTAGAGCGTACCGATTTAGATGCTTTATCGTATGAATTGCGCCACGCTGCTAACAACGAAACATCAAAACAACGTAAAACCGAAGCTTTAAAGCGTTTACAAGTAGTTGAAGCCTTCCGTGAATCAAACGAAAACCGTGAGAACCGTCCGGAATGGATGATTTTAAAAGTGGTTCCAGTTATTCCGCCAGAATTACGTCCGTTAGTACCGCTTGATGGTGGTCGTTTCGCAACATCTGATTTGAACGATTTATACCGTCGTGTGATTATTCGTAACAATCGTTTAAAACGATTAATGGAAATTAAAGCGCCAGAAGTAATCTTACGTAATGAAAAACGTATGTTACAAGAAGCGGTAGATTCATTATTCGATAATACACGTAAAGCAACAGCTGTAAAAACAGAATCGCAACGTCCGTTAAAATCATTATCTGATTCGTTAAAAGGTAAACAAGGTCGTTTCCGTCAAAACTTATTAGGTAAACGTGTAGATTATTCAGCACGTTCGGTAATTGTTGTTGGTCCTGAATTAAAATTATATGAGTGTGGTCTTCCAAAAGATATGGCTGCTGAACTTTACAAACCGTTCGTTATTCGTAAGTTAATAGAACGTGGAATTGTAAAAACAGTTAAGTCTGCTAAAAAGATCATCGATAAAAAAGAACCAGTAGTTTGGGATATCTTAGAAAACGTAATTAAAGGTCACCCAGTATTGTTAAACCGTGCCCCTACGTTACACCGTTTAGGTATTCAAGCATTCCAACCTAAGTTAATTGAAGGAAAAGCAATTCGTTTACACCCATTAGTATGTACGGCTTTCAACGCCGATTTCGATGGGGATCAAATGGCGGTGCATTTACCATTAGGACCTGAGGCTATTTTAGAAGCGCAGTTATTAATGTTAGCATCGCACAATATCTTAAACCCTGCGAATGGTGCTCCGGTAACGGTACCTTCTCAAGATATGGTTTTGGGTCTTTATTACATGACCAAAATCCGTAAAACTACACCTGAATATATCGTAAAAGGTGAAGGTTTAACATTCTATTCTGTAGAAGAAGTTCATATTGCTATTAACGAAGGACGTTTAGATTTGAATGCTCCTGTTAAAGTACGCGCTAAAGATTTTAATGCTGATGGTGAGTTAGTTTACCAAATTATTGAAACATCAGCTGGGCGTATCTTGTTTAACGAGGTAGTTCCAGAAGCTGCAGGTTACATCAACGAAGTTTTAACTAAGAAATCGTTACGCGATATTATTGGTAAAATTTTAGCAGTAACAGATGTACCTACTACAGCTAAATTCTTAGACGATATGAAAGATATGGGATACGGATACGCGTTTAGAGGTGGTTTATCATTCTCTTTAGGTGATATTAAAATCCCAGATCAAAAACAAGGAATGATTGACGACGCTAACAATCAAGTTGAAGGTATTACCATGAACTATAACATGGGTTTAATTACCAACAACGAGCGTTACAATCAGGTTATTGACGTTTGGACATCTACGAATGCGATGTTAACCGAATTGGCAATGAAAAATATTCGCGAGGATCAACAAGGATTCAACTCAGTATACATGATGCTTGATTCGGGTGCCCGTGGATCTAAAGAGCAAATTCGCCAGTTAACAGGTATGCGTGGATTAATGGCAAAACCTAAAAAGTCAACAGCATCAGGTGGTGATATTATTGAAAACCCGATCCTTTCAAACTTTAAAGAAGGTTTATCGATCTTAGAATACTTTATTTCAACGCACGGTGCGCGTAAAGGTTTAGCCGATACCGCATTAAAAACAGCCGATGCGGGGTATTTAACACGTCGTTTACATGATGTAGCTCAAGATGTTATTGTTAATTCTGAAGATTGTGGTACTTTACGTGGTATTGAATTTGAAGCGTTAAAGAAAAACGAAGAAATTGTAGAATCATTAGGAGAACGCGTTTTAGGACGTGTAACTATAGACGATATCATTAATCCGTTAACTAACGAAGTTATAGTTGCTGCAGGTGAAATGATTAACGAAGCACAAGCTGCAAAAATAAACGCATCACCTTTAGAGCGCTTAGAAGTGCGTTCGGCATTAACTTGTGAAGCAGATAAAGGTATTTGTGTTAAATGTTACGGCCGTAACTTGGCATCAAACCGTATGGCACAGTTAGGTGAGGCAGTAGGTGTTATTGCAGCACAGTCTATTGGTGAGCCTGGTACGCAGTTAACGTTACGTACGTTCCACGTGGGGGGTACAGCAGGTAATATTTCAGAGGTATCAACTATTACAACTAAATTTAAAGGTCGTTTAGAAATTGAAGATTTAAAAGTTGTTAAAGGTGAAGATGCTGATGGTAAAGAAATTGATATCGTAATTTCACGTTCAACCGAATTAAAATTAGTTGACTTAAACACAGGTATTGTTTTAAATACACATTACATACCTTACGGATCTACAATTTATGTTAAAGATAAAGATGTGGTGGAAGAAGGTACAGTAATATGTAAATGGGACCCTTACAACGGTGTAATTATTTCAGAATTTACTGGAAAAGTTGCATACGAAGACATTGAGCAAAACCAAACATTTATGGTTGAAATCGATGAGCAAACAGGTTTCCAAGAAAAAGTAATTACTGAATCAAGAAATAAAAAATTAGTTCCAACTTTATTAATTTACAATAAAGAAGGCGAGTTAATACGTTCATACAACTTACCAGTTGGGGCGCACTTAATGGTAAACGATGGTGAGAAAATTAAAGCTGGAAAAGTTTTAGTTAAAATACCACGTAGATCATCTAAAACAGGCGATATCACCGGAGGTTTACCACGTATTACCGAGTTACTTGAAGCACGTAATCCATCGAACCCAGCTGTTGTTGCTGAAATTGATGGGGTTGTGTCTTTTGGTAAAATTAAAAGAGGTAACCGTGAAATTATTGTTACTCCAAAAACAGGTGACGATGATGCGCGTAAATATTTAGTGAAGTTATCAAACCAAATTTTGGTTCAAGAAAATGACTTTGTTAAAGCAGGTACTTCATTATCAGACGGAGCTATTACACCAGATGATATTTTAAGAATTCAAGGACCATCGGCTGTACAACAGTACTTGGTTAACGAAATTCAAGAAGTATACCGTTTACAAGGGGTGAAAATTTCAGATAAACACTTTGAAGTAGTTATCCGTCAAATGATGCGTAAAGTTCAAATTAAAGATTCAGGTGATACCTTATTCTTAGAAGAACAATTAATTCATAAAGACGATTTCATCCGTGAAAATGACCGTTTGTTTGGAATGAAAGTAGTTGAAGATGCAGGTGATTCATCAACATTAAAAGAAGGACAAATTATTTCTGTTCGTGAATTAAGAGATGAAAACTCAATCTTACGCCGCGAAGATAAAAACTTAGTAATTGCACGTGATGTAGTACCAGCTACCGCAACACCAATATTACAAGGTATTACAAGAGCGTCGTTACAAACAAAATCGTTCATTTCGGCAGCATCGTTCCAAGAAACTACCAAAGTATTAAACGAAGCAGCTGTTGCTGGTAAAGTTGATAACTTATCTGGTTTAAAAGAAAACGTTATTGTTGGGCATAGAATACCTGCAGGTACAGGTATGCGTGTGTACGATAATATTGTTGTTGGAACAAAAGAAAACAAAAAAGAAGCTGACTTGAATTTTTAGTTAATTTATAGTAAAGCAAGCCTTTGTTTAAATTTATAATAAAACCCACCAGTAAAATGGTGGGTTTTTTGATTTATATGTACTTATTAAATGCTATTCGTTTGGTTTAATTATGTTAAAAGTAAAAAAAAATATAATTAAGTATTAAAGAATTAAAAAAAATTAATTAAGTTTATGGTTTAAATGACTAATTGTAAATATTATAATTTATGGAAAAAATTACACAATTGTCTAGGTTTAAAATTCGGTGGTTAACCAATAAAACCTTGATATTAATGTTATTTGGCTTGATATTGCCTATGTCGCAAGTTCAAGCTCAATATTGTACACCAGTAACTTCAAGTGGATGTACTAGTGGTGACGATTTAAACAGTGTTGTTCTAACTGGTCACGCAGGTTCGGTTTTAAGTGATTTGAATACCGGTTGTACGACTACTCCTACAAATGGGTATAGTGACCGCACTTCATTATTTACAGCAGTAGATTTAATGCCAAGTCAAACGTATCAGGTTCAACTTAATACCAATTATGGTTCACCTACTTATGAAAAAGCATCTATCTGGATTGATTTTAATAATGATTTTACATTTTCAGCTAGTGAGAAATTATTGGTAGATTTACCTTTAGCACAAAGCCCTGCTTTTGCTACAGCAAGTATTACAATACCTTTTGGTGCTACGCCTGGGATAAAAAGAATGCGTGTAAGAGTAGTTTATACTTCGGGTACAACAACTAATGATGCATGTACCTCTGTAACTTGGGGTGATACACATGATTACAATGTAAATATTTTAACATTGCCAGCTTGTTCTGGTACTGTAAATGCAGGTACAGCGGTTGCTTCAGAAACGGCTGCATGTATTGGTAAACCAATTAACTTGTCATTAAGTGGCAATACAATTGCAAGCGGGATTACTTTCCAATGGCAAAGTTCACCTGCTGGAGCAAATACATTTACAGACATTAGCGGCGCGACTGGCCCAATGCATACCATTGCAAGCCAAACTACAGCAACAGATTATAGATGTGTAGTTACTTGTACAAGTAGTAACAGCACAAAAATGTCAACTGTTGTTAGTGTAGCTCAAAATCCAATTACCAACTGTTATTGTATTCCTACTTATACTTATGCTTGTAGTGGTACAGGAGTTAATTTAAATAGTGTTAAGATTATTGGAGAAGGTACTTCAATTATAAGTGATTTAAACACTGGTTGTTCTGCACCAAATTATCAAAATAGAACTTCAAATTTTACCCCTGTAAATTTATTACAAGATAGTAAATACGAAATTCAATTAAATACTAATTACACATCTGCATCATATGTATGGGCAAGCGTTTGGATTGATCTAAATAACGATGGGGTATTTGATGAAACATCTGAAAAATTGTTGACAGATATGCAAATGGCTACAACTCCTTCTTTTGCTTCAGGTTTTATATCTATACCAGACAATACTTCACCGGGTATCCATAGATTGCGTATACGTACAGTTTATTATAGTTCAACAAATGCTTGTGAATTAAGGAGCGAAGGTGAAACACATGATTATAATGTAAATATTGTGGCTGTTTCTTGTTTCCGTCCAGTTGATATACAAATATCAGACGTTACTAAAAATTCTGCGGTGGTTACATTAACTCCTAATTCTAAGAATACAGGTGCTGTTACTTATCAATATGAAGTGCGTACATCGGGTGCTCCAGGTAGTGGTGCAACTGGTTTAGCAGCTTCAGGTACAGCAACAACCAATCCGTTTACAGTGAGTGGTTTACCGTCATTAACTGCTTTTCAAATTTATGTAAAAACGGTTTGTTCGTCTACTGATAGCAGCGGATATACACAAGGACCAGAAATTAAAACGATGTGTGATTATCCAAATTTAATTGCAGCACCAGCAGTAACGGTTTGTGGTCCACAAGAAATTGACTTAACAGCGATTTACGATGCGGGTATAGTTACCTGGTTTGATGCACCACAAGACGGGAATATAGTTCACACAGGTGCTACTTTTACAACACCTTATTTAACAACTGGTAGAAGTTACTGGGTTATGGCAGGTGATGTGCCAAATAATGTGAATGTTCAAGTTGGGACTGGAGCTTTAACAACTACTAATACTGGGACATTCTTGTATTATAGTTGGGGTGGTTATAAACACCAATACATTTTTACAGCTGCAGAACTTACAGCAGCTGGTTTGGCAGCTGGCGAAATTAAAGGATTGTCTTTTGATGTAGTAACAGGAGGTTCAAATAGAACTGACTTTAGTATGGCTATTGGAACTACAAGTCTTGCATCGTCTAATGGATCACATATTAATAATACTTTATTAACACCAGTTTATAGCAATGCAAATGAAACGTTTACACCTGGTTTAAAAACATTTACTTTTAGTACTCCTTATTATTGGGATGGTTTAAGTAACTTAGTAATACAAACAAATTGGAGTAATAATAACGGTGGTGATTTTAATAACAGTGGTGCTTTAGTATACCACAATGCACCAGCAAACAGAACTACATATAGTTATGCAGATAATGTTACTGCAGCACAAATTTTGAATACTATTTCTGGAGCAACTAGTGGTAGTGGTGGTACAGGAACTTTAGCAGCAAGACCAAACACGGTGTTTATAGCTACTTTAGGATGTAAATCAGTGTTAACAGAAGTACCTGTTACTATTACACCAAAACCAGATTTCCAAATTTCTAAAGACAAGGTAACTTCTTGTGAGGGCGATCCTTCTGAAGTTGTAACTATTACAACAAATTTAGGTGGCTACGATACTTTTGTATGGACACCAAGTACTGGTGTAACAGGTAATGCTGCAACAGGTTGGACATTTAGTACTACAACAGA
>JACCEA012378237.1_pt1 | contig 150534 bp, 166 predicted proteins | sample 7449851 | NCBI WGS metagenome assembly JACCEA01 (sample SAMN15323453, study PRJNA562643) | freshwater metagenome | isolation source: river surface water | place: USA:Blue River Watershed | collected 2017-08-18
GGGACCAGGGGGTATGTCCGTCGCGGGCACTTGATGCCCCAGCGACGGCATTTATTATACGACCCCTCACTTCACCTTATATAACCCCCGCTCCTTGCACCATTTTGATACCTCCTCCTCCTTTTGCTGGGGGTAAGCCCTATAGGCTTACCCCCATACCCCCGTCCACCTGAAGATTTGCGCGTAATTTTTGCATAGACTTTGCCTAAATTATAATAAAACACTATTTTATTTCTTTGATAACTATATAATGATCGCAATTTTACTCTTTATTTTGCTGTCTCCTGGTTTCATCCTTTCTATTCCTGCTGTTGGCGGTAAGTACATTATGACCGGCAAGACCTCCGTCACTTCTGTTTTAGTCCATGCGGTTGTTTTCGGCCTCGCCCTCTACCTCCTGAAGACCTATTATGGTATTGAGGGATTTTCAACTGCCCCTCCTAAACCTGCCCCTGGTAAACCTGCTGCTGCTAAACCTGCTGCTAAAGAAGCAGCTAAATCTAATAAAGAAAAAAAATAAACGCGTAATAATAGAAACACCATGATTACCGTCCTCCTTTTCATTTTGTTATCGCCCGGTTTCATACTTTCCATCCCCGCTGTTGGTGGCAAGTACCTTATGACCGGCAAGACCTCTGTTACTGCTGTCCTTGTCCACGCGGTTGTTTTTGGCCTCGCTCTCTACCTCCTGAAGACCTATTATGGTGTTGAGGGTTTTGTTGGGGGTCGTAAAATAGGTAAGAGTAGCATTGAAGCTGCTATTAAAAATTTTACAACAGTTGGTGGTCCTAGTACAGGAGAGGGTTCAATCCTAGGTTCTACACGCGGTCGTGCAGGAGGAAATGCAGGCGCAATATTTTAAATATAACAGTAGTATTATAAATCTGTACAACAAAAAATATAAACAGAAACTACAATAGAATGAACTCCATATTAATTTATATGCTATTGTTTGTTGTCCTTTCTCCAGGACTCGCCTTCCATTTTGGTGCTCCTCCTAGCCACTCTATACGTCTTAAGTCTGTCCTCATTCACGCTATGATATTTGCAGCATCTCTCATCGCTATACGCGCCCTGTTCAAGGCCTACCCATATCTTGAGGGATTTGAAGATACACCAGGCCCGGCCTCTCTTCCTCCGCCCATTGCAAAAGAAAATCCCCCCGCACGTCGTTCATAAACCTAAATGCGTCTTCTCCCTTCCATAGTAGTTCTATGGATACATCTCGTCCAAAAGGAGGTATTGTTACTATCTTAGATTTGGCCGACAGAGATGGACAAGACGATTTCTTCACACCTATCACTGCGGAAAATACCTTTCTCCATCGTGACCAAACTCGCACACTCCCCTTCACTCCTGCCATCCAAACATTCCCTTACCGTGGTCCCGCCACCTTTGGAAATACAATTATGGTGGATTTGAACTCCGCTGATATGGGTGACCTACTTCATTATATTGGTATCCAAATCACACTTGACCACTGGCTTCAACAACCTGATATCTATAAGTTCCTTGCTGGTATCAATACATACGCCGACCCATCTGGCGCTTGGACCTGGGCAAATGCTATGGGAAATATATTGGTTGAGCGGGCGTATATTATGATTAATGATACTACAATAGAAACAGTTGATTCTCAATTCACCTCCATCTTCTCCAGCCTCTGGCCCAATGTAAATACTCAATTCGGGCTCTCATATGACGCATATGGATACAATCCTGATGTCAAGGCCATCAACCCAAATCGCCCCTTCCCCACCGAAAATGGACAAATACTGTGTCTCCTCCCTTTCTGGTTTAGTCGTTCTCGTTATAATGAAAGTCTTCCATTAACAAGTTGTAAGGACGGCACTGTCAAACTCTATGTGAAATTCCGTGAGTTTGCAGATGTCGTCCGCCAAATCCAAGGCTACCGTCCCGCTTGCACCTCCACACCTCTAAATACAACCTTCGCAGTAAATACAAATCCTACTGCAGAGAATTTCTTACAGTCTGCGACTACAACAAGCCAAACGTATTCATCTGATTTCGGTGGCCCTTTTTACACAGTACCACTATATTCATCATCATACCAGAAACAAATATCAAACTTTCCAAATCCTTTCTACAAAGTAAAATATGGTATTTCGCGTAGTCAATACACACTTGTTCCGTATTTGCAACTTGTGCTAAATACTCCCGCTGCAATGAATGTCACCCAAATATCATTTTATTTAGTTGAAGACCCAGTATTTGAGTATTTATACACACTCCCTACTCCCCTAACCGCCACCACTGCCACAATTTCATTCACAAATTTCCAAATCATATCTGCACCTGGCGATGCCCTTCAACTCCAGTTTAGCAGCGTTGTTGTAAATCAAAATACTGTCTCCCAAATCACCACAAAATCCACCCTACCTGGATTTGCAAATATAGAAATCATCGCCTTCACAAGTATGGTTGATGGAGAGTATCGTGATAAGTTAATTCGCAAACCCCACGAAATGCTCTATCGTGAAATACAACCATTCTATTTTTCAGAACCCCAAAAATACACCCTTACACGGTCTGGTACTGGTGCCCTGAATGAAACAGTTACAGTAGGGGTTCCTCTTGAATGTAATGGCCCTATTGAAGAAATATTGTGGGTCGTACGACGTAAAGGGGTTGCAATTAACAATGAATGGACCAACTTCGGGCCCCTACTTGAAAGCCAAATAAGCCCCAATCGGTACGCTGAAGAACTCCTAGAGTCTGCCTCTCTTTGGATTAATGGAGTCCCCTTTGTGGAGCAACCTGGGCACTGGTATCGCAATCATATTGCACAAAAACACAAAGGAGGTATTACAGCATACAATCGCTACATCTATGGGTACTCCTTTGCAAAGACCCCAGGAGAGCACCAGCCTTCCGGTACTATCAACACAAGTAAAGCAACAACTGTCCAACTGCGCCTAACTGTTCGTACCCCTCAGGCAGCAACTGTACCCGCTGGCTTTGACCAATCCATTGGTACTGGGTGGGAAGTATTTGTATATTGTGTGGGCCTCAATTGGCTGCGCTTTGAGAATGGTATCGGAAACCGCTTGTATTCCAATTAGGGTGGTGTGTGCAGACTTAATAATACGATACGTTGCATAAATAGACGCGATGGTAGCGAGTTTATTTAGACAACTTACTACGGGCTTACAAGATGCCCGATTGGACTATAAGGGTGGTGACACTTGGACACAATTTACGAAGATTTTCCGTAAAACTACACGTATCACCACCCGCTGGCACCGCATTGATTTCAATCAGCCCCCTGATTTCGGCAAAACAGTCATTTGTGATTTACCTTTGAAAGGTGAATTTATCACACGCCTCATTTTAGTCAGCACGCTACCTGATATTGGCACTGTTCAAGCACAGGCACAAGCAGCTGCAATAGCGGCTGGTGGTAACCCTAATACAGTTAGTCCGAAGTTTGGTTGGGTCAATAGCATTGGCCATTCACTTGTATCTGAGGCCCAAATGATTATTGGGGGTAACACAATTGATACCCTTGATAGGCGACTATTAGAGGTACTGGATGAGTTCAACACGCCACTAGAAAAGGTCACTGTAATGAATCGGCTCCTTGGGCGTCTTGACAACGGATACTCGCAGACCGCATTTGGATACGAGGCTGGGACCAAGACGGTCTATACTCCGCTCCCCTTCTGGTTTTCCCGTGGAGATGCGACATTGGCTCTGCCTCGTGATGCGATTAGCGTGGATTCTGTGCGAGTCCAGATTAAATTTGCCCCTTTCTCTGATATGTACTACACGGATAGTCTAGATACACCTGCAGATACGGTAGCATCGGATTCTTTCAGTGGGTCGCAAGTTGTGGTTCAATCGGATTCAGCGTTGGCCCCGCAGAAATGTGGAGGGTATGGCGTGAAGCGCTTTGAAGGAACGGAGTTTTACTACCAGTGTGATAATGGGGCAATCATTGAAGGTCTGGATATTGATGGGCCCGCGTGTCCTACTGGGGTTGTAGCACCGCCCCGAAAGCTGGAGGAGGCGTATATGCTTGTAGAGTATGTGTATGTAGATAAGCCTGAGGCTAGTCGGGTTCGCCTAGCTGATATCCAGGTGCCTATTGTGACCCACGCGGCGGTTCCTGTGTTTGATACACAGGGGTCTATGGGTGCGACCGTGCCTGTGCGCATTGGTAACCCTGTGCGGAGTTTGTTCTGGATGGCCCAGCGGACAGATGCTGCCAAATACAATGACCATTTCAGTTGCTCACGGGAACTCCTGGACTTCAGCGGGAACTACTGGTGGCCGAATGCCTCGGGGCTGTCAGCAGATGTCCCTGGAAACCTGAAGCCGGCCTGGTCAGACCGCGATACGGAGCCGCTGCGGGCCGTGCAGCTGACGTATGAAGGCCAGCTTAATCGGTTTGGGTCTCATATGCCGGCGTATTTCCGTAGTATTTTGCCATCACTGGAATGTAAAAAATCCCCGTGGTTGCATCGCTATTACTACTATTATGGGTTTGGGGCAAACAATGGGTCACGGGGCTTCTCGGCGCCGTGTGGCGAGGCCAACTTTGACAAACTGGACCGCGCAACAATGCGCTTTGAATTTGCCCCACTACGCGGCTATGCGAATCCTATGGTGGTTCCTCGGTACAACATTTATATTTGGGCTGAGACGTACAATGTGCTGCGCGTATTTGGCGGACGGGCGTCGCTGCTCTTTGACAATTAAAGGGGGTTGTTAGTATTTATTCTTTCTTAGCCTCTTTCTTAGCCCAAGACTGTAGCTTAATCATAGCATTATAGGTGCTGAGTTGCTCAGTATTATCTGCAGCAGATTGACTGAGCTCTGTAACAGTCTTATCAAGCATACTACGAACATAGACATAAGGGTATTTATCTAGCAGCGTCTTAAATGTATCAATAAGCGAATGGTTGTTATTTAATGCGAGGTCATTGATTTCCTTTGAAAATCCTGGGGGTGTATATTTTTCGGAAGACATTTGTAATATACTTCTGTCGGTACTATAAATTTAATAATTTAACGCATCTTACATTAAGCTTTGTTTGCCTCTTGCTCTGCGAGCTCCTTTGCGGCCCACGGGTGGATTTTCAGGGCAGCCGTCATTGCTACCCCTTCGCGCGTCGGCAAAATAATATCTACGTAACGCCCGTAGCGGGCAAACTCCACCTTACCTGACCACGCAGGCCCACCGCGAATCCACTCGTTGAGCTTTTCACGGAGTTCAATGAGGCCTGGCTCAGCGTCTGTTATACCTAGCCCTTGAAGTTTCTTTACTAAATCAACAGATTCCTTTATTCTGGATGCTGTTGATTTTTCGGCCTTTGTATCCTTCTTTGTCATTCCTATTAGGGTGTGTGTGAATCTTACTTAGACCGTGCGCGCAACTGAGGTACCATTGACTGTGATGTACATCCGCCGCAATACATCTTCACAATCCCATCACTTTTGAAGAGGTTTGTAACTGACCCCTTGCACTGCTTACAGGTCCTATATTCGCGCAGGAACTTTTCCATAATGGACTTCAGCACATTCTCTGAATACCGCCCCTTAATCAAGAATCCTCCATCTGGTTTGACACTTAGGGTAGTGCTGAGCTCATCGCGGACGTAGGTCTGGAAGAAGTCTGGAAGAGAGAGGGCCGCGCCGAGAATATAAGGGACCGTGGAAGACATCGCCTCCAGGGCCGCGCACATTTCAGCCGTGTTAATCCAGAATGTCTGCTTGGGGAATCGCTCAATGGATGGCAAGGGCAGCTTGTAACGCTTTCGCTCTACTGGCTCTGGCTGGGCGGCCATACACGCGCCCAACATCACCTCGTAGGGCGGCAAGGGGTCGGCGTCCTTGCGCTCCTCAATCTCCTCTACTTCATATGTACGAGCCAGGGCGGCGGCATTTGCCTCCTTAACAATATCGGCCTGCTCAGGAGTCCAAGCACGGACCATATCAAAGTCGCGCACTGAACGAATTGTCAAGGTCCCGTCCAGGATTTCACGGCGACCATTGGACCGCAGCAGACCACAGATTTGCCCCTCCTCCACACACACTGGGCGGTCCAGAACGATTTCGCGCTTCTTGTCATCAATCTTCTTAATTGTCCCCTTCACAGTCATAATTCCCACGCACACACTTACCACCTCGCCCACCTTATGGTCCTCAGGAGGCGCATCGGCAAGTGGAACCTTGCGCTTGAACTTCTTGAACTTGCACTTAATGCGGTTTGTAATGGGCGGCAGGGTCCCAGGAGTTCCCACAATCTGGCCAATTAGGGCGTTGGTGGCGGTGAAACGAGGGTCCAGGGTCGTGCCGACCCCAATGAGCCCGCCCGCAATTGCATATGGGAGCTGGTCTGAGTCACAATACAAGGACTTGGCGCGGAAGAGGAGGGGGAACATCTCAGTGCCGGTCCAGATGCCTGGGCGCATCTCCAGGACATCGTCTGGGTGCAGCACACCACGTAGAATCGTTCCTCCAATGACACCGCCGGCGACGGCCGACTTTCCTGGGACCCACTGAGTCGGCTTATTCACATCAAACGACCGAATAATCATCATACGCAGTGGGCCGTTGTAGGTGCGCTCAGGATACGGCATATTGTAGGCCAAGTGATGCACCGCGTACTCCACACCCCACCCTAATTGCGCACTCATTGGGATAAGAGGGTTGGAACCTGCAATGGTTCCTTTCGTGAATGCACGGATTTTCTCCAGACTTTCGGCCGGCTCCTTGACAATGTCCAACTTGTTTTGAATCGTAAAGACGTGGGAGAGTTTCATCAGCTCGGCGGCCATAAGGTGCTCTTGGGTCTGGATTTGGGGAATATTGGGGGAGTTTGCTGCGACAATTAAGGCAGCGGCATCCATAATTGCAGCACCGCTCAACATTGTAGCCAAGTAGGCTTCGTGGCCAGGGCAGTCGGCGAAACTGTAATGGGCAATTAAGGTGGAGCCAGGGACAGACTTGGTAGCTGTGGGCGTATGTGTGAGGTCGCCTGTATCGGGGTTGCGCCAGAGTTTGAACCCTGCGTAGCCGAGGTGGATGGTAATATTGGATTGTTTTTCCTTTTTGAATTTCTGTGTGGCCACTCCTGACAAGGCTCGGACGAAGGTTGATTTTCCTTCGCTTACATTGCCGAGCGTTCCGATTGTCATAGTGGCTTGGCGTTCTATAATCTCCCTAAGAGGGAGCTTGAATGGCGTGATGGCGGTCATTATTGAGGCTTGAGATAGGTACTATTAGAGGATATGTGCGGGCGCTTCAAATTTACGCGTCTGGAGATGTGAGAGGAGGTTGGCGGTGAAAATTTGAAGGAGATTTGACGGACAAGAGGATGGTACCTGTAAGATGAAATACTACAAATCAAGCCTACCTGCACTCCACTCTACTGTCAGCATCCGCGTGGATGCATATGAAGAATATGGAGTGTCAGTAACACTCGTTGAATACGACCTGAAGGGGATGATATTTAGTCGCGAGTTGTCCAAAAAACGGATTCATAGTTTCAAAGATGTTGTGCGAATTGGAGAAGAGACGGCGGCGGATGTAATTGATATTGATGAGGCGAAGGGGGATATTAATCTGTCCATTCGGACTGTGAGTGATGAAGAGCGCGAAGTGGCTGCAAAAACGCACGCGCAACATCGGCTTGTCAATGATGTTGTTGTACGAGTAGCGGATGCTGTTGGATGCGAAGTGCGAGAGCTATATGAGCGTCTTGTGTGGCCACTTGAAGAGACAGATACGGGGGCATATAATGCGCTCGTATCGTGTAACGACCCCGATGTGAATGCCGCGGAGGTACTATTAGGGGTGTATGTGGATGAGTTTGTAAAGGCGATTCGGCTGCGTATGCCTGCACCGAGTTTCACGGAGGTGCGCGAGGTGCGTTTGGTGAGCACGGATTGCCTGAATGCGCCTGAGCGACTCACGGCGGCGTTGAATGCGGCCAGTGCGTGTGGTGCGAGTGTGTGGATTATTGGCCCGCCGATGTACAAGTTTAGTATTACGGATATCAATGAGGCGCGTGCAAAAGAGCGAATGGATGTGGCGTGTGCGGCGGCCGCGGAATGTGTCAAAGGTTAATACGGAGAGGTTGCGGGCTCAACTGTGCGGCCCTGGTAAGGGGTGGCAGCACACTGGAGTGTAGAGCAGCTGTTACAGTCCGTCTTGAGGCCTTCACGGATTTGCTCGCGGAACTCGTAGGTGTCGTACCGGACGACCGCCTGAGAGAGACCGCCACAGACATTAATATTTGTATTTGGTTGTGTAGCAAGTGCGCGCTTGTAATTTAGGAGAACTGTCTTGCCCTGGAGGGCACGTATTTTATCACTGGGGTCCATACTATTAGAGTGTGCGGGATTGTTTTTATGGATTGTAATAGCGGATAATGACAATGCCTGAGCCACCATTTCCACCAGCGCGAGAACCTCCTGAACTATAACTACCACCACCGCCACCATTACCACTATTTGCTGTACCAGCTGCGCCTATTACTGCTGTATTGCCTCGGGCTCCTGCTCCACCTGCACCATATGTAACAGGGGTTCCTGAAAGAGATGAAGATACACCTGTACCACCTGCACCACCAGTTCCAGAAACACCATTACTACCCGCTGAACCTGCGCCGCCACCGCCTCCTCCACTGCCATTACTACCACCACCACGTCCTGGCCCCCCACCTACTACAGAAGTCCCCTGTGAACCACCTGTACTAGAACCTCCTGTTTGCGTACGACTACCGTACCCACCAGAACCACCAAGTGCTACTATTGTATGAAATGCAGACAAATTACCGTTTGTACCAGCAAGATTCTGTCCAGGAGGGTATGGTGATGCGCCCCCCAGGCCACCGTCGCCAACTGTAACAGTATAGTTTGTATCTGCAGTGACTGTTGTAGTTCCTGTTAAAACAACACCTGCACCACCTCCACCACCAGCTCCTGTATCATAGCCATTGCCACCACCGCCGCCGCCGCCGACAATTAGATATTGTACTATTGTTCCTACAGATGGTGCGAGCCACGCAATATCACCAACTGTCGTAAACGTTTGCGTTGCAAATCCACTTCCAACTGGTGTAGCAGCAGGTGATGTCGTAGCATCCGATGTACCAGCTGAATTTGTAGCAGTTACATCAAATGTGTATTCAATACCATTAATAAGACCTGAAACTGTTACAGATGTACTTGAGGTAGTCACTGTTACACCGTCGGGAGAAGATACAATAGTATAGTATAATATAGCAGAGCCTCCATTGGAGGCTGGTAAATCCCACGTTACATCAACTGAACCCGAACCAGGTGTTACAGATACATTTAGGGGTGCGGATGGAGGTAGTGCAGACGATTGATACGGGATTGTTTCGCGTGATATGTATATTTGTTGCTCGGTGGGCGTTGTGAAGATTTCACCGACTTTTAGGACTGGTACAAATGACGCATCGCGATATGGCTGAGCAGTGGGTAAAAATACACCACGTCCTAATTGAACTCGCTGATAATTTGACACATAGTTTGAATATACAACACGACTATTTAATTGTTGGTATCGTTGTGCATAATCGGTTGGAACATTCCGTTGTGACGACATACTATTAGAGGCTGCGAGTTTGTTGGCCTAAATCTGCTGTAGGGACTATTAGGGAGATATGTGTGGCATATGGGCGTATTTCGGGTCCGGTTCGGGGACCTTGAATGCAGAGCAGTGGGCAGCGTGTGAGCGGGCGGTGGGGCGGCGAGGTCCAGAGGCGGCGCGGACAGAGAAGGTTCTGGGTGGTGGGGGTATTCTCGGATTTACGCGGCTGGCCATTAATGGACTGAACCCTGCAGGGATGCAGCCGTTTCACTGGACGGCGCCTGATGGGACACGCTATTCCTGGATTTGCAATGGCGAGATTTACAATTGGCGGGCCCTGGCGGACGAGTACAGGATTACGACAACGTCTGGGAGCGACTGTGAGATTCTCGGGCCGCTCTTTCACGCTTGTGGAGAGGCTCCTGGGGATTTTTGCTCCCTCCTAGACGGTGTCTTTGCATTTGTCATTGTGAATGAGACGGCGAAGGTTGCTGTGTGCGGACGCGACCCCTATGGTGTGCGCCCTCTATACTACGCTTATAGTGAACCTGAGGATGGAAAGGAGCTTTTTGAAGATGTATGTATGGCTAGCGAGATTAGTGCCATTACTCCTATGATGCGGACAAATGTGCAGGCCGTGAAACCTGGGACATCTATGGTATTTACTGTAGTCAGGAAAACAGAGGGAACATTTTACTGGCACCGAGTGCCCGAAGAGAAGCGGCCCGAGTTTGAGGATCTGGAGACAGCGAAGGACGCGGTCTATGAGAGCCTATGTGCGGCTGTGCGGAAGCGTATGATGACGGAGCGGCCCGTGGCGGCACTCCTGAGCGGGGGTGTTGATTCCTCCCTAATTGCATCCCTTGTGGCCCGTGAGCTGCGGACGGCGGGAGTCGGCCCACTGAAGACGTTTAGTATTGGGTTTGAAGGGTCAGAGGACCTACGACACGCCCGTATGGTGGCCGACTGGATTGGCTCGGACCACACAGAGGTCCGTATGACTCCTGACGAGTTTTTTGCGGCCATTCCTGAGGTTGTGCGGACCATTCAGAGCTACGATGTGACGACTGTGCGGGCGAGTGTGGGGAATTACCTTGTAAGTAGGGCAGTTAGGGAGGGGTGTGATGCTAAGGTGGTGTTTAATGGGGACGGCTCGGATGAGGTGTTTGGCTCCTATCTATATTTCTACAAGGCTCCATCTGATTCGGACTTTGAGGACGAGGTGACGCGACTATTAGAGGAGATTCACGGGTATGATGTGCTTCGTTCGGACCGGTCCATTTCTGCGAACGGGCTGGAGCCGCGCACGCCGTTCCTGGACAAGGCATTTGTGGGGACGGCACGAGCGCTGCCTACGCGTTTCCGCCGGCCTGGAGCACGGAACCCTGAGACGGGCGGCGAGCCGATTTGCGAGAAGTGGATTCTGCGGAAGGCCTTTGAGAACTCTGGCCTGCTTCCCAATGCGGTCCTGTGGCGGCGCAAGGAGGCGTTCTCGGATGGTGTCTCGGGCAAGGTGAAGTCGTGGTACGAGGAGATTCAAGAGCGGGTCGCTGAGCTAGTTCCTTCGGACTGGCGTGAGAAGGCTGCGGCGATGACCCATCTGCCTCCTCACACTGCCGAGGCGTACTATTACAGAACGTTGTTTGAGCGAGATGTGGGCAGCGAGGAGAGCGTACTGAAGGCCGCCACGCCGTATTACTGGATGCCTCGGTGGATTGAAGGGGCTACTGACCCGTCAGCGCGCACTCTGGCAGTCTATAAGGGTGAGGCCGAGGCCGACGCTTAATGTTTCCGTGTTGTCCGCTTGGGGGCCTCACAGCCCATTGTACGACCAAAGATGGAGCACCCTATGCGGGCCCCTGAATGACCGGTCGTATGAGAATCATCGTGTGGGCCCTTGCCGAGGTCATCGGGGTCTGCGTGGATAATGAGTGTGCGCCCCCATAGGTCCGCCGGCGAGACTCCACGTAGGGTGTATGTGGCCTTGAATTCGGACTTTCCCTCTGGTATTTCTATATTTCCGAGGTCGCCCGTATGACGAGGTCCAGGCGACCCTGGTGGGCCACCGTGGGGCGTACTTGGACTGCCAATGTGCCAGTGCGCACACGCCCCCTTACAGCCTTCACCTCGGAGGTCCCCCGCAGTATGGATGTGGAATCCGTGTGCCCCACTCGGGAGCGCCGTAAATACAACATCCAAATGGGTTGAACGGCCAACTGCTTTTGCCACCGCCTCACCCTTAACAGCGTCAGTATTAAACACTGCAACAGCACCCACAGATTTCATATCTATATGCGTTAAATATATTAACAATATAGTAAGTAGTATAGCAATACTAGTTAGTATATACACAACACTGCTCATTGTTTATAGTATAGATAAAATTGAAGAATTCTATGCGTGACTATTAGAGGCGTGCTCGTGACCAAATGAAACTCGCCGAACTCCAAGCCAAGTTGAAATCCATGCACATCACGGGTCCCACCGTGGTGCCATCCAAAACACGCAAACGCAAGGCCGAGCCGTGCCCATATGATGATATTTATTACACCGCAGCTGACCTAACGGCAGACGAAAAGACTGCAATAGCACGTTTCCATTATGCCTATTTCACGGCCCCACCATCGGCCGAACTGCGACCCGAAGACCTAGTCACGCGTGAAATCTTGAAGAAGCACACGTTACTAGAATGGGCGCCCTACTTGTCCCCCGTGCAGCAGGCCGAAATACGGGCGCTGTATGGTCAGTAGTATTTCGTGGATGTCTATTGGGTGTAGTGGGTATTATGATTAATTAATATAAAGCTCCTATTAGGACTATTAGGGTGTGATGGATGTATTTTTCGCGAGTGTGAGAAATCACGTCGCAAAATCTTTTCTTGCCGCCGCCGGCTAGCCGGCTTGGCCGACCTGGACTGCCGCCAAAATTTGAGATTTGTATTTCATCCGAAATCACGTACCAGCCCCAAATCATCACCCTAATAGTCACTTCAAGCCTATGCCAAAACATCTTGCAGAATATCTACAGGAAGGTGAGGTGATTTCTCACAGCTGTTATGGAAATACCTACCGCGCGGTCTATCGCGGTGGGCTATTAGTAGATGAAATAGACCCAGGCCTTGTGTTTGCGTCGCCTACATCGTTTGCCAATTCGCACTTAGAGAAGGGCAAGGCCAATGGCTGGAACAAGTGCAAGATTGAACGCGGTGGAACTGTGATGTGGTTGAAAGATTTGCCTCCTATTTCCCCTGTAAAAGCAGGGGCTGGGTCTGGGTCTGGGACTAGGGCTAGTGACGGCAGTAGCCCAGCTGCGGTTCCTGGCATCAAGAAACTGAAGCTGCGAACGGTGGCGGACATAAAACGTGCGCTCACTGAACAACCAATGCCCACAGCCGCTCCAGTCGCAGCACCACCGAAACCAAAGCGGGCAACCACAGGAACAAAAAAGCCACGTGGAGGCGCTGGCGCAGCAGCACCGCCGCCCGTTACAGTACCCCCCACAGAGCCGTCCGTTATTTGTGCAAAAATCGTGGAAGGAACGGATGGACTAATAGATGTGTGCTCTACACAACTAATGATTCTAGATTACTTCAAGTATGAAGGCGTGCTCTACTATAAGGAGGCGAGCACACAAGAGCTGTTTGAAATCTGCGCGGATAAATCCATTGGACCTTGTATTGGGGTTTGGGATAGCGAAACGCTACTTATCCAAGCACCATATGTTGCGTGCGATGATAGTGAATAAAAATATGTTGGCCTATATTAGGCGCTATTGTAATTGTTTTTTGTTTTAGTAGAACTCCTCATTACTCTTACGCATTGTAATCGTAGCAGTAAGGGGTGTCATCGGTGTATGTAGGCTCATTAGAGGCCCAAGTAGGGATATCGTTGAGGTTCATACGAATAGACGTGGCTGCATCATATGCTGCCTGGCGGTCCTCTTCCTGCTTGCGCAGGGCCTCAAGGCGAATGCTATCATCTTGTGCGATTGCAGCCCAGGAACGGCCGGCGGATGATTGGGCGTTGTATTTGATTTCCTTCTGGACGGGTGCAGGGGCGCCGGCACCGCCGCCAAGAGATGGGAACAGCTCTTCATAGGTCTTTGGTGCGGCTGCGACTGCAACTCGCTGGGAAGGAAGAACGTAGCCCGTTGGCTTTGGTGCGGCCTGGGTTGGTACAGGATCGGCTGCACTCATTGCACCATTTGCGTAAATCTCAAACACGGGGCCGTCGTCGCCACTCTTAATGACCTTGGGATTATTGACACTTGTAGGGGCAGCCTGGGGCTTTGTAGGCTCCAGTGGGATTACATCACGAGACTCACGAGGCTTTCCCCAGGCAAAGGCGGATGGATTCGTGTGAGGGTCATCTGTGCGCCGACGAGAACTAGCAAAGGCAGATGGCATCTCTTCGGGTGCTGCACGGGACTGACGCGAGCCGCTGAATGGGTTGGATGAGGGAGCCTCGGGAACGGAGGTAGTAGCTTGGTTGCGGAGGTGTGAAGGAACGTAGGGCATTGTGGCTTGAGGTGGGTGCTGATATGACCATAGCACTCGTTCGTCAATTTTGGACACCTGCCTTACACATATCACACTCTAATAGTACATTTCAGTGGAACTATTAGAGGGTGTTTGATAATATTAAATGACTTTATATCCGTAGGGGGTTAAGGGGGAGAGGGACTCTCCCCCTCCTAATAGTAACCTTCATACTTGTCCAGCTCAGTAAGACTATTAGGGGTGTATGGGAGCGGGTCGCGAGGCGAGGCCGGCTTACCAGCAATGAGTGGCTCGCCCTGTAAGCACGCACCCTTGGCCACATTATACACATCAGACCACACACGCGAGAAGGTCTCCTCCTGCTTCCGTGAGATGGCCTCTGTGAGCTTGGCAGCTGTACAGAGGCGGCGTAAGAGCTCCTTACCACGGCTCTGCCAAGTCTCAAAGCTAATGTCCAGCTCACGAACCGGAATTGTCTTGGCAAAGCACCGTGCAACTGTCTCTGCAACCGGCTCACGGTCGTGTGTAGTAGAGTAGGGCTGGTAGAGGGTGGCGTGGATGATACCTGAGGCCCCCATCAAGTCCTTCTTCATACAGGCGAGCTTACTGAGGAGCAGACGGAGCTCCGAGTAATCCCGTGGGCCTTCTTCCACTGACTCCACACCGGACTGCTCAAAGATGCTCAGAATCTCCGCCGCCCCCTGGAGCGTATGCAAGCAATCTACATTGCCAACACCGCCGACAACCCCAGAGAACCCCTCATACTTCCCAATTGGGTACCAGGGGACTGTGTGGTACTTCTTCATAAACAAGTAGGTGAGTGAAAACACCACTACTAGCGATAAAAAAATCCATACATAGTGTGTTACGTCCATATCTACTAGTTGTAATTGTTAATTATGTGTGCGCGCAAGTGTGTCTAGTAAAAATTGACGTTTTAAAGTGCTATGATAGCATAGTAACCAAAATAATGGATTACAACACAAAGAGCCGCAATGAATTACTTACACTATGTAAAACAAACAATGTGAAAGGTTACTCTGGTAAAAAGAAAAGCGAACTCATCGCACTTTTGACGGCGAGTGGACTTGCTGCTATTACAACGCCCAAAACAATTCGGCTCAGTAAAGTACTACCACGTACAGATGAAGTCGTAGCTCCAGCACCAGCACCAGCAGCTATTCGTCAAGAGATTCATCAAGCAGATTGTCTCAAAATTCTGCCCACGCTTGAATCTGAATCAGCTCAAATTATTCTTGCCGACCCGCCATACAATATTGGAAAAGACTTTGGTAATGACAGTGATAAGCAGTCAATGGATGAGTACTTACTATGGACAGATAAATGGATTAAGGAGTGTCTTCGCGTATTGAAGCCAAACGGCACAATGTTTATATATGGGTTTAGTGAAATCCTTGCGCTCATCTTATCACGTATCCCTCATACAATTCACCGTCGTTGGCTAGTATGGCACTACACAAATAAAAACGTGGCTTCACTGCAGTTTTGGCAGCGATCTCACGAGAGCATCATTGTATTGTGGAAGGATGATAAGGTATTTCATCGTGATGACATTCGCGAGGCATACACAGAAGGATTCCTAAATGGAGCGGCTGGTAAGGAACGAGCGGCGACAAAGGGTCGCTTCTCTAAAGGTGACAAGACTACAACCTATACTGCTCATCCAAATGGGGCCTTGCCACGAGACGTAATTAAAATTCCTGCGCTTGCAGGCGGGGCTGGTATGAAGGAGCGCGTAGATCATCCTACACAGAAACCGTTAGCACTATGTGAAAAACTATTAAAGTCGTGTAAGCAGCCGGTTGATGCGGGTTATGTTCTTGTTCCCTTTGCGGGGTCTGGAAGTGAATGTGTGGCGGCGAAACAGTTAGGGCTGCCTTATATTGGTATTGAAATAAATCCTGCGTATGTTGCACTTATTCATCAGCGGCTGGAAGAGAAGCCGCAAACTCCAGCAACTCCTCCTGGGTGTGAATCTGTACAAGATGGTCAGTAATTAATCAGAAGACGATTCCTTCTCGTAGAGTGTAATATAGCTATACTTCTTACCAACTTTTACACGACAAGAACCAATTACAAACTGTGCCATATCTTCTGTGACAATTACAGTAATCCACAGTTGTGAAGACATACTAAATGTAATCTTCATCATAGACCCGTTTAGTAAGTTCGTATTCCAACCAGTTATGGCATCTTTATTTTTTCCTGTCTTTCCAAGTGTATGTTCCCACTCATAAGAATCAGGATTAAACACAGGATAATCACATGGAATAAGATACCATTCATATAGTATTTCATCTCCAACTTCTTCCCTTACAATAATAGAATAGTGGGTGAAGTTTTTCCGTTTATTAATTTCTGCCTTTATATCTTCTATCTTACCAGGTGTTTTATCAGAACATACTGTTGTAAGCCTATATGAACTAATTGAGAAATTATTACCTCCAATCCCATATTTTGCGGATTTGTTTGAGAAAGTGCCGAGTGAGCATGTTATATCTTTCCCAGACTTGTGCGAACCACTGCTTTTTGAACTTACATCACAACCAGATGTAGTTAGAATTTCGGCATTAATATCTTCCCACATACTCTCCTTAACAGGCTCATCATGTAGAAGATGATATCCCTTTATTGCTTTTGAGAAGTTTAGTCCAAGAGTTGCACGAAGATCATCTGAAATAACAGTTGAAACTGTATGTGTAGTAGCTTTTAGGGCACTTCTTGCGCGTAGCTCGGAAAACGTGATACGTGTGGCTTGCATTTGGCGTGCGGCTTGTAATGTGTTGCCTTATAAAAATATGTGGTCTAATGTCAATTTTTTGTTTGTTCCTTACTCACACTCCTCTCCCTCTTCTTCGTCCGAGTCCACGGGCTCTGGGACAGGCTCCTTGGAGTTGAACGTCCTATCCACAATACTGAAGAACTGCTGTGAGAGTGCCGACTTCTCCCGCACACGGGCATTCATAAACTTGTCAATGTTCAACGTCTCCTCCTCCTTGAGGCGAACAAACCACACGGCGACCTGCTTCGTCTGACCCATACGCACAGCACGCGCAATCGCCTGGTCAATTAGGGCAAAGGTCCACCAAGGGCTGAGGAACACCACGCGGTCGCAGCACTGCAGATTCAGGCCCACACCGCCGGCCTGGAGCTGGAGCAGGATTGCAGCCGTCCCAGGGGCCTCCTCCACACCCCTAATAGCCTCCTTGCGTTCAAACTCGGTCATACCCCCAGCGTAGGTCGTAATCGTGTTAATAAGACCCGAGGATGTAAGGAACTTCTTCAACAGGTCCATCTCGTCCTTGAAGTGGCAGATGAAGATGTACTTATGCGGGCCATCGGTGTCTGCAATGATTTTATCGGCGATTGCCTGGAATTTACTTGTAGGGAGTGTCCAGTCTGCGCGGTCGTAAGACGGGGTGAGACGGCGGCGGGCACGGATATACACCTGGGGATGCACACTTAGCTGACGCAAGCGCAGCAGCAGAGCGAGCTTCATACCTGGGCGGTCGTTGTCGTACAAGCGCGTCTTAATTGCACCTTGGATGCCACGATAGAACTCGGACTCCTCCTCAGTGTGAAAGGGGACTACAACTTTCTCAATTGTGGGCTTAGGAGGGGCCGCTTGGAGAATGTCGCGCAACTCATCTAGCGTACGCCGCAAGACAAGGTGGGGAACGATGTGCTTGTGGGCCTCGTAGTTCCACTTGCACTTCGTAACAGTTACACCACAGAAGGAGAGTAGGGTGCCAACATCATTCATTGTATTCACAACGGGAGTACCAGTTACAGCCCAACGACCACCAGGGGTCTTAATAGACTGTACAGCCTTGAACAACTTGGATTTAGGATTTCTGATGCGGTGCGCCTCATCTAGGACCAGACGATCCCAGGAGCGGTCGTGGAAGATTTGGACGGTGGATTTCGCAATTGTCTTCTCGTAATTTGTGATATAGATTTGAGGGGCTATTAGGGATTTGGTGTGAAGACGTTCCCAACGGCCCTTCTGGATTGTGAAGATAGTGAGCCCAGCCTTGATGGCCATCTGAATCCAGTTGTCCATTAGGGCGATAGGGGCGAGTAGGAGGGTGCGACGAAGAGAGCTGTTCTTGATGAGACCTGTGATTTCCAGGGTCTTACCGAGACCCATATCGTCTGCCAGGATGCCACCGCGAATAACACGGTTAAGCAGCTTGAACCCGTTCTCTTCTAGGTTAAGCATCCAGCGGATTGCAACTTGTTGGTGGGGAAAGTACTTGAACTGAGCGACGTTCTTGAGAGGAACTAAACTCATTGTAGGGCTTGAATTGGGGTGTGAAAGCTGAGGGGCAGTAAAAATAGTTGGCGTGTCGCCGGCTTCAAATTTTCTCTTAAGGGGTGCTACCTATTACTCTTCCTTATCATTACTAGGGACTGATTGGGCATTAGAGTCTGTTTTAGGCGTCTCATTGGACTGAGTGGGTTGGGGATACTGAACTGCAACGGGGGTTTTCCAGAAGATAGGAGTCTCCTCACCGCCCCAACCATAGATAACGTAGCCTGCTTGTGGGGCTGGTACAGACTGAGGTGGAGTAGGAGGAGTGCGCGGAAGATGTACGATGAGCCACGGTAAGATGAGGAGGAATAGCAGTGAGGGGACGAAGATGCTGAGTAGCTCGCGAGTATCTAGTGCAGTTAGGGGTGGTACTGGTGCCGGCAGGCACATAGGGGGGCGCGTGTGAAGCACGGGCGGTAGGTTGGATCCATAGATATCTTGCATTGTGGCGTGAGAGGGTGCTATTAGGGTGTGGTGAGGGGGTGACTTCAAATTTACGCGTTAGTTGGGTGAGGCGAGACAAACGCACATAAAAAAATGTTCTGAGGCTAGCGTCTAATGAGAGGCGCTTGGGGGGATATGTTTATGTGTTTGAGGGGGTTATGTGTGTGTTTTTGTGTTTTTTGTTTTTTTTGGCGCCGCCGCGGCGCCGTTCAGGGCGAGCTTACTCGGCGTAGGCGGGCTCGGGCCAGCGGGCGTCAATCGCGCCGCCGACGAGCTTGCCGACGTAGTCGCCCTGGTCGCCGTCGTCCAGCTGCTTCCAGAGGTAGTCCAGCGCGCTGGTCTTCCAGTACTTGACGCCGTTCAGCTCAAACGGCTGGGCGTCGCACTCGGCGGGAAGAGTCTCCTGGACAGGGACGACGGCGCCGGCCTTCTTGGCGGCCAGCTTCGCCTTGAGGGCGCTCACGTTGGTGGTGGGAGCGGCGGCAGTGGTGGCCACTGGTGCGCCGGCGCCACCGCCAACCGCCGCGGCCTTCTTGGCAGCGATGGTAGCGGCGCGCTTGGCGGCAGCAGCAGCCTTGGCCTCTTCGGTCATAGGCGCCCGCTTGGCGCGCTCCTTGGGGGGAGCGGCCGCGAGAGCGTCGCTAACCGAAGCGCCACCAGCGAGAGCGGTAAGGAGGCCCTCCTTCTCGGCCTTCTTGCGCGCGGCGGTCTCCTGACGCTTGAGACGCGCGGCTTCACGCTTGGCGGCGCCCTCGGGGTCCGCAGCGTCCTTGCGCTTGCGCGCTTCGGCCATTGCGATAGACCGAGTGGCCTTGGGGTCGACGGTTTTCAACTCTGCCCATACCGTATCAACCAACGCGTTCCAGGCCTTGAGCTGTTCGGGGGTCTCGCCCTTAGGAGCGCTGGGGTCCTTCTTCGGCTTCGCCACAACCGTCTTGCCGACGAGTTTGGCGAGCTTCTTAAGGCCCTCCAGCTCCGCCGCCACGCGCTCAATCTGAGCGGTGAGGGGGTCCTGGGGACGAGAAACCTTCACAGACGAGGCCACGGACGCATTGTCTGCGACGGGGGTCGACTCTGGGAGAGCGGGTACAACGGTGGCGTGGAGAGACATGGCTTGGAGCTTGGGGGCTTGGAGGCTTGTGGCTTGGGGGGCTGTGGTCGTTGGACGGCTTATAGTGGGGCACTCTGCCCCATTTCAATTTTTTTTCCTACTTGAAATATGGCACATGTAGGCGTGTGGGAGGGGGTGTAGAAAGCCCCTATTGCGGGCGTATTTCAAGTAGAATAAAAAATTGAAATGCGGTTTTTTGCCCCACTAAAGGGTACCCACAGAGGCCTAGGAGGCTATGTGGGGAGGCTAGAGGCAAGTCCGTGATGATGGCACCCGCGGGTGCTTGAACGGCAGACTACCCTAGCTGCTACCCACCGGTAGTTACTGGCTCGGTAAGAGAGGCTTGTACCCTCTCCTACTGCCCCTGGATCGGTGGGTTTGTGCGCTTGGGCACAGGTGCTTCGCACAGCGGCCGTCCGTGTAGGACGGTTTAGCGAGTGCAAGGGGCCCCTGGTGCTACATCCACACGTTTGCAAATCCGCTCAGTATAAGTGCGCATCCCCTCTGGTCTTGAAAACCAGGCTTAGGCCCGTTAAACGGCCTGGGTAAGTAGTGTGGGGGTAGGAGTTTCCAAGACTCCGTGCGAGGGCTGTACGACCCCATCTGTGACAGGGTGGGGTTGGTTGCGCGCTGCAAGGCGCCTCTCGGGCATAGGACAAACGTATAACGGCGAGCTGTAGAATGCAGTGGCCTTGTGGGTGTGGTATCTTGGGTTCTAGTTTGGAGCCAAGCAACGTTAGCGACCTCCGTGCCCGTCAAACGGCTTAATAGGCGTAGAAGCGGAAGGGCGAGAGCAATACTCTCGTCAGGTGTGTGCCCACCAACCCGCCCTTAATCGGTAATCTGCCCCCAACACCCCCCCCACCCCTGCCGCGCAAGCGGCCCCCGCTGCTTCGGCAGCCCCAAAGCCCTTCTCCACGATGAAGGCCTTCATCCCTGACTCCGTTATCCGACGGGCTCAGAAGGATGGAGTTGAACTCCCCCGCGGACTTGTGACCATTGTGCGTCCAGACCCGCGCCTCCACATCCCAATGCCGGCCGGTGCCGACTTCAAGGAGTGGCTGCGCGCGGAGGCTGAGGCAATCGGTCACGAATGCGCGGACTGCACACAGGAGGACATTGACAACTACGGGTTCCCCAGCGAGTGGTGCCCTGGTTGTATGTTCCAGTCCGAAATGCACTGGCGCTGGGAGACGCGCCAAAAGCTCCTCCACCCACCGCCGCCACCGCCTCCTCGTCCCACGGAGGCGGAGCTGCGTGCTGCAGACGCCGCCCGCGAAGCAGCACGTATGCGCGCCATCGCCAAGTGGCTCCAGGAGATGGACTCCTTCACCAAGTTCTGCTTTGAAAACGGCGACAAGGTGGAGAAGCGCATCATCTACGAGTCACAGTTCCTGGGTGTCCAGCACAACTGGTGCGACCTGCTGGACCGAATGGACCCTGGCTGGGAAGAGAAGTCCCACGCGCTAATCGCCGCACGCCTGGCCGAGGAGCAGGCGGAGCGCGCAGAGCGTGAAGCAGAAGAGGCTGCTAAGCGCGCGGCCGAGGAGGCCGCGCGTCCTCCCCCTCCCCCAGGCCATCCCCTCTTCGGTACGGCGTCCCCCCACGAATGGATCCACTCGGCCCGTAACAAGGACGTGGAGGAGCTCGTGGCGGAGTTCAACGCCTGGCAGAGCACGCCCAAGAACAAGCGCCCCATCTGGTGTGGCGTTGGTCAGCGTACTCTGCCTGGGAAGGCCTCTGGTGGCGAGGGTAATGTCAGTATGCGCGTCAGCAACGTCTCAGACAAGATTCGCCTCTGGGACGTACGCGAGTTCGCGTCCGCGGCGGGCGGGCGCGTGCGCGACGTGTTCCACCCCGCGCCTGGTGGCGTCAAGAAGCCGTTCCTGTTTGTGGAGTTCCTCACCCAGGAGGAATGCGAACGCGCGGTTGCCACCCTCGGCGCGGCCCCTGTTATCCTGTACGGCCGCGAGCTCAAGTTTGAAGTGAGCGTGAATGCCGACCGTGGGGCACGCCCTGCGACTGACCGTTCGCGCCCAGACACTGGGCGTGACGGAGAGAGAGCGGTTGTGCCAACCGCTGACCGCCCGCCGCGCCCCGCTGCAGCCACCACTGGTGGAGCCGCACCCGCGCCGGCGCCAGCTCCTCGGCCCACACCTGCGCCTGCACAACGCGCCGCCCCGCCTAAGCGCGGCGGCTTTGCCGCACTTGCACCTGATTCCGATTCTGAGTAATGCTATTGTCTTCCCTAATGTAATAAGTGCGCACCCCATTGTACAGTATCCCTCTAGCTCGCGTATTGCGAGCTATTTTTTATGTGGGTATAAGGAATTTTTTTACGTCCACCCATCTGACTATTAGGGTGATATATGCTCACTACCCACGCTACTGCTGAAGAAAAATTGACGGCGGCGCTCAACAGAGCTGAGAGTACCCAGTCCTGCGCAAAGCAACCAACTTCAAGCCAACATGCCCTACGTCTTCTCCAAGTCCCTCATCCTGCGCAAGATTCCTCGTAAGTACAACGAGGCCGACCTCCACGCTATCTTCAGCATCTTTGGTGAGGTTCGTGATATCTATATCCCTGTTGATAAGATGACAGGGAAGAAGAAGTCATATGCATTCATTGAGTACAAGGAACTCAATGGCGCTATGGTCGCTCACGAGCGTGTAAATACCAAGCCAGGTCTTCTCGTGGATGGTGTGGTGTTCAAGGTAGATTTCGCCGCCAATGGGCGCCAGTCACCTGATACAATGAGGTCCCGTATGCCATCCACTGAGGCGTGGGAAGAGTGTGTGAGTTCATCTACACACCCAATTGCCGCCTAATGAGATGACACACCTCACGCCCCTAACAGTCCTACATAAAAACAACACTAGGGACACCCTGGTATTATTTTTATATGAGAGGCAAAAATTTGAAGGACTATTAGGGTGTGGTATGTAGGTTGCGCAAGCCACTCAACACTTCAAGCCTAGAACCAAGCCCTTTTCAAGCCAAGATGTCTTACCCTGCCACCATCCCTTTCACGGAGTATGATGAACTCCGCTTACTTCGCCACACATACGACCTTTGTGGAACCAGTGTAGTCTATGAAATTGGAGAATTTACTGTCCGCTCCCTCGCGTTCTTCTGCAGTCTTGTGTTGTCTGCCCCTGCATTTCTGATTAAGAACACAGAAACTACTATGTCTCTCTACAGTATTCTTGGAGGGATGATTCGCATTCTGCCCGAAGATGCCGATGAAAACGTAAAGTTTGAACATAAGCTCTATAAATGGACCCGTCGTCTAATCCGAAAACTCCTACCAGACATCGCTAACAGTTCAAATCGGGCAGCGGTTACAACCACTGTGGAGTTCATTAGAGATATTGACAGGTTACGATATGCAATCTTATTAAGGTCACCGCCCGAAACTACTAGCGAAGAACAAGTAAGGGTATGTTTAGAATGTATCAATACAGAGTTTGAGCGAATCAATACACTCTGTCGTGACCATGCAGCATCAGACAAAGCTGGAATAGCCCTTGAAAGGTTCGGGCGCTATGTTCTTCTACACTACCACATTCTTAGTCGTGCATCAGATATATCAACATTAGAAATGTTTAGGGAAAACTATAAAGCATTATATGACTATATGTTAGACAAGAAACTGTTTAAACTTATGCGCGTACAATTTGGGCTTGTCTGTATCGCACTCACAATAGAAACAAGTGTTCCACTTGGCAGTGTTGATTCTGAATAAAGCACTTACACAAACATACAACTCAATACATATACACTATTAATATTTTTATGAAGGAAAAAATTGAAAACTATTAGGGTGTGATGTGTAGGGCACGCGCAGCAAACCGCAACTTTCAAGCCCCCAACTTTCAAGCCCAAATGTCTTCCACGCCTTACCCTGCCACCATCGCCTTCACGGAGCTGGACGACGCCTACTTCTTTGCCGGCGCCAATCTAGACACTATGAAAACCGACAGCATGTACAGGGTTGATGATTACTGCGTCGGCGTCATCGCCTACATCTGCAACCTTGTGGTGATGACGCCAGCGTTCCTTGTGCGCCACGCCCGCCTCGCGGCCTCCCTCTACAGAACTCTAGAGGGACTCAAGAAGGTCGCTGAGGCGGGCGCATCGGAGGACGCTAAGTTTGAGAAGAAGCTCTACATGTACGCGCGCCACATCATCAAGGTGCTCGTGCCAGGCGCGACCCAGACTTCAAACAAGTGCGCACCGATGTCGCCGGCCACCTTCGTGATGGAGTTCAAGCAGCTCTGGCGGCGGATCAACCGGCGCAGCGCGTACCTGTTCCGCCGCAACCCACACAGGATTCACGAGGAGTGGCACGAGTACGTCACGTTCATGCAGACCGAGTTTGGGCGCGTGAGGGACCTCTGCTATGACCCCTCGCAGATTGACAAGGCGGTCGTCGGCCTTAAGAAATACATCAAGTTCGCCCTTCTCTACAACCACGTGATTGGGACTTCTACTGCCTACAGCGGGCTCACGGGTATGATTGACGACTACTCAACCCTCCAAGAGCACCTCAAGGCGAAGAAGTTCCCCAACAGCGTGTTTGCGGGGCTTACATCCTTGGTCAGCGCGCTCCAACTCTGCAGGAATCACGTTGCCCAACCAGAAATCCCTGAGCCCCCCGCCGACCCGCCCGCGCTTCAACACGAGGCTCCTGTTCTTGCACGTGAAGAGGAGCCGCTTGATGGCGACTGGAGCGATTATATCAGACGGCACGCGGCGGAGGAGGAGGACGAGCCGTCGTATGACCGGCGCCGCGATCGCCGCACCCGCGCTGAACGCCGCGCCGAAGACGACCTCTACTAAACTGCGTGCGCCCCCCCCCACAAAAAACAAAAAACAACTCTAAATATATTTTATTGAAATACTATTAGGGGTGTTGTAGCGTTCCTTATTTTGATATAGTTGCGAAGCTGTCCATCTCAAACTTCTTCTTAGCTCCACACGAACCCTGGAAGCGCTCAATGAGCTTGGCCGGCATAGGCTTGACGGGCGCAATGGACTCAAGGCCGAGGTCCATTGAAGGGCGATTCACAGGGGCGAACTGGGGGTTGAACGTATTTTTCACGTATTTGGAGTAATCCACGCCGCACTGGAGGTCGCCCTGTGTCCCATAGACGCTGTACTGATAGTTACGCTCGGGCTCGGCAGTGAATTTCTGCTCTGACACCTTCTCCCACTTGGCGCCGCACACGAGATTTCCGCCGGCCATATAATCACATCCCTTGAAATCCTTGTACCAGGTCTGTGTGTTCATATTTACTTTAGCCAGAGAGATTTCGCAGTGGGTTGTAGTCGTATTTCCACTCCAGTCCTAAATGTAAGACGCCGTGAATTCCAACGAGGATTCCTAGTAGGGTCGCAAGTGTGGCAATTTGGACCGTCGTCATTGAACGAAGTCCCTTGACATAGAGATAAAGTGCGATTCCACCGATGAAGATGCCGGTAAGGGCTGTGGCGAAGAACGATGGAGTGGATGGATACATTTGGTTTGTATGGACTTGAGAATTTTCAGAACCTCTGTGAAGAGGCCGTGAGGGCCGGCAGCATTGCGATTCCAGTGCGTGTCATAACAAAATAACATAACAGCCGAGTCGTTCTTATTTAATTTCACTCTTGAACGCTGTATAGCATCTACGCTTTCAGGAAGCGCAGTTGATTGATGTGTTGTTATATCCGTTTTGCCGGCTTTCTCTGTGATTGTTACTGGTATATCTAAAGCAGCAGGTATGTGTGTGGTATCGCCACAAATAGCAATAAACATAACCACCTTGTCAGTCTTAATGGACATACGTTTAACAAATTCAACCGCCTTATCTGCTTCCATATAACCGGCCAAATACGCCCGCTCAGAAATAACAAATGGGGTTCCATCTTGGTAATGCTTGCCAAATGTACGTTTGCCGGCCTGAGAGTTTTCCGTCAGAAATCCTTCACGATTTATGTCTGCTAATAGTGAAAAATACTTCACCATCGCAGGGTCTTCTTTGCGGTGCTCTTCTATAAAATCAGATGAACCAAGTGTTTTTATAGAATGTTTTAACGCGTCCTTGAATTTCATACTAGGATTACTATTAGGATGTGTTGTTTAATAGATGATGAGCTTCACGAAAATGGCGAGACCAAGAATCTGCCACACGGAGCGGGCCGGCTTCACATTGGTGAAGAGGTCAAAGATAACGGAGTTCCACAGGAGCTTGCCGACGAAGCTGATGATAAGAACACTGACAACAAAGGCGAGGAGAGAGCTCACTAAATCCACGTAGGCCTGGCGAGTCTCCACCTTGGAAGATGCATCGGATGCGACGGTGCTGACGACAGCCTGGAATGCTTCACGGAGGACCATTTCTAGTTGTAGGTCGGACTTTTAGGGTGTATGGGAGAGGCTTACGCGTCCAGGGACTCGTGCACAAGCTTGGCCGACTCCTTGGTCGTACGGTTGTCGTTGATAAACTTCAGAAGGTCCGCGGCCTGCTCCTCACTCTGGAACTTCTGAGTCAGGATGCGCTGGAGGTTCTTGGGGCCGAGACCCTCTGGGCGCTTGGTCTCCTTAAGGCGCACACGGCCGCCGGAATTGCGGAGGGCTAGAGCGTCAATACCGTTCTTCTTCATAATTCGCATAATGAACTCCTCCAGGGTCTTCATATGCTTCTGCTTCTCGCGAATCTCAATCTTCTTCTCTTTGATGTCGTCCAGAATCTTGCGCCACTGCGTAATAGCCTGGGGAAGTGCCGACATATCGCCGTCCTTGGGGGGTGCAGTAAGGCCCGTGTCGTCGTGGTTGGAACCACCTGACTGAATAGACATCGTCTCAAACTCATTGCTGACTGAATGGTCCATCGTGGAGAATCTACTTAGTAAAATATCTGCGAAGCGAGTTTAGACCCGCAGTCAAAATTTGATAGAGGAGGTAGTGGTAAGAAACTAGTAGCCTCCTATAGTATGTCTTCTTGTAATTCCGATGCAGCTGCACTAAATGCACTCAACAACCTATGGTATATTGTTGCTGAGCGAATCTTTCAACGTGTAGTGGCTGTTACGGGACTGGACGAGAAACAGACCGCCGCCTTGCGTGAAGTGGCCTTGCGACCAGCACTCTTTGAAGTGGCCGTGGAAGAGATTCCCGAGCCGTGCCCACGAACGGCGCGTGATGCGGTAGATAGTCCGATTATGTGAGCTTGTAGTGTAATCCACAAATTTAATTGTAGTATTTTTCATAGTGACTATTAGAGTTGCCCTGGGGACCGCGGGGGTGTAGGCGGAAATACAGCACGGACCTTGTCAATATCTATGTAAGCCACGCGGGTGTGCATTGGAAGAACAATGACCCCTTCGGCCTGCTCACGGGCATACTGCTCCCTGTATAATTGTATAAGGCGCCGTCGCTCAGTTTCACGATGGACCTGTTCATAATCCTCATAATTGTCTTCTTGACAACAACTAATACAACATCCCATACGCTACAACTCTACTAGAAGTAGAGTCGTAGTTTCTGTTTAATCGGAGTTCTGCAAATATAGCATACGTGGGTCATCCGCCCAATACAAGTAGGGCACAATGTGTGCCCACACGGAATGCTTACATAACTTACTTCGTTTGTAATGCAAATTGCGCACGTAGGGGCGGGCCGTTCGCTATCCGCCGCGGCCTCCGTGACGACGACCGAATTACGAATGGATTTCAGAAGAATCCGAGTCAAGTTCCACCGCTTGTATGCAGCGACTACAGCCTGGTATTTTTCTTCCAGACTTAGATTTACTGCTTCCGTTTCAATGTATGACATATAAGACTTGTAAAGTGGTTCCAGAGCCTCATTTTCCCGAAGACTCATAATAAAGTTGGACCGCTCCTGGAGCCCTTCCAGCTGCTTTGTAACATCGGTCAAGGCAGAATCCGCATGTAATAGTTCGTCCCCGTAGGTCTTATACAAGTCCATTAACGACTTGTATTTACATATAAGCGTCATAAACTCGGGTTCACCCGCAGGTCTTGCAAGCAGCTGTGATATATCCTTAATAGCATCCTCCATTGTTGTGTCCATAATAAGGTCACTTACATCTTGCGAACGTGGGACTTGTAGGGCAGAGACGTTGTATTTCTTGAGGACTTCCTGGACGCGATTGGATTCGTGTGGGAGAGTATTTGGATTTACGAGAAATGTGTAAAGACGGTCGTGCATTGTCATAATTGACTTGTAGAGAAGTGTGCGGGGGTCCGCCTCTACACGAATCAAGTCCTGTGTGCGACTATCTACTTCACGTAGGTAGGCCGCCATTGTATTCGTGACACTGGCTGTATGGTCAATATCGGCGGCCTTCACGTGAAACTCTCTCCGTGATTGTGTATCAGTTCCTGGCGTTGATGCAGTTGGCACACCACGGGGCTCCTGGCGAACTTCGCGGCGGGTGTGAAATACACCATCAAGTGAACCCGTTGATTGTGAATGTAGAACCTGGTACGTGGCTGTCTGGTAGAAATCATCTAGCGATGCCCTAACTGTGGCTGGGGAAGACGAAGATTCAACTGTTGAGTCAATACTTGAATCATCGGACATTTGTTTGGAATACTATTAGGAGATTAGGTGAGTGTTCTTAGGTTAGATGTGGAAGACGTTTGTGCGCTGCTGCTGCCGCTCGTAATTGAAACCACCAGGGCGGCAGCACGCATATGGGTCGCGGATGGACTGCGCAGCAGGGCATACTGCGGGCTGCGTCGCCAGATTTGCGGTATTCTCCTTGATCGTCTGCATAAACTCAATACCAGGGACAGTGATTTTTGCCCACACATCAAGGGCCTCGTCAATCACCATTACAGTATAGTCCTCCAGGAGCTTGCGACGAGGGACAATAATAGTAGGCATCATACCCGCATCAATCTGTGCATAGGCAATGTAGTTACCAGTATTAACACAGAAGTCTAGATTGACATACTTGTAGAGGGAGTGGAGGAACTGCTTGACCTCCTCAAGTGTGTTCATACTGACGGGCTTCAGATTACTATTAGAGAATGTGGTAGTAATCACATAATGCTCGTAGAAGAAGTCGTATGCGATTGAATACACCTCCTCCTTCTTACTCGTTGCTACACCTGATGGGTCGGCGGGCTCCTGGAAACGGATAACAAATGCTGGCATTGTGTGGTACTCTACCTACGTAGTGATGGAGGGGTTTAGGCAGAAACCCAGAACTCAATCGCGCGATTGATAGAATCCTGGAACTGGTAGAATGTGTCCTTGCTAACAAGGAACGAGGGGAAACCAGAGATATCAATCTGTGCAGTCTCCATATGGCTGTTATCCTGTGATGGGGTGTCGGCCTGGAACACCTCAAAAAGGGTATCAATGTACTCGTAGAGAGTAGAGAGGTTGTACTCACGGTCGTAGGAGGTATGACCGTTGTAGTACGTGGTGCTTACCTCGTAAGTGCCATAATTGGTCTTGTTAATGCGGATAACATCGTCCTCTGCAGGGTTTGCGCTGGGCTTCTGGAAACGGATAACAATCATTTTCTCTATAGTTGTGTGTTGTTAGACTTTTAGGTGGTGTTGTAGGGAGCCCGCTCTAGAAAAATTGAGTTTAGATGGTTGGGCATATTACTGCACCCGTCGCACCAATGTCCTCAGCCGAACGATACACGCCGCCTCCTCCTCACGCTCGCCCAGCAGACGCTGAGGAATTTCTGGCAACCTTGCCCGAAGTGGAACGCCAGCTACACGCGCTGGCCGCCGAAAAGCTCGGCAGCTCGTATTTCATGGACCGCACACACAGTTACAAGAATTGGAAGAAGGCACAGGCCGCAAAGGCGGCGTCGGCCTCTAAATAGCCAGCTCATCCCCAATATTTATATCATACATTGACGCCATCATAGTTTGTATTACGTGTTGTGGTAGTGTATAGAAGGTTGTTATTAAACGAAACACAATATTTTTCTTGCGTTGGGCTGTTAGGGTAGTATTTGGGGTCGCCGAAATCACGTTGGCGAAATACTCCTCGGCGTCGGTCAGGTCGGCAGCCGGCGGGGCAGTTGCCGGCCAAGTATTTGCGACCGAAATCATTGTTTGGAAATACAGTGTCTCATCTGCTAAATACTCTTCTAGTGTGTATGGAATTTCAGGGTCAATTATAATAGAAGATACTGGAGAAGTGGGAAGATTTTCATCCAGGGCGTGATAGTAATCACAGGTGCCTACGTGGGCTGTCAGCTCTTCGCTACTAGGAAATGCCACACGGATGCAGAACGGACACGCATATCGTATTTGGATTTCGGCGGCATTGTATGTGCGATAGGCAATTTCGTCGGTCATCTAGGCAGGTACTATTAGGGATGCTTAGGTGTTGAGTGTTGGAGTAAAATTGAAGGTCGGTGGCCGGCCTGATGTACAGTACCCAACCTAGGTCAAGCCACGCTACTTACTATGTCTCACGCCACCACGCCTATGCCTCAAGCCATCCAGCTCTCCGCCTACAATCTTGCGCGCTCCACGTCAGAGAGCCAGCGCATCTTTGTGAAGGCCCAGGGAGGACGCATTGAAGGTCGTACCCCAACCCACTTCATCTGTCTTCTGGACGTCAGTGGGTCAATGGACGCCGACGGTCGTCTTCAGAACTGTATTGACAGTCTGAAGTATATTGTCCGCTTCCTGACGGCCGATGACCGTTTCTCCCTCATCACATTCTCGGACCACGCCGAGACGAAGGCCAGCCTTGTCCAAATGGACGCTGCTGGCCAGGCCTCGGTTCTCCACACACTCAACCAAATCCACACACTCGGCAGTACCAACCTCAGCTCCGCCCTTGAGCGCCTTACTGGAATCCTGCGCGCCGGCGCAGACGGATATGGGGCACTCAAGCAGGGTGTCCTCCTCCTCACCGATGGCTATGTCAATATGGGCCTGACGGACGAGGGCGGGCTCACAGGGATGGTGAGCGGGTTTATGACCGAATTCCCTCGTGCTACCCTAACTGCCGTCGGCTATGGCACGGACCACAACCGCGACCTCCTCAATGCAATGACGACCCGCGCAGCCGGCACCTACAACATCGTACGCAACCGCGAGGATGTCGCCTCCGTGTTTGGGGCTGTTATGGGGAGTATGGTCAGCTGCATCGGTCTCAATCTGCGCGTTCTGGCGCCCCGTGGCACGACCCTCCGCGAGGAGCGCCACACAGAGGACGTGGAGGAGTCTTTGACCGCAATTGCCCTCGGCGACGTCTATGCGGAGACCACGACGAGCCTCTGTCTGACTATGCCGGCCGGCCTGATGGAGCTCACGCACATCCGTATGCAGGTGTATAACGTGGCCGCCAGCGCGGCCTACGAGGCGCCGATTGAGGTTGTGCCGGCGACCGTGGAGATTGAGCGCGAGGCCGCAGTCTATATGATTCGCCAGGACATCGCCGGCCTCCTGCGTCTCATCGGCCGTGCAACACCTGCGGACATCTCGTCGCTCCTCCAGAAGGCGAACCTCTATGATACCGACCTGGACCGAATGATTACCACCTTCGGCGAGACCACACCCATCCTACGTGTTCTCAAGGAGGAGATTCGCGAGGCAATCGCGGCCCTGGAGCGTATTCGCGACCGTCCTGCCTACGAGGCGTCCGTGGATATGACTATTATGGCCCAGCACGCGCGCTACCTCAGCCAGGGTAGCGGAACGCGGGCGACGAGTGGAGGTATTGTACTCTCCCAGGCAGTCACTGAGGACCCCTTCATGTCCCCTCTCAGTCGCCAGGTGAGCGGCGGCGCGGCGGCCACTGTGTCGGCGCGGTCAGAGGAAACAACGGACCCGAGTTTCTCCAGCGCCCATCTGGCCCCCGTGCCTCTCTTGCGGACCCCGTCGCGCCAAACTGCAGGGGGGCTCGCAGTTCCTCCTGCGCTTCCTCCTCGCCCTCCCTTCGGCCTCCGTCGGTCGGTTGCTATGGCTGGTGCTCCCCCGTCGCCAATCCCTGAGGCGGATGAAGAGGTATTCCCACCTTTCCTCCCTGCTGGCGCTAGCTCTATGAGTGAGGCTATTATGGGTCACGAGGCGTTTATGAATATGCTGAGCACGGTTAGCGCCATTACTACCCCATCCGCGCTCTCCTCGCGCCAAGTTGCGGGGGCAGGGTTCGCCTTCGGAGGCGGTGCAGCATACCCGCTTCCCCCTAGCTTTCCTTTCCCGCCCAACAACATCCCTCAGGATGACACCCCCAGCAGCCGCTCCACCCACACCTAAAAGCTTGCCCACATAAATGTATAGATTCGCGCCCGCAAAAATGTCAATTCCTTCTCAAACAAAACAAACTAAGCCCCAGACGTACCACGGTACTGCAAAATATTTTTTGCACGACGGCGTTGGTTTTGTGGAGCGCCTGGAGACGTTTGGCGATGACCTGACAGTCGTAAATGCTGCCCGTGTGAGTTTCGCAAAGGAGTCGGTGGAGCTAGATGAGCGTGACGCGAAGCTCATCAAGTATCTGGCTCGTCACAACCACATTACACCTTTCTTCCATCCGCAGGTCCGTTTCCGCCTCAAGATGCCTATTTTTGTGGCCCGTGAGTGGTTCCGTCACACCGTTGGCTTTGCCCGTAATGAGGTGTCGCGGCGGTATGTGGATACTCGTCCAGAGTGCTGGGTTCCTGTGGCGGGTGTGCGTGAGCGTGATGCAAAGGCCAAGCAGGGCAGTAAGGATACGAATGTGGCAGACAACGATAAGGTGATTGGGATGATTGCGGACTTCCAGAAGAACGCAGTGGGGTTCTATGAGGATTTGCTGGCACTTGGTGTGGCACCTGAGGTGGCCCGTGGCGTACTTCCGCAGTCTATGTACACGGAGTTCATTGAGACTGGTTCGCTCTATGCCTATGCACGTCTCTGTAAGCTCCGTCTGGACCCTCACGCCCAGAAGGAGATTCGCGACTACGCGGATGCGCTCGCGCGGTGCCTCCAGGGTGCATTCCCCGTGTCGTGGGCGGCTCTTATGGAGAATACGTGGGCTACTGCTGAGCCGGCTGCTGCGCCTGCCCCCACTCCTGTATCTGCACCTCCTCCTACGCCTACAAATGCAATTATGATTACACGTGATGAGTTCGTTAAAAAACTGAGCAATGTATTTCCTATTAAGGCTGAAGTTGATATGGGTGGTATGGAAGTGATTATTGATTTGGAGAAGCTGAAATCAATTGGTGGGGAGCCACTGGAGCATTGGGGGTGCTAGAGGGGGAGCTGCGCCCCCCTAAACCCCCTAGCTCTGAATCTAGCTCCGCGCGCAGCGCGTTGGGCCCTACGGGCACTACCGCATTAGGGACTATTAGTATGGTTCCGGAAAAAATAGCAAACAATAATAGAATGTCCTGTTCTAATTATGTTGCAAAAACCTTTGCACACGTAGCTGGTATGCTAGCTATATCGGCCGTGGGTTCAACGCAACCAGTTCCATTTATGCCTGAAGGCAAATACTCCCAGCTTGCGGTCTTTGCAGTATTTCTATTGGTATTCTTTGGAGTATTAATGATGCGCCCAGGAATCCCCAAGTATATTGCAACCGCAGGAATTGTATATATATTTGGTTCTATGTCACACACGCTAGTAAAAGAAATGGAACTCAATAATACGCTGCACAAAACACTTATATACACTGCCGCGATTTCAGTTGGTATGATTGTCCTTGCATTTATGGATTCAGGTGGTAGATTTATACGGTTTGGTCCTGTGTTGGGTATGTCATTATTGATTCTTTTGGCGACAAATTTGTATTTCTACTTTACTGAAGAAGCGCGTCCCGATTGGATAAGTACTGCAGCGGCTGCATTGTTCTCCTTGTTTATATCGTATGATACACAACTAATACGCAAGCACGCGGCTATGTGTAAAGCTGGCGGTGCCGACTACATTAATGAAGCAATTGGTCTGTATTTGGATATATTGAACTTATTCTCAAACCTTGGGGATTAAGGGATTACTTCAACACTTCTCAGAGCATCAAACAGTGATTGACGCGTAGTTCCATCGGAAATATGCGCCAATACCGAGAACTTTCGTGCGAAGAACTCAGGGCTCTCAACCATTCGCGTGAATTCAGCCGGCCTGATAATAGTGAATCTGTACGGGTCACCGCGCTCCCAATCCACGTACATTGTGCCAGGACCGATAATAAGATTTGTGGCCTCACCAGCATCCATCAGCATTGTGCCAAACACACACTCATCAGGAATCTTGGTATCCGCAAACAACTCACTAATAGTATCCGTCTTCATTACCAAGTAGGACGCGTGTTTGCGGCTCAAGGCGACCCACTGACTGTGTTTTACGATATTTGCGCGGTCAAAGTGTGCCCGCAGAGAGTCATAGCGAGGAAACACTTGGCTGTGATGGGCGAACTCAATCATACTTTTAGGGGATGCCATCAGTTCATTATAGACGTGCCACGCCGGCTTGATTGGTACGCAGTCGCCACTCACCAATACAATCTTTGCATTCCTGTGGTCCTCCAGAGCGGCTTCAAACAGCTTCAACTCGGCTTTTACGAGCCCCAGCGTGCCCCAACCAGTCGGCACACGAGGAATCACCTGGAATTTCACGTCAGGCATATTAATTTGCAGGGGGTCCTTACTGTGTATATAAACACTGTAATGGTCTCCTTGTCCCGCCAACCAAGAGTTCCAGATGGACTCTTGGACAATGCGGTCATAGGTCAAGAAACAGAGGGCAACTTTGGGCTTGTAGGGGCTTGTCATTGTGGGCTTAGTGGGGGTACTATTAGGGTGGTTGGGTGGGTGAGTTCAAATTTTCTTCATCTCACTTCCGTGTAAGCCGATACACACGATAGAGCGCATATGCCGTCGCCAGCGCTCCAAAAATCTTCAGCCCATTGTCAGCCAGCATAATTTTCCGCAGGTCACCTTTAGGAACGAGAGCGCTATGCTTATCAAAATCATCAGGAATATCGCACAACGGGCACATATGGCCTGGGAAAATATCACTCGGGCTACCCGCCTGGTGGAACAAGTAGGTGGGCGAGGCGTAAATCTTGAGCCGGTCAATCTTGGCGAGGTAGGACATATATCCATCCACGTGCAGTTCAAGCGGGTAAATCTGCTCCAGGAGCCGCTTAGCCCCGCGCTGGCTGACAAAATACGCGTGGGCGAGGACAAATGACTTCACATCCACTGTCGGGTCCGACGAGCTCACAGGCGACCCTTCAGAAATATTTGCACCGAGCTGCCACATATCCCACTTTGAACTATCCTGGAGGAGCGGCGTCTTTGCAATATACTCCTTCAAGCGCTCATAACAGCCCGCCGGCAGGTCAATGTCGTCCTCAAACACAAGAATCACAGGGTGATTGGACTTGGCAAACCACTCGTAGGCCGAAGCGTGACTGAGGTAGCACCCCACCGCACCCGCAGTGTTGATGAACTCGTGGCCGCGCCGTGTATGGCGAATCACATTGTGCTTGACAAGTACGGAGATGCGCGGGTCGTTCTGGATGTCAAGCTCTTTGCCGTCCGTACCTGACCAGCGCTCAATATGCGGAAACGACTTGAAGCCGCCCGAGTTCTGCACACGCTCCCAGCGGTCAGGGCGACGGTCTAAATTTAAGCATACAACCGGAATTTGGTCCAAGTTCCAACTCATTCTATATATTACTCCTCTTTTGGCGGCTGGGCCTGTTCGCGCCCTCGCTTACACTGGTCCCACAACGCCGCCCCTAATAGTAGAGACACGCCAACAAGGATGTTTCGTGAGAACGTAAGCCACTCGTATTCTACTCGTGATACAATTACATATGGTAGTTGTATCATTGGTACTTGCATAGCTACTATTAGTGGTGTAATGTGGGCGGGACTTAAGCAGATTTTGTAGCCCGCATCATTCTCCACGTGGCCCACGCGGTGGTGGCAAGTAGGATGAGTGTGAGGGGCGTGAGGGTGGAAGGCGGCTGTTGGACTGAGAAGGGTGCAGGACTAAGTTGATTGGAAAAGGCCTCCTTGACACCTTTCCAGTTGTCTGGAATATCACATAACGGGCACGTGGTAGTTCCTTGTGTATCGGACTTTTCGTCGCCCCATTGCTGTATGAGCTGTTTCTTTGTGCCAAAGAGCTTGAGAATGCCGAGTTGCGACAGGATGCTCATATAGCCATCATATTGGACGACGATGGGAAAAGCGTTGGCGACGAGCTTTTCAGCCCCAGGTTTGCTGAGCAAGTAGGCGTGATTGAGGAAATAGGCCGCCATTTTCATATTGTTATCGTCAAGTGGTGTGGATTCCTGTGCCCAAGGGCCGAGATTCCACACATCCCACTTATGGGCATCCTGGAGCTGCGGGGTCTTTGCAATGTGCTCCTTGATTTTCTGGAAAGTGCCAGCGGGGAGTTTGATATCATCTTCTAGGACAAGGACGGCAGCCACATTTTGCTGTAGGAGCCACTGGGCGACGGAAAGGTGACTGTAATAGCACCCCACAGCACCAATCCCATCTATATCTTCGTGGGCTCTGCGGCGTTTTCTGGCGATATTTCGGCGGACAGTGATGCTGATATTTGGGTCGGTCTCGGGGTCCAGTGATTTGGCGTCCTTGGCTGGCCAGCGCTGAATGGCGCGCGGAAATTCAGCAAATCCTGGCTGGTCTTGAAGGCGCTCCCAGCGGTCCGGGCGGCGGTCTAAATTAATACAGACTACTGGTATTTTCGCAATATCCCACGACATCTCTCTACTAGTACTGTTAGGGATTGTGTGGGATGGCGCGGAGGCGCGCCCAAAATTGAGATAGGATGTGGTGGTGGATATTAGGTACCACACTCGTTTAACACAATGGGACAACTCACGCTTATTATTGGATGTATGTTTGCACAGAAGACCACGGAGCTGCTCAGGCAAATCCGGCGGTATTCTTCTATTGGTTACAGGGTACGCGTTGTGAATTACAAGGAGGATACACGCTATGGAGAGAACTGTATTTCATCCCACGACGTGGATCAGCATCCAGCACAGTGTGTGGAGCGTTTGGGGGAGCTGGAGGGACAATTAGGGGATGTGGATGTGCTGGTGATTGATGAGGGGCAGTTCTTCGGGGACTTGTATGAGTGTGTGACACGTTGGTGCGATACGCTGCCGTTGCACGTGATTGTGTGCGGCCTGGATGGGGATGCAGAGCGCCGGCCGTTTGGGGACGTGTTGCGCCTGGTGCCACACGCGGAGAATCTGATGCGGCTGTCGGCGTACTGTGCGGTGTGCCGTGATGGGACGCACGCGCACTTCACACGGCGGACGGTAGCGACGGCTGAGCAGAAGGCAGTTGGGGGCGCCGATATGTATAAGCCCGTCTGTAGGAAGCATTACTTGGAAGCGTGATCATTTGTCTTAATGAGTTCAGCAACATAGGCATTAATGCCAGTCGCGCGCGGGTCTTCTGCGGTGGGCGGTTTGTAGCCCCGTAGGACCCCATAGCGGTCTGTAGTATCTAAAATAAGAGAGCCCGGTTTTCCTGCAGGTATTTTCCATAGATTATACCATTCAGGAATTGTATTGACTTTGGTATGCGACCTGAGTTTTTTTGTGGCAGCGCCTACAATAAGTAGGAAGAGTGTTAGGAGTGAAAGTTTGACGGCCATACGATAACTAGTAAGGTAGTATTGGATGACAATTAGGTGATGAGGGGGCGTAATTATAATGGGGAAATGCGTGAATAAATGTATTCGGCGCGGGTCTTGAAATTGCGCTGGTAAAACATAAACATAATAATGAACATTGTTCCACCTGCAAGTTCCTTAAGGCGATAATGATCGTGACCCGCGATGCCGTGGAATGGGCTGGGGATATATTCTACAACATTTCGCATAATGTAAAACATCGTCATCATAATGAAGATTTGGCCCACTGTTTCGGCTATTAGGCGCGCGGTGGATTTTTTGGATTCTTTGGCTGGGGTGAAAGTGCCATATAATGAATCAATATAGACGGATAGGTAGAGAGCCGTAATGTAGTAAATGGCTGAAATGTAGCCTATGTCAAGGACTTTTATGGCGCGGAAGGGGAGGTTTAGGGAAAACTCGCGACTACTCATTCTACTGTATTTCAATGTATTCTGATGTCCAACTTGGACTTCAGAGCACCTTGAAAGGCGGGCTATTAGGCCCTGGATTGCGAGTGGAAGTTTCGATCAACCGACTTGCGGGTTATGGGCCCGCCGCTCTGCCTCTGAGCTAACTCGCAGCTGTGTGAGTTGCCCCACACTAATGCCGTAGGAGATTTTGCAGGTTTTTTAACGCGTTGTAAAATTGATGTTCTTTTTTTTGCAAATTAGGCTGGTGGACCCTGCCAAAATTCATCCAAGCCTCAATGACCACGCCCCAAGCCAACTTGTTACACTTTATTCGTGATACAACCAAGAGTATTCCAATTGATGTTCTAGAAAGTCCCAACATTACAATTGAACTAATCAGGGAGATGGTGACCCTACGTGGAAGCAAAATCCCCTACTATTATTGGGCAATTCTAACACGGAACCCAAGTATCACATGGAACATTATCTCATCTAACCCCGATCTCCCGTGGCATTACCCATTCTTCGTTCTTAATAAGAACTTTGATTGGAATATTGTGCATCAAAACCCACAAATAAACTGGAAGAGTTGTGACACTGTAAATAGCCAGTATATCACATGGGATGAGGCGATTGCAAATCTTGAGATGATTGGCTATACAAACAGTGATGAAACATGGAGGCGTCTTTCGCAACGATGGGACTTGGATATCAACTACGTCCTAGCAAATCTAGACAAACCGTGGGATTGGTATTATATCAGTCACCACAATGCTATTACGGGAACTATTATGGAAGCCCATCCAGAGATTTGTTGGTATCCGCACACTGTGTTTAAGAAAGGGCGCAGTTGGGAATTTATTAAACCCTATGTGGAACGCGAACTAGAGATACGAAATGCGCACTCTAAATACGACGATGAATATTATGACATTATTTACGAAATGTACAGTTCCTTATCTGAAAATCCTCATATAACTTGGGACACGATTCGTAATGAACCGTTACTGTATTCGGAAATAAAGCGTCTATCACACTCTAATGCGATTACATGGGATATTGTTCGCACACACCCAGACTTAGATTGGGGTTGGATTGCCATAACAGAAAAAGAGGAGATTACAATGAAACTTGTGAAAGACAATCTTGATAAGCCATGGGATTGGTGGACGATTAGCAAGAAGGTAGCATCACTAAACGATATCAATGAACACCCTGAGTATCCGTGGAGTTGGGATGCAATCTATTGTCGGCGCGATCTTACTGAGAAGTTTGTAACGTCTCACACAACAAAGCCGTGGAACTGGAAGTCGGCACTAACAAGTGTAACGTCACAGCAAACTTAAAGGGCCCATTAGACAGGTATGCGTGGGGAAACCCGCAATCTCGCTGTGTTAGTTTAGTGGTAGAATGGGCGCCTTCCAAGCACCTGACCTGGGTTCAATTCCCAGACACAGCATACGAAGCCTTATAGTGTATCGGATCGCACGTGCGCCTTCTAAGCGCTAAGGCTGGGTTCAATTCCCAGTAGGGCTACCACTTTTTTTATGATAGTACAAAAAGTGAATGTCTCAAAGAGCGAGTGGGCTGACAATCTCATACGTAAATGTAATGACATCTAAGCCGTCATCTGTAGGAGTACCACGTGTAATTGTCAATACACGAATGCTATTATACCACACATACACATTGTTATCCCATAATATCATTCTGTATATGTGAGGAAGTTGGTCGGGGGTAAGTGAATTTGTCCCTGCAAATGTTACTGTATTTCCACTTGGCTCTGATGAGATTGACCGTGCAAAATAGAGTGTATTATCGCCTGGGAACCCGTCAATGAACACTTGATATGATGACATCTGCTGTTAGGGGTGTATTAAGATTTCTTTGGAGATTTAACATAAATTTCTAAAGAAATTGTCCATGCGAGGATCGAACTCGCGACTTCCGCTTCACATGCATAGAGTCAATGTCTATAAGAGCGACGGTCTAACCAACTGACGTAATGGACATACTGGTGTATAATATACACGTATATGTCTCTTACAATTGTATGTCGGGGCAATCTTTTAAGTAGTTTTACGCACGATGTGTAGTACTAAAATTGAATTATTGTTTTCAAATATTTTTAACAAAATGTCATTTGGCGATAAATTTCCTGAAATTGCAAAACAATGGCACCCAACAAAGAATGGAGAGCTTACACCATACGATGTAGTTAGTTCATCAAGAACAAAAGTTTGGTGGTTGTGCCCTAATAGTTGCAGTTATGGGTGCATACATGAATGGGAAATGACACCTAGAGCAAGAACAATTGCTAAAAAAGGTTGTAATTATTGTGCAGAGAGAACAAATACAATATGTATTCATCAGTCAATAGCATTTACACATCCTGAAATTGCAAAACAGTGGCATCCAACTAAAAATGGTTCATTAACACCAGAACAAGTGTCAAGTGGTTCTGGTAAAAATGTATGGTGGATTTGTGATAAAACTTGCTCAAATGGATGTACTCACGAATGGGAATGTTATGTATATTCACGATGTTTAGCAAATACAAAGTGCCCGTATTGTTGCAACCAAAAAAATTGTATTCATACGTCAATTAAATATATTAATCCAAGACTCTTAGAAGAGCTGCATCCAACAAAAAATCAATCATTAAATCTTGAAAAAATATCATACGGTTCTAGTAAAAAATTATGGTGGGTATGTAAAACTAATAAAGAACACACATGGCTTACATCTGTAAATTCTAGAAACGCAGGTCATGGGTGCCCAACTTGTGTTAATAAAACAGAGATGCGTTTGTATGACTTTCTACGTTCTAAGTATCCAGATACAATTCATAATTACAAACCAATATGGTCTATAAATCCTAAGACAAATTGTATAATGCCATATGACTTATATATACCATCACACAATGTTATTATAGAACTAGATGGACCTCATCATTTTGAGCAAATACACATATGGAATTCTCCTGAAGAAACAGCCAAACGCGATGTGTTAAAAATGAAATATGCAATTGATAATGGTTTAACTATTATAAGATGTGTTCAATCAGAATATTATAAAAATACGGATATAATTTCTCAACAAAACCTTATACCACTAATTAAATTGTATGATAAACCCAGTGTTATATATAACACATTAAACGCTGAATGTTATAATAAGCACAAATATATATTTGACAGTTTAATGAAATAAATAATTGTTTGCGTAAATAATATATATATAATTATCTTTATATATATAATAAACAATAGCCCACTCAAAGGATTGAACTTTGGACCTTCTCATTACAATGCTGTGTAAAGCAGCATAGATACAAGTGAGACGCACTACCACTGTGCTAAGTGGGCACGGCGGCTCCGTGTAGGATATCCGCCTATTAGTACGCCGTAACATTTGTTTAGGCCGATTAAACGCACGTATATGAGTATGATATGTATAGTCATATATGGACTTTTGTTGTACTATTAGGATTTTGTATAGGTACTAAATACACGGGGGTCTGAGGCTACGTCCCCCAATTTAGTGCTTACGAGAGGCCTTGCGAGACTTGCGGTTCTTGCGGGAAGCCTTGCGGGAAGCCTTGCGGGAAGCCTTACGGGAAGCGCGACGGCGCATTGTGCGACGACGACGACGAGCACCACCCTCTACGTTGCCACCAGGGCCACCCTTAGGGGGTGATGCCGCGCGGCTAGGGGCACGAGAAGGGCCACGAGAAGGGCCAATGCCGCGAGCGGCAGTGGGGATAACGGGCTTCTTTCTACCCCAGCGCTTCATTAAGGCTTCAGAGTTAATAACCTCTCCATCAATAACAGCACCCTCAAACTCGCCACGCTGACCCTTAGAAGTGACCTTGTAAGAGTAGATTGTATCAGGCTTTGCAATATTCTCTAAGAACTGACGACGACCCTTTGACATTGCGCGACCAGGCTTCGCACCGCTCTCTGTATTCTCGGCCTGTGCGGCCTCTAACTTAGCTCTCCAGTGGGCCAGAGACTTCTGTATGTTAGCACGATTTGCATTAGTAATATTTACCTGTACCTCCGTTACCTCTCCTGTCTTCTTACTCTTCCGCTTCATAGTCTTCTTTCCGCTTGATAGCTTTGCAGTGAGCACTGCAATGCGCTCCTCTGCCTCTTCCGCACGCTCATTTGCAGTACGACGGGTCGCCTTAGAAAGCGACTTAAGGAGCTCCTTTTGCTGTGCCTTGGTTAGGCCCTCAAGACGCGAGCTTAAGTTTTCGGGGTTGATACCAGACATCCTATATATTGTTAGGTGAGAAAACAAGTAGGGGTGTTGGGCCGGGATAAATTACACGCACACTGAAACCCTATCTTATAGGCTTTCAAAATGATGTTTGTTTCTCGCGAACCGGAATTGAACCAGTGACCCAAGGAAGACGATAAATTAGAATGTCAATGATTCTACAGTCCTTTGCTCTACCACTGAGCTATCGCGAGAGGATGATCCTACCAGGGATTGAACCTAGATTATATGAGTCAGAGTCATATGTACTAACCATTATACTATAGGACCAACGGAACACACGTGACAACTTGCTGTCTGACAAGCCTAATGTGCCCCACTATGTGCCGATATGTTTTCTGGCTGCAATTAAGCGCGCCTGCGGCGGGTCGTACGCTTGCCACCACGGCTGTGACGTTTATACATTTTAGGGGAAATAAGCGAGCTGTACCGTGACTTAATTATATTACTATGGACATCACGCGATGAAAGAAAGGTATCAATTGCATCATCAACACTGTTACTATTATGGGGCGTATTTGACCCTAAACTCATAATAACTGATTCCGTCATATGGTCTTTTACAATAGCCTTAATTGTCTCACTTTCTACAGGCCCTTTATACGATTTTAATGCAAGTAGGTATGAGTCAGCAACAAGATGCACCAAGTCTTCCTCTTCTTTCAATGTCTCCAATTTAGTTACTCTACGTGTTCTACTAGGACTGCGTCTAGGCATTACTATTAGGGTGTATGAAATACTGTGTGATAAATAGAAATGGTTGATTTCATTGGCCCGACATTTGTGGAGAAATACAAATTCCAAATCTTGATCATTTGTATTTCGCTCATTGCAGCCGGTGCTGCAGTGTTAGCATTCAATTATGCGAAAGATAGTCCATTTCGCATACGAGCTGATGAAGCAAAGGCCCGTATTTTGCGCGGGGACATCAAAGTCGTCCTGGATGTCCGCACAGATGTAGAGTGGTGGGCCGGTCACTACCCAGGGGCCGTCCATATTCCCTCGGGGGAGCTTTTAATGGAGGCATATCATATGCTGCCAAATATCGCAGAGCCCATACTAGTCTATTGTAACACCGGCCAGCGGGCACGTCACGCAACGGAGGTGTTACGTAGCTTGGGTTATAAGAATGTATGGTATATAGCCGAAGGCTATTGGAGACTTTTGTAAGTGGCTATTAGAGTGTTGTGGAAATGAGTATTTCGCCAGGATTTGAGTATTTTATGATGATTTTGCCATTTGTGAGCAACGCCTTCATTTACGTCCAGGCGTGGAAGATTTGGCGGCGCCAGAGTCACGATGATTTGTCATTTATTACAACGGTCGTCAGTATTTTCAATGCGGTCATATGGGGCTATTATGGATGGGTTATACGTAGTATGCCGCTCGTATTAAGTGGAGCTCTGGCATTTGGCGGGCTGGCGCTGATTTTGTATTTGAAGCTGACTATTCCTACACGGAACGCAAATGGATGGAAATACATTTAGACATTGAGCAAAATCCCGTCGTCGCAGGCGTGCTCTAAGAGTGCAATGAGTTGGACGAGTTGGGCGGCGGTGGGGGCATCAATATGAGACCGCTCTACTTGGCGCAGCTCCCTGAGCAAGGGGGCTAGTGAGTCGGCCGTGTGGGCAGGGGTAGAAAACAGCGCATATGTGTTAATGCCGTTATTACGGAGGGTCTCAATGATTCGGTCGGCACCGGCAACACTTACGCTCCACGTATGCGATGTGGTACGATTGGTAGACTTATAGTAGGTGGGGCCTTCGTTTCTGAACACCTCATAATAGGTGTCGTCGTCGGTTCTGTACATACACTCGGCGTATGGCCGTGCGTTATTTGGAAGCTGGTCACACGCATCTACGCGTGAGATTGAGATGAAATCGTAGCCCATTTAGTATAACGATGTACGCCGAATTTAGGCGGGTCCAAAATTGATGATTTCTGTATTCATAGTGTGTTGCCACGCAGCTCATTATGAAAACATTCACGCTCTTACCAAATCCCTTTACGGAAGCTCCTACATTACTATTAGAGGATATGTTCTGCTCTATGGAACGGCACAACACACAAAATCCCGCCGTCCTCTGGTACATACCATCTACTAAATTTAACGGGAAGGCCGTGAAACTATATGCAAACAATGATTTCATTCAACTTGTTACACGGGATTGTGATTTGGATCTCGGATTTCTGGACCTGAAGGCGAGTGTAGGAGGGTGGTTTCTATTTGAGTGTGACCCATTGCACGCATTAGAGCATTATACTGTCTATGAAACACACGTGTTGGGCCATCCTACTCCTCATAAAACCTTTGGATGCAAACACTTTGATATTTATGAAAACGCCAATGGGTCAGAACGGTTTTACGTGCCAAGATTTGAGGGTACGTATGAAACTCAGATTATATGCGCGACGCCCATTAAAGAGGAGTAGGAAAGTCGCCATAATTTGTGTAGCCCGAACGATTTGATGATGCTGACCGCACAGACGAAGGTGTTGAAGTGGGCGACGGAACTGCTTGCTTTTTCCATTTATACCGTATGCGACGGCGAGTAGTCTTGACCGAGGTTTTGGGGGTTCGCTGTGAAAATGCACGTCGTTGCCGAATCGTTTCTCTATTTTGATTTGTGTATTCGTTGTTGTCATTCTTATCTTTAAGGCCGCGACACACTGGAACAATTACGAGTGTATCAGTGTCTGCAGAGTTCATACTACGTGTATAATCAAGGATAAACTGTAATGGAATGGCGGTGTGTATTAAATCATTTAATGATATAGACCAAAATGATGACTGTAGTACATCATAGCCCGCGGGTTGATTTGTAGTAGCACGATGTGCCGTTAATCTGCGCATATCATGCAATATATCATTAATATAATGCTTCTTTATAGCTGTAAATTCGTCATACGTATATGTTTTATTATGAAATAGTTTGACCATTGCATACACACATATATCCATAAATGAAATATATGAGTCTTGTGTCATACGCATTAATAACACAAGTACATTGTACATTGGATTTGTATGAATAGAATAACGCAGATTTTCTATATAGTAGTCACGTGGTATAAGTATTCTAACATATTGTTCTGCATATGACGGCGTCCGAGATAGACTCGCTGTTTTAGGTGCGCCAGCACATTCTGCTGGTAGTTTGGGGCTGTGTGTTTTTGAATACAACCCTGATGCATATATATCCACTACGCGATTTGCGGTTGTTATATATGTTTCTGGCCCTAATGAACTTAATTTATATGTAATAGACGTATCATATTTTGCTACCATTACAACAAGTGGAGTCACATTTATAGGTGGAATTGAATTATAGCGCACATTATATTTTGAGTCGTGGTTTGGTATATAGAGTTTAAAATCTACAGGTTTTACTGCGTGTGTTAATCTGTTTTTGATAACTCCTTTCAACATCAATGTTGATTCTGCACGAGCTACATCAGAGTGGGAAGTCGGAATAAGGACTTGTTTATCGTATGCAAACAACTGGTCTTCGGCTTCTTTATTGAGGACTAGTGGATTCCCGCATTCACTTGTAAGGGCCACGTGTGTGTGGTTTGGTACAGGGGTACGGGGCTGGTCGCTGTCTTCTTCGCCGTGGGCTAATAGGATATATATGTGTTTTTTCTTGAAAAACTTGTCTGGTGCTTTCAGCATACTATTAGGGTGTGAGGATTTGTGTGTATTGACGTAGGCTAGTGCGTTTAATTTATGGGTTTTTTGTCCCGGGCTGCAGTAGGAGCTCTGTGGTACTAGAGAGCTCCCATTGCTTTCTTAGCTCAGTGGTAGAGCGCTCGGCTGTTAACCGTGATGTCGTTGGTTCGATCCCAACAGGAAGCGACACAATATTTTCAAACATAAGTATATGATTGAATGTATTAAGAAAACCCGTAAATTTGAATCCCCACAGGATTCCAACGTTACATACAACCCTCTAGACACTATGGAGCAAGCCGATTTCAAGCCCCCGCGTTACAGACAAGTGAAAAACATTTACAACCACGCCGGCAAGACTATTAGGGTGGTTGGTTACAAATACAACGTTGAAAATTGTACACAGCGTAACACGTGTAATAGTAAATTGTTTATGAAAAACGCAATTTACTGTAATCGTTGCAATAAGCGCTGCATTGACCCTATTGTGACGAAGAATCTGAAACAGAAGTCCAAGACGGAGATTCAGAATTATATTCGGTACGATACGAGCTATTAGGTGGCGGTTTCATTAACCCAAAACACCTGTACCGCAGCTACGCTGCACTAGAAGTATTCTTCCAGAATACTTGTACCGCGCTAAAGCGCGGCAGTGCTGGTGTTTATCCAAAACACCTGTACATGCCACAAATGAGGGACAGTGGGTTTCGGATTTTTATACCACGCATATTCAAACTGTGTGTGCCCTAAATGGCTGTCTAGGGCGCCTACAATCGCCATATTTACCGTCGCATCATCATAGATATCTGCATAAGACCCTTCTGAATTCCAGAGAACCCAATGATGTGCGTCAGGCGGCAGATTGTAGCGGAATTTAGAAGGTGCAAACGCCCAAGTACGATTATTTTGTGGAGCAGTATCTACATAACGTTTTTGTGTGCGCGAGTCTATTTTATATGGAATCTCATATACATCGTGATAAATGTAATCACGTACAAGTAGCCATTCACGCTCAACTTCAGCAATTAGTTCTCGTTTATGGGCAAGGGATTCCTCAGTAGGACGTATTGTGTGTTCATTTGGAATCCACGGATACACGCGGCTCAGTTCATTCAAGTCCGAAATATTGGAAGAAATTCTACCATACAGCTTGGGTGGGGTCATTGCGGGTGAGCGCTTTGTGCCAATCTAAAAAAATCAAATTTTGGTTAGATTGGTACGGGGTGGGCAAGCTATATATCAAGAGTAATAAACGCGCTGAAGGCCATATTCACGCAGGCACTTCTCAAGGAATACTGTACATTTAGGGCAGGGCTTACTGTACCCCCAATAGTCAGTATCACCTTTATAGCGAAGGACAATTAGGGATGCACCGCGGAGCTTGGAAATATCGCCAACGGTTTTGACGACATTGACTTCCGCGTGAATCATATCTCTGCCATAGCCTGAACCACGGGCTCGCGATCCAGGTTTATTGGTCGCAACGGCAATAATTTTTTGACCCTTCACTAAGATGCCCACGTGGAGTTTGGATGAGAAACGTGATTTCTGCAGTTTTGCGTATGGAATGAGGTGGTCAAACTGCGAGAGTTCGTACGTCGGCATCACGGAGGCTTGTGGTAGGTGCTTGTAGGGTGTGAGGCGAGGGAATCTTCAAATTTACTCGGCCGTTGTGAATTCGTCCTCTATATTTACAATAGCAACATCCTTTGGCGCAGTGACCCCCTGGAGACGCTCCTGTATCGCCATACGTTCCTCCATCCGCTTAATGACCTTCCCTTCCAGGTCCTCTTCAATCATTTCACGCAGCAGGCGCTTTTTGCTCTTTAGAATGAGGGCGGCCTCGGCGGCGATGTGCTTGAGCTTACCGTCCTTGTCAATGTAAATGTGGGTGTGCTCAATCTGGCCGCAAATATCGGGCTTGCGTAAATTCTTAATGCGACCGAACTTGGCGCTGAAATCCTCTAAGATTTTATCGGGAATGCTGGGTGACTGCTCAATAAGACGGTCCAATTCATTGCGACACATCTTGAGGAAATCCTGGGCGTCTATGCGCTCGTCTGGGGAAATCGCGAGCTCAATGGCAAGAAGGCGCTGGAATTTACCCCACGATATGGACGCCACGCGGTTTGCCTCGGACTCCTGTGCGAACTTGAGGTAGTTGTTGATGGTGGCTAGGATGCCGGCAAGTAGGGATGCACCGCCGATTGCAAGTGTGGCCTTGCGTTGGGCTGCCTCGTCGTTTCCGAAAAAGCTGCCCAGACCGAAGTTGGCCGTTCCAGTTAGGGTGGATAGGAGGATAACTGGCATTGTAAAGCCCATATTATAACGCGCGTAGCGCTTATTGGTGCGGTCGTGGAGCCAGCGGTAGCAGGCAGCAATATCGGCCCAATCGGCCATCAGCTCCTCCTGTGGGCGGGCCCAGCCATTGTTCTTCTTCTTCGGCTTTGGCATAGGAGAACCTAGACCAAGTGTCAAGGTCGGTGGGGAGGCATCAGACGATTCTGCCTTGAATTCGGGAGATTCTACGGGGGTACTCATTATCGCAATCTATAAAAAATAGAGAAAATATACGCACCGTGACAGTAGGTTGTATAAAGCCTCTACTCATACAATATCCAGACAATGCTCCAGTTTCTCCTACACATTCTTGGGTATGACCTTTGGTTTTATGCATCACACCTCTTATTGCACACACGGCTGTTGTATGAACGGGTTCATAAAAAACATCACATCGTTCTCTATCCGCACTATTCAGATACGTATGTTGGTCACTGGTTTGAAGGACCGTTTCAGAGTATCGGATTTTTGTTACCGTGGGCAATTATGGATGTTGGATGGGTCTCTTGTGCGATTGCGCTGGTGTTTGTAAATGCTCGTGGAATGTTACGTCACGAAACGCGCCTTGGATGGCTCGTCGGAAATCATCATTTGCTGCATCATAGTCTGTTTCATTGCAATTATGGTGAATATTGGCTAGACCGCTTATTTGACACACATTGTAAAGTAGAGAAAGTATGTAAGAAAGGACTATTAGGGTTGTAAGGTGCGGGGGATAATGCTAGTCCTTATTTGCCCGCTTCCAGGTTGACGGTGCCGCCTTGGATTTCTTTTCCAAGCCGGCTTTGTACAGTGCATCGGCGTCCTTTTGTGTGAGTTTTGACGGGTCTGTGCCCGCGGGGACACTGACGAATTTACGCGTCTTGAGGTCTGTTTTGTACATATAAGGGCCATATGCGCCCGTTTTGAACTCGTAAGGGCCGACTTTTACGGCTGGTGAAGTGGCTGCGGCACCGGACCGCTTGGCGGCAATCTTCTCTTCCAGCTCTTCGCTCGTGTCGTGCTCTCCGCAACTCACACGGATATCTCCGCACTGCGCATACCACCCATAAGGGCCCTTTTTGCGGACAATTTGCTCTTCACCACCGGCCCCGCCACCTGCTGTAACAGTCTCACCTTTCTGGGCTTTTACCCAGGCGTGGGCGGTCTCGGCGGTCAGGGACTCAAAGGTGGTCTTTGGGGGCAAACTGAAGAACTGGGCTTTGCCGCCTTCCTCGGTCGGCTCAATGAGGAGAAGTGGGCCTTTGCGACTCTGAATGACTTTGAGGCCTTCACCGAGGTCGCGCTGGCGAGCAGGGTCCACTTTCCCTTTTTGTGCTGTGGCGGGCGTTGCATTTAGGGTAGTGTAGCGGTCCTTGTAAGAAGCCCACGTGTCCTGTAGGACGCCCTTCCAGGCCTCCTCGCCGGTCGCAATGTGGTCCAGGCGACTCTCCATTGAGGCCGTGAAACTGTAATCAAAGAGGTCATTGAAATGTTTGAGGGCGAATGCATACACAGAGCGACCAAGGGATGTGGGAACGACTTTGCGCTTTTCAGCGCCGACTGTGCGTTTCTGGGTGGTTTCGCGCGGGGGCCATTGCGCTGGTGAGAGGGTGAGGATTTTCTGGGTGATTTCTTTGCCGGCGATGTCCTTGGTTTCCACGTACTCTTTGTCTGTGATACTGGCAATTAGGGATGCGAAGGTGGAAGGGCGGCCGATTCCGCGCTTCTCTAGCTCGCGGACGAGAGTGGCCTCGGTGTAGCGGGGCGGGGCCTTGGTCTCGTGGGGTGTGGCCTGGATTTCTGTCCATTTGAGCTGTGTGCCGACTGTTAGGGCGGTTGCGGCGGCCCACACTTGGGCTGGTGTTTGGGCCTGGGAGTCGGCTTCGTCGGCGGAGTCTTCGTCCAAGTTGGCCTGCTTGACGCCCAGTGCTTTCCATCCAGGGAAGGTCGTGCGGCGCCACGTGGCGGTCCAGTTGAACTCCTCCTCTTCGTCTGGGTAGAATTCTACTGTGCGAGTCTCGCCTTTGGCAGCGGCCATTACGCTCTGAACTGCGCGCTGCCAGATGAGCTTGTAGATTTGGCGCTCTTGGTGTGTCCAGTCTTCGTCGGCGGCGAGGGCCTCAAGCTCAAAGTGGGTTGGGCGGATGGCCTCGTGGGCCTCCTGGGCCTTAGGGGCTTCGGGCTGGGCGGCAGCTGCCTTCTTTGCGGTCTTCTTGGGGGCCGGTTGGGGAGCTTCTGTTTGTGCTGCGCCCACGTAGTCGGCTCCAAAGCGGGCTGTAACAAGTTCTTTTGCGGCCTGTGCGGCTTCCTCTGAGAGGACTGCTGAGTCTGTACGCATATAGGTGATATGACCCGCCTCATACAAGCGCTGGGCGGCCTTCATAGTACTTTTAGGGGGTGTGTGGAAGAGTGCGGAGGCCTCCTGTTGGAGTGTGGAGGTGATGAGAGGCGCGGGGGCGGAGGCGGTCCAGGGTTTCGTGGTGGCCTTGCGGACGACGGCCCAGGGCGTATCACGGCGCATTTCAAGGTATGCACGGGCCGACTCTTCGTCCATAAGGGGGTCATCCAGGGTTGCGGGGAATGGGGTGGCGGTTTCTGCGGCGGACCATTTGCCGCCCACTTTCCACGATGAGCTGACAGTGTGGGCCTCGCACTCCAGTTCTTTCTCTACGACGAAACGGAGGGCGGGGGTCTGGCAACGGCCGGCGGACAGACCAGGGGCTACGTGTTTCCATAGGAGGGGCGAGATGGTAAAGCCAATCATCATATCCAGCATTGCGCGGGCCTGTTGGGCATTTACGCGGTTCATATCAAGGCGGCGCGGGTTTGCCACGGCGGCCCGCACGGCCTTTTCGGTGATTTCGTGGAAGACGGCGCGTGGGGTCTCGGTGGGCTTCAGGCGGAGGAGCTCACACACACTGTAGGCGATGGCTTCGCCCTCGCGGTCATCGTCGGCGGCCAAGATGACCTGCTCAACGCCTTTGGCGGCGGCTCGTAGGGCAGCGATGGCTTTCGCCTTTTCTTCCATAAATGTGTAGGTGGGAGTGAAATCACGGTCAATCCCAACTGCATCTAAATGCTGTTGTAGGGCTCGGATGTGGCCCATAGAGGCGATGACGTTGTAGCCTGGTCCGAGGAAGCTCTTGATTTTAGCGCACTTTGCGGGGGATTCTACGACGACGAGTTTCATAGTTGGCGTGGGGCGGCTTGTAGGGGTGTGGTAGGACTATTAGGAGTGTTTGGGGGGTCAATTTTTGCGGGTGCTGCGGCGTTTGCAGTTTTGCTTAGCAGTTCGCCGGCGACGTTTTCCGCCTTCTGTTACAGGGGCTTCTACAGGTGCTGATGCAGGGGCTGCTGACGGGACATCTAGAGAGTTCAAGTATCTTTCTACTTGCCCACGTTGTTCCTCTGTTAAATATGTTTTCAAACTCTCGTATATGTTTCTCATCTTAGTTTTCATAGTGTCCTTATCAGTTGCAGCATATTGTGAATGAATTGTCCCAAATAATCCATCAATAAAGGTAAATGCACCTGTCTTAGGGTCAAGCGTGCGAAGTGTTCTAGGAAGGGCACTGTAATTTTCTATACCATTAACAGTTTGGAGCACAGACATTAGAGCCCCCTTAGTCGCCGCTGATTGTGCATTACGAGATATTATATTTGGGTTTAATTTAGGAGCCCCACTAGGAACCCGCCTTTTCTCTGTACGCATTTTAACATACATATCATATAACTCCTGTATTTCAGGCAGTGGTATTTTCCCGTGCAAACACGGAAGGATATAACGATGAAATGTTTGTATTGTTTGAGAATTTGTGTGTCTCATAGGTTTAGCATTGTTATTTAATTCGTAATTGTGTACTTTAGGGGGCTTATTAGTGTGTGTAACACGAAGACCAAATTTCGGCTTAGTACCCTTAAGGGATGATAATGGGCCACGAAATTCCTTAACTGTAACACGCGGCGCTTTACGAGGAGCCCCAGGAGGGACCATTGCTTTGCTGCGTGTAAGTTGTGGTCCTTGGGCTGGTTCATTTGTGTTATTTATTCTTCGCCGCTTTGCGGACGGGGGGTTAGGCATATTTGATTTGTTCCTTAACGTTGGAAAACGTCCATTATGAATATTATTTTTATTGTTACTGTTATTGTTATTGTTACTGTCATTATTATAGGTATTCCCTCTATTTGCAAGCGTACGCTTCCCTAACAGCAACTCCTTGGTATTCTCAGACTCCATTCTAAAAATACCACAGGGAAAAATTTGAACAAGTCAAAGCGACCCAACAAATAGCACAGTCACTGTCAAACCCAAGCCAGCAATGTGTAAATCCCACGCCAATCAAATCCTCCCCGCCGCCATCCACGCGCTGCCCGCTGCCAAGCTCGCGGTCCTCAAATCACTCATACCTGCCAGCGCCTTCCAGTGCTCACAAGTAGGAGTCCCAACTCACAAACTTCACACAGCATTTGCCTCTTATGGACCCGCGGCACTAGAGTCCATTGTAAGAGAAGTATTTATGATTTCTCCGTCGGAAGATGTAACTATGAAGAATTTCGCCGACGCCTGCGTCAAGGTCATCCCAGGATTTGCCCCAGCGCCCTTGTATTTGTCCGCCGCGGCACAAGATTTCGTCCGCATCACAAACTGGTTGCGCTCATACGTGAAAACTGCAATAGGGGCTCCCGTTGAATCTGTCCCAATCTACGAGAAATACGGGTTCCAAGCGTGGGGAACCTGGGGAGGAAATCACGTACTCTCTGAAATCTTCCCTCACGTAAATCTTCTCGCAGCCTGGGAGCTGGATATCATTGCCGGCTATGCGCTGGCTGCCGTGGCCCCACCCGAAATCACGGAAATTGTCCTGGTATTTCCTCTCCAAGGATTTGCCCACACTCTACACGTAGGGACGTGGGGCGATCGCGACAGGTTCCTGGATGTACTTGTAGGGTTATGTGAGGGCGAGGAAATGCGGGACGAAGGGGCAGAGCTGGTTGCTCAAGTTGTGGCGGAGCTGATGGACAAGGCGAGCATCAGCAAGGCGGAGGCGTCACCTGCGCCTCGCTCAGGGCACGAATTGATGCAGTATTACCGCATTGGCCGGCATCTGCCCAAGGACGGCCCACTCGCCAATTCCCTACAAGTCGTTCCAAACGGGGCGTGTGTGTGGCAGTATTTCCTGTCTTCGCCGCGGATGACGAAGGTGACTGCGAAGGCCGATGATATGGCAGCTTCGCGCAAGTATATCCAGCGCACAGGGGCGCGTATCTTCATTCACAGCCCCTATATTATCAACCTGTGCCAGGCCCCTGGTCCAGACAATTATGGGGTGCGTTGTTTGCGCGAGACCTTGGCTGGGGCTGCAGCTGCGGGATGTCTCGGTGTAGTGGTACATGTAGGGAAGACGGTGAAGATGGACGTGGCCGAAGCGCTGGCAAATATGCGGGAAAACATCCTAGCCTGCTTGGATGTCGCGACGGCAGATTGTCCTCTTCTTCTGGAGACGCCGGCGGGCCAAGGGACGGAAACACTCTTGACCTATGCGGAGTTCTTCGGGTTCGTCGCGGGGATTGCCGACCCTCGTATTCGTGTATGCGTGGATACGTGTCACGTGTTCGCCTCGGGCCAATGTCCGTTGGAATACTTGCAACGGGCTATTAGGGAGTATCCAGGCTGGGTGCGGCTGATTCACTTCAACGACAGCCTTGGTGTGCGCGGGTCGTGTGTGGATAGGCACGCACCGCCTGGCGAGGGGCACATTGGGCTGCGGCTGATGACCGAGATTGCGAAGGCGGGGAGCGCGGCCGGCATTGGAATGCTCTACGAGTAAATTTGAGGTGGGCAACGGTCGGCAAAGACACGCACCCAACAACAACGACGCAAATGAATTCCCAGACCACGCCCATAACAGTCTATTTGGAAAATCCACATACACACGTATATGTTTCACCGCCGTCCCCTCCTCACTCTCCACAAACACACCCTAACAGTACATCTACAGACTCCCCGTCGGCGGGTATTTGGAAAGATATTGCATTTGCTGTTGTATGCATTGTGTGTGGTATTATACTATTCTCACTTGCAATGGACGTGGGAAACTGGTATTGGGGTGTCATAAGTGGAATAGGGATGTATATTCTTGTACGGACCTTCTATGGCTGTTATATGAATTCAGCGGATGCAAATACGAAATCATCTCGCTCCCAGCCACCGTCGCCGTCGGCGCCTGACGAGGAGGACCCAATGCCTCCATATTAAATCATCCTTGCACAAGTAGAGAGTATTTCCAAATGTTACAAACAGTAGTTGTAGTTATTTTTGCAGTGATAACAGGACTATTAGGGGTGTTGGCAAATATCAGAGGCAGCAGCGGAATACGCTCGCTCGCAATATTTGTGGCGGTATTTTCTATTTTAGTGTATTTTGGTGACTACCAAATCCAGTGTCTCGTAAAGGGCGGATGTCACTATTCGTCGTGGTTTGCAGTGGCAGTACTATTAGGTACGTTGTATGGAATAGCCTACGTATATTACACGGCGATTCGGATGAAATCTACCGCGGTTAAAAATGATGTTGTGGTGGATGCGGCGGTCAGTAAGACAAATCCATTGATGCAAAATGCAATTACATATATGGAAACACACTACAACTTTTCTATATAAACTGGGAAATAAACGCACGTGTGCGTATTTTAAGGCCCAAAATCATTCTATCCGGTTGAGCGACAATTAGGCGTGATTGTACCAAGTTCTCTTGGATTCTGGGGAATGTCCGGCATCCGGCGGACGAGATGTGTGGCAGCACTTCCGGCTCCCGGCACTAGAGGTCGCGAGTTGGGGCTGGGATGAGCTGGCCGCTCCAGGATTGTCCAGCCCGGCGGCACCAAGTGCGGAAAAAGTGGTCTAAAGGTTACCTGATAGAGAGATATAGAACCAAATGTCCTCCGCCGATTCCACTCCTGTCGCGAACACCGCCACCGTTTCCCAGCTCAACACCCTCGGCGAGCAGCTCAAGTCCCTCAAGACTACTGTCGCCTCCCTTGAGAAGTCTTTCAAGGAGGCCTCCAAGGAGGTCGCCAAGACCATCAAGGACGCCACCAAGGCCAAGAAGGCCAAGCGTGAGCGCAAGGGTGACTACGTTCCCTCTGAGGGCCAGAAGGCCTGGAACGCCTACGTCGCCTCTGTCCGCGCCGAGCTCCAGAAGGCCAACTCCGCCGCTACCTACAAGGATGCGATGATTGAGGCCAAGCGTCGTCGTGAGGCTGGTGACTCCGCCGCCCCCAAGACCACTGCGTCTGCCAAGAAGGCCCCCAAGGCCAAGGCCGCCCCCGCTGCTGCCGCTGCCCCCGTCGCCGCTGCGGCCCCTGCTACCACTGCGGCTGCCCCTGCCAAGGCCAAGGCTGCGCCCAAGGCCAAGGTCATCAAGGCCTAAATTGGGGGACGGGACGTCCCCCATACCCCCTCCCCAAATCTAGCTTCGCATTGAGGTCTATATAAGGTTGTTGTGGGAAACTGTAGTGTGTGTGCTACGTTAAATATCATACACTGGTGACGGGTACTGAAATTAGTGTTCGCACTAAAAAAGGCCGCCTGTGGTGTATATGCCACGTTAAACTCATATACTGGTATTCTAAATCCCCACTGTAGGCAACTCCTGCTGTGGGGATTTTTGCATGACACGACCTTCTATATGCAACTGTAGCAATTTAAACAACGATCCAGGGTATAGTAACATAGTAAATGATACAGTTTTTTGTTGTGTTTCATAAAAAAATATTTGATGAGTGTTATGCCGAAATACCAGACGACATTCTTACAAAGTACTTCACATTTGTTGCAGTAAATGAAACCATCCCAAAGACATACACGCCAAACAAGTACAAGGTGATAAATGAATGGGAATTGCCTAAATACGATAACACGTTTCAAGCACGTGGATATAATGAAAATTCTGTATTATATCATATTTATGCAAATGACCTACACAAGGAGTACTCATATATTGGATTGTTTCAATATGATATGGTAATTAAAATGCTTCACGTAAATTCCATTTTAGACGGCATTGCAACGCGCCCACCAAGCTGTTTCACAATATCTGTGAATGACTTTGTATATTGTAGCTATTTGACGTGGAATGAGCCCGAAACATTAGAATTTATTATTGACGATTATGAAGCACATTTCAAAAAGAAGTTTAACAGATTAACCGTATATCCCTTATTTAATAGTTATGTAATCCCTATTGAAACGTATGAGACTATAATGACCTGGGTTACACAGTTATATGATAAATTATATCCTTGGTGTGTTGAGCCCCCCTTTTCTACTCATTTTGGGCATATAGGTGGCATTTATGAGCGAGTGATGGCCTATGCACTGGGTAACACCGATTTGCCCTTTCTACTCCTAAAAGACTTTGTCCATAATCAAGAGTTGAAGGCCGAAGTGTATTAATTAAACAACATATATTAGCATATAAAATCTCTATTGTAGGTACTATCCTGCAGTAGAGATTTTTTTGCATGATAGTAGAATATCATCCAGATGAATCCTATTATGACCCTGGAAGAGTGGCAACGTACAATTAAGCCTGCACATATACTCCTCTTACAGTCATCTCCCGATGATCATTCGGATCGTTGGGTATCATTTCCAATTGGAACCGCATATGGGTATATGGACTGGATTGACAAGCTTGACCAGGTGCAATTAGGGGACCACACAGAACTGGCCGCAACAACCTTTTCAATTGTAACAGACCGTCGGCGTCGTGGTACGGAGTCAATTAATCGTGCAACAATTGCCAAAACGCTGACCGCAAATGGATTCCCTCTTACTTATACTTCGCCGGCCGAGTATTTTACCAGCATTCCCAAATACAAATTCATCTTTTCGCCCGAGGGCAACGGAATAGACTGTCATCGCCACTACGAGGCACTATTAGCGGGGTGTATTCCTGTTGTTGAAGACCGCCCAGAAATACGCAAGAAATACGGCGACTGTCCCATTTTATATACAAAGGATTACAGTGAAATCACGCCCGAATATTTGGAGCGGGTCTATGAGGAAATGCGCGGGAAAACGTATGATTTCTCGCGTATGTTCTTTGATACATATTCACCCCAAGAAAAATTCTTTATTCAACGATTCGGCAATTACTGGTGTAAGCGGTTTGGGAAACGTATTCCTTATCCCCCAGCTACCTCAATAGCCAAGTAAGCGCCAGAACCACGAACTCTGAGCCGCTGCCGCGCCAGCCTTTGCATACTCCTCCAGCTCCTTCTCGCCGGCCACCGCCACAGGCTTGGGGGGCTCTAATGCAAGCACAGGGGGCTCGGCAGGAACCTCAACAACTGGCTTCGGTGTCTCCTTCACCCCCGCACGCAAGCTCACCTCCTTCACCTTATCGGCCCACGCAGCGGGCGTCGTAGTAACAGGCACGTGGAAGATAGCAGCATCCAGTAAAAACGTATTGTAGTACTCGTAGGGTGAGCTCGCGGTCCCAGCTTTCGTCAAGTCGCTGATTATCTTGGCCTTGACCTTGTCAAAGCGCCGCCCAAACGCCTCTTTTATAATGGGAAGCGTTGTACCCTTCTTCAAAATGTTAAACACCTCAGGGTACTTCACCTGACGACCCGAAACAGGCATCACATTCGCGCTGTAATAGTCCTTGAAGCACACGTGAGCGGCGTACTCCAGGATATCACGTAGCGCAATACGACTCGTAGGGGACGTGGTTAAGAGCGCAGCATCCACCATCTTCGGTCCGCGCTCCTGGGCCCCTCCCACTGCACCCATCTGTGGAGTCTGCATAGTCCGAGGCCATAGCTTCTTCTCTTCAACGGCTGCCGTACGCTGCTCCTGGTAAAAGGCAAGAACGGCCTCTAAGATATCCTCTGCATAAATTGCCTTCTTTGTAGTGACCGTAGGGGCTTGAATTGCCGAGGCGGAATCAGACATCGGGGGATTTCTGCTGGTACGGACATTTTCGGACCAGGAAGCGGGGCGCGTTGCGCTCTGATAGAACCGGTCTTAACCTCCCACACTCTTAATAGGTATGCTCACGACTGCAGGTAAGGCGCCCGGTGCGCTCTATGAATTAGTCGCCCGTGGAAAAAAAGACACATATTTCTTTTCAGAAGGCAAGGCCGCTGAAAACCCGTTTGATACATATTATACACCCACGGCTCCACGAATTCCCGAAGTCCGCGTGCAACAATCCCTAAATGCCGCTGATTTCGGACGCCCCGTTGAATTTACCATTGAAACATATGGTGATATCCTCACAGACGTATCGGTTCTCATTGACCTGCCGGCGTGGTTTGAGAGTCTGCCATTTAGCGCAGCCCTTGGACCTACTACCGTCCGTAAAAGTGTATTGGAAAATGACTGGCGTTGCAGTGACGTGGATGCAAGCGGTGTTTCGTTCGGTTATATTAATGGAATCGCCTATTATCTCTTTGAGCGAATCCAGGTGTTTCAGGACCGTATCCTATTAGTGGATATTACAGGGGACTCATTGCAGGCTGTGCATATAACGGAGTCATCCTACAATCAGTCCTTCTTGCGAGATGCTATTACGGGACGACACGGGGGGTCAGAGCGGGCCGTGGGACTAAATGCGGCCCCTGGCCAGCTACGTCTGCGGATTCCATTTCCAGGCTGTCAGGATGTTGGCGACGGGGGTTGGCCGCTGTGTGCAACGCGGGACCAGAATTTTCGTGTGAGGCTTGTATTGCGGCGATTAGAGGATGTAGTGGAGGGGTCCGATGGTCATTTCAACCCGAACCCGTGGGGACCTGCCTTGGGCACGGTGGTACCTGGGCGGAATTTTACGGCGACGGACCGTGATGGGACCACAATCACGGCGCGCAGTCTGCCGCGTGAGCGTATTGGAAAACCACTCATTCAGTTGGAGACCACGCAGCTCTACATTACACCCCGTGACGTGAATGCAATTAGGGATGCGGCCGAGATTCACGTGCCATTCCGCAACTACACGGACGAGGAATACACATTCAATGAGCCCGAGTATGCACCCATAGACAAGGCGGGTGGTGTGGCAGCGGTGCAGCGCCGCCTAGAAGGCCGCCATCCTGTAGAGCGGGTTGTCTGGTATATGCGCGAGGCCCAGGCTCTTATGGCAAACCAGCGGTGGAACTTTGCCACCCAGGATGTATATGCTGGACCGGCGGCGGCTCAAAATTCAACAGGTCAGTTCTATTCTAACGCGACCCTCATAATAGCGGGCAAGAATCGCGAGGACACGTGGGGACCGGCGGTGTGGCAGGACGTGGAAGCGCTTGTAAAGGACGAGCGGGACTGTGGGAGACACCAGAATGAAATACGGTGGTCCCTAGGGGCACAGTATGAGCGACCAAATCCGGCGGCGCGACAGTTAGAGGGTGCGGTGAATTTCTCTACTGCGGACCGGCCGACGCTGCAGATGACCCTCTACAATGTCCAACATAACCCTGTAGTAAATCAACGGAAGACCTATATGCAAATCTGTACAGAGCAGTGGGCAGTTATGGAGGTGAAGGACGGGCGTTGTCGTATGTTATTTGCAAATTAATAACAAGTAGACCATATGAGTATGTCTGGGCCATATATGTGCTCACGAACTGGGCTGACGTGTATTTTAGCGGCACTGAACAATTACAGCGGATACGATGTATTTACTGTAAATCCGCTACCTCTGCCGACGAAGATGTTGGATTTCGTACATCTATTTGGAACCCTAACAGATGAAGAGATGACCTTGATTTGCATTCCTGGCCGAGTATTTCACGCGCTGTATTTGGGTGGTGTGCGCCTACCAGAGCATATATTTGCAATACGCGGGTCTCATATATTTAATTACATTTATGCTGACTATTACTGGTGGCGTGTGGATACAAAATACGGTCGGCGGGAAAAAATACATTTGGGCGAGGTGGGTCTGGCGGATGACATGTTGTATTTGCCGTATTTGAAATCTGATTTGGCGAAATTTCAGAAAGAAATACAGGGGTGGAAAATACCACGAGAAAATGCCTACTACGCGGGCATACGTGTGGCCATATTAAATTCTATAACTGCTAACTAGTAGATATGAGTACTAGTTACCCGCCTAAATGGATAGCGGCCTGTACGGGCCTACGAGACAGATTGCGCACAGTATTTCCTACTGTAGTACTACCCACGACAGGAGACCGACTGGCTGTAATAGTAGAAATGCGAAATGACCCGTATTTGGAGGTTGTGATGGAACTATTTATACGTCAGTTGGCCGGCCGCGGGTGGAGATTTTGTCTGATGCACGGTCACGCAAATAAAGATTTGGCGGCGGGTCTGCAGGCGGCGTGGCCAGGCCTAGAGTTGGTGCATTTAGACACAGACAATTTCACAATTGAGCAGTACAACAAGTTTTTGATGTCCCCGCGACTCTTTTGGAATATACTACCTGGCTCTCCGCGTATTATACTGCGTTTTGAGTTGGACACGGTGTTGATTTCAGGCGAACTGGACAGATTTTGCGAGTACGACTACGTGGGCGCACCGTGGCATCCAAGTAAGCCGTGGGCGGCTCCTCACGGTCGTGTAGGAAATGGGGGTCTCACACTGCGCAACGTGGCTGCAATGAAGCGGGCTATTAGTGTGATGTACAAGCCAGGAATGAAGTGCAACGAGGACGGATTTTTCAGTGTATTTTGTGCGCAGCTGTTGCAGTTTGCACCGGTTGATGTTGCCCGTGAATTTGCGGTTGAATCGTGGCCGATTGAGGACCGCCCGTTGCCGTGTGGATTTCATAAGCCGTGGAGCCAGCTCAGTAAAAAAGCGATGCCTCGTGTGTATAAGGTCATAGATGCGGCCTATAAGACCGACGAAGGACAATTAGGGGATTCTAGTGTGGTTGAATTGGAGAAGTTGGATTAGGCTTCGCCACTGGCGGCCGCTGCACCGCGCTTCAACACCTTGGCGTCAGGGCTCACAATGCTGCCCTTGTACCAGACGAAGCCGGTTTCTTTGAGGAGGGGCGACTCCTCACCCGTGACGACCTTTTTAGAGATATCAACAGCAAAGCCATTATTATAAACCTTAGCCACGTAGTCTGATCTAATCTGAGATTCAACATCAGTCGTAGTTTTCCACCCAGGGCGAATCACTTGGACGTTGCGAATGGACCGATAGACGTCCGCAACGTCTAGCACCGAGCGATTAATGAATAGGCGCAGGGCCTCAGCGTCAGTCTCAAACTGCGTCCAGACTTCAAAGGGAATCTGAATGCCAAATTCAACGCCGGCGCGCCTGAGGAGATGTTCTAGTGTGCGCAGACCAGTTGGCACGGCAATTTCAATGCGCAAGAAGAGTTCGCGCAAGAGCTCTGAACCGGCCACCGCACACGTGTTATAGCAGTCCCACAACGCCATCTTGAGTTCATTAATTTTCTCCTGAGTACCAAGGGCCGTCTGGACGGACTCCTTTGTACTGTCACCAAGGAGATACTTTGTGCGAAGCTCTAGTGACTGAATGCCATCTACACGGTACATATTCATAAACCAGTTGTCCGTGATATGCTGTATTGTGCGATACATATTGGAGATGTACTCGCGCTTGTGCGAGGCAGTGAGAGCCCACAGCCACATCTCGGCCGGCAGACCGCCACAAGGGATGTCACCCATTGTACGAGCAGGGGCAGGGGGGCCACCACCACGATTGCGCCACTCAAAGTAGTGGGGGTTGTGGATGCCCGTCTCCATAATCTTCAAGGTGTTCCAGTTGAAGCCCTTGTGGCACGCCGTACAGAACATCACGGGACAGCCCTCCGTCCGCTGGACTCCCATACCACAATTAGGGCACGGCTTGGTATCCTTCGCGAGCAAGGCCACGGTGGCCTTGTCCTCGTCCTTGCATGTATGCTCGGTGGCATCGCGCTCCTTTCCCTTATTGGCATAACACGTAGAGCAGGTGTAGTTCTCACACACACCGCAACGCCAGGCTGTGCTTAGCCAGCCGTTGCAGTCCGTCACCATACATTTACGGTGGAACTCCACTTTGGGTTTCTCGGGCTCAGGGCCTCCTGCACCTCCGCCACGCGCCCGTACTGGCTCCTCGCCACGAAGCATACGCTGGACAGGGTACTTTGCATCGTTCAGCTCCATCTGAAGTTTGTGAGCCTCCTTCTCGGCGACCTTATAGTCCTTATTAAGGGCCAGCAACATAGTCCTTACTTCTTCCTCCTTGGCCTTCAGGCGCTCCTCCATTGGCTTGATGACCTCTTCCATTGCCCGTCGGCCTCGTACAATGATCTCCACGCGAGGCATAGTGGCCGGCAAGAACGACTCTTCGCGGCGCCACAGGAGTTCGGCGCGGTGGTGTTGGTAGTCCTTGTCCATCCACGTCTTGTTAAACGTGGTCAGCATAAACCGGCGACCCCAGCGCGCCTTACAGTGCATACAGTGTGCATCGTCGGCGGTCTCGGTGAGATAACGCTGCGCACAATGGATGCAGCAGCTGTTTTGGCACGTAGGGCACGTAATAGGACGGCGTATAGTTTTTGTGTAAGTGTTAATACAAATCGGGCATTCTGCAGGTTCTTCAGGGGTGGGCTTGGATGCGGCTTGAGTGGCTGACATAGTAGGCTTGACACGGGGGTGACTGTTAGGTGGGCGCCTTAGGAGGCTTCAAATTTTCCAGGAGGGGACATTGCGACGTAAAAATAATAGCAGGTGTGTATTGTAGTTGTGTTGTAGTGGGTCAAGAGGTGAATATCAGGTCTCCGTTTATAGATCCTCGCGTTCGTATGCTTCTTCGCCCTTGGTCTTGTAGAAGTGGCGCTGGAATTCGTGTTCTTCGCTATCTAGGTCCGCGAAGTCCGATAGGTCAGCAGTGGCGGTAGAGCTATAGGGTCTTAGCAGCAGGTGCGAGTAGGATTCGGGCGCGGTAGGAATGTAGAAGAGGGTCCCATTGGATGACTTGTAGGGTTTGTAGTGGGCGGCCTCGGGTTCGTACATTCTGAGGTGGGTGCTGACGCTGGGTGAATCGTGGAGGAGCAATGGCTCAAACTCACCGCTCACACGGAGGTCCGTGTAGATTGCCTGGATGTAGGAGAGGGCAGCCTCAGGCGCACCGCGGAAGACGAGCCACATATGCGGGGCACTGTCAGGGGAGAGCGGGAGGGCCGCAGTGATGTCCTGGTGCTGCTCGTCGGCGATGCCCATCCTTGGGTCGTTTGTATGGCAACTGCTGATGAGGTCAAGTTCATAGAAGACCCCATTCTTGCCAACGACGCCAAGGAACTGCCTGTAAGCAGTGTAGGCATCACGTGTGTGCTTCTCGCAAAGGCGTGCAATGGCCGCTAGGACCACGAGCGGGCTACTGGCACCATAGGGAGCGGGGATGTACGTGATGGCGGGGTCTGTTTTAGCCGGCGCCTCGGTGGAGTCTGCAGTAGCCTCCATTGATACAGGGTCGGCAGCGGCCTCGCGCCACTCATGGGAGGTCTTGTGCCCGCCCCCACTACACCCGTAATAGTGGCCCTCTAGTTCAAGGTAGTTTAGCTTACCTGTCTCCAAAGGTGTCTCCTTGAAGAGCGGCTCATAATACTCTACGCCGCAATCACGGGAGATGGTCTGAAGGAGGTCGGTGAGCCCCTTCTGCCAAGTGTCCTGGTGAGACGCGGGGACGTAGAGGACGAACCAGCCGTGGTCGGACATATAGGAGGTTATGGGCAGAGGGTATGAGAACTCCTCTGCGCATATGTGTTTGATGTCCTGGGATGGGTACTTGTGGTACCTGTAGTCATTGAAGTGGAAACACGCACCACTGGACGTGGCACCGAAGACGAAGCGGGGGCGTTTAGTAAGCGACCCAAAGTTGTGGGCGTTGATGGCAAACATCGTTTGCTCAAAGGAGTACCCCTTGATGGGGTTGGCGAGGAGAACAAGAAAGTTGGACATTTGGCTTGGATTGGCTTGTGGCAATGGGGGGGGCGGCAATTAGGGTGGTGCGGTGGGCTGACTTCAAATTTTCTAGGAGACCCCATCGCATTAGAGCGCTGCTAGTACATCAAAATCAAACGTCATATCCTCAGGTTTCTTGACCGACGTCCGCAACAATGTACCATAATTGTAAATAGTTTCACGCACGCGCCCATTGTTCATATATACTAAACATACACCGTGAAGCTTCCCATCCTTATAATTGTACTCTTCTAATGTATTTCCAGAACTATCAAATAATTCGCACTTCCCATTGTAAGACCCAGCGCGCATAACACACCGTTGCCACGGCTGGCCCGTTATATACCACGACTCTTGTACGCCGTCCTTTTTGCCAGCCACAAACCGTTCGTGGCTAAGGAGTTGGCCCTCGGGTGCCCAGCGTTTATAATCACCGTGTAACTGTCCATTTAAAAAATTACACAATGACATTAACTTTCCATTATCATAATAACACTCGGACCCTCCTTCTAATACGTCATCCTTGTACGCGCGTTTTTCTACAAGCCGACCCTTACGAGTATGAATGGTAAATGGGCCGTGTTTTTTCCCACCTTCATTAAACGTAGTCGTTACAATATTGTCGTGGCGGTTGATTTCTTGTGTTTGTCGTGGAGAGCCAGCAGGGCGTAATGCAGGAGATGATGGAGGGGACGATAAGGGAGATGGATGTCGCGGTGCGTATGATTTCGGAGGATATGAACTCATGCACACACGTTCTAATATTCATCCTCCATTACAGTATAAGTCCGTATTTCATCCAACGTTGGGGTTTCACCAATACGAGACATAAATTGCATAATATGATTCACAGTACCGTCACGGTTGAAATACAACGTAGGCGCGGAAATATCTCCATTTATATAGTGAGAAATACTGAAATACGTCGTACTGTTTGGGAAATACGTGTATTCGGGTCCGTGTTTTTGCCCGCGGTCATTTAGCGTATAAATCTTCTTGTATCCGTCAAATTCAGTATCTGTACATACTGTTAATGTCTCGTCGTCACTTAATTGCATAGGCTTGTGTATTTGGCTGCGTGCTCACACTTGTAGTGCGTTGTGTATCAATTTTACCACACGTTACATATACACCGTTGTCATATGTGTATTCAGCGATTGGCTGTTGAAATGCATCATATAATTCATATGTCCCGTGATACTGCCCGTGTTTCATTGTATAACGTTCGGCAGGAGTTCCAGTGAGATAATATGTTTCTTGTAGGCCGTGGCGGACGCCATGTACATAGCGTTGGTGGGACAACATATGGCCGTGCGGCGACCAACTTTTACAATCCCCGTGTAAGCGATTTGCTACATACATAGAGCGGCGTATGCATTTTGCAGTTGAAGCGGAATATATTTCTACAACACCTTCTAATAGTCCGTGTTTGTAAGTACGCTTTTCTATCAAATGGCCGTCAAGTGTATGTACAGTGTATGTGCCGTGTCTGTTACCCGTGCTGTCAATATAATATGACACAAGACAGTCCTTGTTATCTTTATCATACACGAGTTTTTTGTATGTACTATTGTTCATGCTACCATATACTATTAGGACGTTGTTAGATTCCCGTGTGTGATGTGTCCAAAAATTGAGTTACACGTGGCTTACCAAAAACGCCACACACGTGTATACATCATGGAACTCAAGCCAATTCTAAAGTGGGTAGGAGGAAAGACGCAGATTCTGGGCGCGGTCATTGCACAAATGCCGCGTGTAATTGAACACTATTATGAGCCCTTTGTGGGTGGTGGGTCGGTACTATTAGGGGTGTTGAATGAGCGGGCCGCGGGTCGCCTGACGATTCGTGGAACGTTGTATGTAAGTGATTTGAATGCGAACTTGGTAAATCTATATAAATGTGTGCAGGCGGACCCTACGGGTCTTATTCGCGAACTGGGCGTACTATCAAATGAGTATGCGAGTTGTAGGGAGTTGAAGGGGGCGCGGGTACCGACGACCCACGTAGAGGCACTGGAGTCCAAGGAGTCGTACTATTATTGGGTGCGGGGGAGGTTCAACGGACTTGTAGGGGAGGCACGGCACGGGGTGAGTGCGGCGGCGATGTTGGTGTTCTTGAACAAGACGTGTTTCCGTGGGCTCTACCGTGAAGGTCCGCGGGGATTCAACGTGCCGTTTGGGAATTACAAGACCCCTGGGATATATGATGCAGACAATATAATGGCTGTATCACGTGCATTTAGGGGTGTGGTGTTTCAGTGTTGTGATTTCGGCGTGGCGCTGGCGGGTGTGGGAGCGGGGTCATTTGTGTATCTGGACCCGCCCTACGTGCCTGAGACGGCGACGAGCTTTGTGGGCTACACGGCGGACGGATTTGGGGCGGCGGACCACGAGCGGCTGTTTCAGCGCTGTCGTGAATTTCGGGGGTGCGGGGCGAAGTTTCTGTTAAGTAATGCGGATGTGCCGTTGGTGCGGACGGCCTTTGAGGGATATAGAGTAGAGACCGTGGAGTGCAAGCGGGCTATTAACTCAAAAAATCCTGGTGCCGTGGCACGGGAGGTACTTGTACGAGATGTGTAGGAGCCGCCCCGTTTAAAAACATTAAATTACATCTCTAATAGAATTTTTTGATGCAAGAGATTTCGGAAATCACGCTGGCAAAATATTTCGTGGACGCCGGCGACCTGGCTAGCCTCCAAGAATTTATCCTGAACGAGATTTCCGAAATCACGGATGTAAATCACGGCTATATTTTTCAGAAGATTTACATTCACGCCTGTTTGAAGCATCAAGATGCAATAGCAAAATGGCTTGTAGAAGAGTGTTACCCGCAGCTTAATGGGATGGACCAAATTGCTATTAGACCAGCACTTGCATATGGACGGACTCTATTAGCAAAGAAGCGGGCGTGATTTGTAAGAAAATTTGAACGAGTGCGGGCAGCGGCGATAAAAGGTAGAGCTAACAAGCTAGCCAATCCAAGCCAACAATGGGAGAATATCCGTACGACTGTGAGAAGTGTGGTGGAGCGTATGAACGCTGTGGTACAGAGCACGACGAGTATGAAGAGCACGACTGTGACTCGGACTGTGGGTCTGACTGTGATGGGTGTGACGAGCGCGAAAAGTGCGAAGGTGGGCAATTCTGTTGGGAGCCTGGCGTCGTATGTGTGGTGACCGAGGTGCATATTGGAGACCCTACGAACGCTGATGGCTTGCGAGGTGGGGAACAATTAATAGCGGCAATGAAAAATGTAAAGGTAGGGGATGTGTTGTATGGTGAATACAATGGAGGGGGATATGCGGAAAATATTGATGGGCACCCTGACCTGGAGGTGTGTGTGTCTGATGACGCACAGTATTCAAAGAACTATGTAATGGCAAAGGTGTGGTGCTGGAGTTGTTACCGTAATACACATTAAATTGGAAATACGAAATCATATGCCATAATTTACGCGCCATCCACCCAGCTCCCTAAGAGGACGAGTAGGGATGCCAAAGAGCGGAAATGCGGGAGGCGCGATGGTCGCGGGGCCGAAATACGTTGGCTGCTGGGGCTGTAGCTCCTGGACGATGATGATTTCAGTATTTGTGCATGCGGGTCTGTAAAGTAAAAATAAACTGAGTGCTATTAGGGTTAGCACAAGGAGTAGCTTGTAGGATATTTTGTATTTCATTGCGTGCTTACTGAGTGCTAATATTACTTTTTAGATGGGGCTGCTACACGTGGCACAGAGAGATACTGGATTAGCTCGTGGGCAATTACGCACTTGTCATATGCATAGCTAAAGAGTTGCGGACAATCTTCGTGCATGTAGAATCGGGCGTTGGGTGGCAGCAAGCGCAGATTCCGTTCATAGCACTTCATGGCTTCATTTTGAGCAAAGGCTAAGCAAGGATGGGGCGTGGTAGGCTCGGTGGACATTGTGGGCTTGTTGTGGGCTTGGTTAGCAGAGCGGTCGGCAGTGTGTGCTATTAGGGTCGTGGAGGGGTTCAAATTTTCTATCAGCTTATCATATAAAAATGTTAATAGAATGTTTGTATTGTGTTTTTGCGATTACACTTAAGCCAACATAGTGCGCCACTCGGATGCCCGCAAGATGCGGACGCCATACTCGCGGGCCTTTGCGGCCTTGCCAGATGCAACAGTCGCAGGGTTTTCCGCATCGCTGACAATTAGGTAAGTAGTCGTGCGCTTGACGTTGTCATCTTGGGTGTAGCCGGCAGCGGTGCTGGCGGCAGCAAGGGCCGCATCACGGAACCCAGTCATACAGATGCTGCCTACGCGGGCAGGAGCCGGCGCTCCCGCACCACCTCCTGTAGCAGCTGCAACGGGCCTTGCAGCACTCACCCCTACATGTCGGTTCCAGCTCTCCACATCGGCCTTGATTGCAGGTACGAGCCCACAGAACTCGCCCCACGTCTTGGCGCTCCAGCCAGCAGGTGGGGCAGAGGCCACAGTCCAAGCGGACCAATCAGGATAGGCCTCAAGGGCCGTTGCCAGCTTAGCCTTACCGAAGCCACGGGGAATTGCCGGTGAAGCCAAGACCTTCTTGGAGAAGTCCGCCATACGCAGCGCCGTGGTCAAGCGCTCCTTCAAGCGCGGACCCGAAGTCCGCCCCAGGAGGCCGGCGAGAATTTCATCGGGTGTTGCAAGGATTTCAGCCAGGGTCTGTACGCGTCCCTCTACAAGCGCCTTGGCCGTCGCTGGCCCAGCACCATCCACTTCAAGGACTTTTAGGGAGTGGTCCAGCTTCGCGCTAACCTCTTCGGCCGTCTCACCAGCGGCGCGGATATTGACGCCGTCCCAGGAACCAGCGGGCAGCTGAACGGCCGCCGCCTTCACGACGCCCTCCACAATGGGAATCACGTCACCCGAGCGGCGAATCGTGACGCGGGCACCAGGGCCGATGCCGTTATCCTGGACGAACTTGCAGTTGTGCCCTGTCACATACGTAATAGTCGCTCCACCGATTTCCACGGGGGCAATCTCAAGGCGGGGAATATAGACGCCCTGGCGGCTGATGTTCCACTCCACGCGGACCACAGTCGTCTCTGCGCGCTGGTCATCCAGGGCCATCTTGAAGGCCACTGCATCGGCGGGATTCTCGGCGGTCTGTGTGGGAACGGATGCAGCCTGGCCCACGACGATTCCATCAATATCGTAGGGCGAGTCTGCGCGGCGGGCAAGTAGGCGGCTAGCGAGGGCGTCACCCGTTAGGCCCAGAACAGTCGCATTCCACGGGATTTCATAGCCGGCGGCTGCGAGAGTCTTGAACTGGTCCATACGACGGATATCGGCCGGCGCGCAAATCTGGTAGGCGACAAAGCGGAGAGGGAGTACAGCGGCTCCCTTGAGGCCGACGACCTTTTCATTGTGGAGCCAGCCATTGACCTGTGAGCGGGCAGGCGTGGTTCCCTTGACATCGGCTTTCCGCATTACGACCTCACCACGAACAAGGTGAGGACCACCAGCACCCCGTACAAGTCCAGCAATGTGGGGCACGTAGGGGGTGATGTCGGCGCCGATGGTACCGTTACCACGATTGTAGAGGCGGCCAGTGCGGCTGTCCCAGAGCACACTGACACCATCCAGTTTATCAGAGAGTACGTAGGGGCCCTTCTTGGTTTCAAAGAACCGCTGAAGAGCCCGCTCGCCAAACTTGCCCTTGTCCAGGGATGGCAAGGGGACTGGTAGGGGGATGGTGTCGGCCTTTGGGGTCCAACCAGTTGCATCCAGGGCCGCAGCCGCAGCGGGGTCTTCGCGTTTTACACGGGCTTCAAGTGCATCATATTCTTCATCTGTCATAATAGGCTTGCCTGTTGTGAAATAGGCTTCCTTGGCTTGGAGGAGGGTCTTCTTGAGTTCAGAGAGCGTGGGCATCGTGGCGGTGCTTATAGGGGTGGCAGGTGCGCGCGTCAAATTTTCATGCGTTTTCATTAAGTGATACAACGTTAGTCAAAACTGTTGTTAAATATGTACGAATCCCAAATGATGTAAGCATTACTTTTTGATTTCGTTGTTTAATTCCTTTTGAATCAATAATAGATTGTAGTGCAAGTATATCTTCGCTAGCAGTTAGGCCTAATGTGTATGCCTTTGTAATAAGTTCTACATTTTGTATATTAGAATCAAATATTGTAAGCAACCTATAAGGCACATCTTTTGTTAAGTCAGCCCCCTTTTCAAATAATTCATCCAGCGAACCAGCGCCAACCACTTTAATTTTACTAATTTTTTCACTAACGCTGTTATTAGATTCTCCTAAAAATATTGGTAATGAACTGGGTACGCTTGTACTCATTTTGGCCGAACCATCCAAACCAGGAACAGATTTTGTATAGATTATAACTGGAGGATGATAATTCAAACGTCGTGCAATATCACGTGCTAAACGAAAGAACGGGTCCTGATCAATACCAGCAACTATAATACATTTTCGTGATTTAGAAAAGCAGGGGAGTATTTGAACTAACGGGTAAAAATACTCTCCTAAATTCTGTTTTTCACCAAAAATGTGATTTAGAGTATTTATGCTAACAATGCGCATAATTGATATAAGAATTTCATATTCGGATGAGCTAAATCCATCTGAATTAATTCTAAAATGAGTATTTGTAGAATTAAATCCTAGCGCACCTAATTGTTTTAGAGTAGCATTTACATTTTCTGTCATTGTGTTTATATCAATCCCATCACGGAAAATCTTCTCGTCGTCAGCAATCATAAATTCTATTTTTTCAGTTAAATGTTTCTGTAGTTCTAAGCACAATTTTAATGCGGGTAAATGGCCAATATGAAATTCAGCCTTTGACGGTCCGCGTCCAGTGTATATGAAATATGTATCAGATGAAAAATCAACAGTGTCAAACCCACGATGATATGTAAGTATAGATATGTGATTATGTGCTATACCCAATGACCTAATAGTTCCAAGATCTTGCTCATTAAACATTTTTAGTCCAAAATTATCAACGTCAGATGACATTATTAATCTGACGGTTTGTACTTTATAAATACAAACTGTTGTATTTAGATTCACTCATAGGAAATGCTGACGCTGTCGCCACCATCCATCACGACAGTGAGTTGCTCGCCTTGCTCGCAGCGCTTGGCGATGACGTCGTCATTGAGGAACTCACGAATGGCAAATAGGGGGATTGACTGAGATGGCTCATTGCCTACACTGATGAAGGTGTCAAGGCGGTCTCCCACTTCATTACAGAGCTTGTTGTAGAGCTCAAAGAAGCGCTCAACTGCGCAAGCGCGGGCGACCTCCCAGATAGGAGTGATAAGGAGAGGCCCCTCATAGTTGCGGTGCTCGTGTTTATAATGTTGAATAACGTGGTATTGCATTGTGGCGTGTTGGTTGGGTGCAGTTAGGGAGTGCGTGTGAGCTGCCTTCAAATTTTCCGCGGTTAGCTACGCACATAAAAAATTATAGAGGAGGTTGCTTGTTTTGTGTGTTTTGTGTGTTTTTGTGTGTTTTTGTTTGGATGTGGGGCGCTTATTAGATGGCATCAATGTTGATATCACCGTTAGGGAGGACGGCGAGGGCCTTCTTGGCCTTGCGGTCCCACGAGGCGTCTTCGTAGGCGGGAGGGAGGTCGCGCTCCTTGGCGCCGCCCTTCTTGATGGCGGCGGGAGGAGGAGGGGCGGGGCGGCCCTCGGCAGCGGCCATCGCGCACTGGAATTTGTAGTTGTTTTCGTCTGCAATGCGGTAGGCGCGCTCCTCCTCGGTCTCTTCCTCTTGGTCTGACTCGGCCTCCTCCTCTGACTCGTAGTCAAACTCAAAGCCGCAGTCGTCATCCTCCCCGCCGGCGCCGCCGCCGAACTTAGGGTTGATGATTTCCTCCGCGGCCTGGGACGTGGTCATCCAGGAGGGAATTTCGCCGGCGCGCTGGAGCTTCTTGGCGGCCTTGCGGTCCATAACGCCGACGACATCAAACACGTCATCGGCGGCGATGCCCTCCTCACTGAGCTCACCCTTGGTGGTCTCAAAGTCGCGGGGCGAGAGGATGACGACGTCGCCGACCACAATGCAGGTGGCGCGCTTGTTGCGGAGGAGGTTACGGATGGTTGCGAGGTGGGTACGGAGGTCGGCGGTGAGAACCTGGACGCGGGAGCAGCCGAAGTGCTTCTCAACGCGGCCATAGAGGACGCCGAAGAGCTCACCATTCACGGCGTCTTGCACCATATCCTGGTTCTTCTTGGCCTTCATCTGGGCGACGCGGTTAAGAGGGCGCGACGCAGCCTTCTTGGCCTTGGCGGCCTTGGAACCGGACTTGGACATATTGGACTTGTCAGTAGGCATGTTGGCTTGTAGTTGGGGCTTGGGGTAGCTTGGGGGCTTGGGGCTTGTAACTTTACCTGGCGGTGCTCTTATATGTCGGTCCCTTATACCCTTCAATTTTTTACGTCTTATAGCTAATACAGCTATTACATTCACGTAAAAATAATAGGGGCCTGCTATTACAGGTCCCTGGGGTGTGCAGTGACCCTCTATTAAAGTCTGTTGGCTGTAGTAGAAGGTTGCTATTAGGAGTGGTTAGGCCAACGCAAATAAAAAAATGAGTGAGATTTCATCACTCCCAGCTGAAGACATTTGGTCATAGGCATTCTTCACGATAGACTGTTTCCATACTCCGCCAATGCGGACCCAGGGCCCTATCTGCCTAGTCAGAGTTATCGGGAGCTATGTGGAACTCCCCTGGGACTTGCTCTAACCCAACCCGATTCCACCCGCGACACCGCGTGAGCACCATAAGTGCTGCACGGGCTCCGAACAGGATACGCTGTCTCCAAGTGCAGCCCCAGTAGAACTGCACCCAGCATAGTCTTGGTAGGCGCCCCAACTGCGCCCGCCAGCTAACGGCTCGTCCCACTCCTGTAAGTGGCGTTCTGCTTCAGGTAGCAGTAACCGGTCCTCTACTCTATGCACCACCCCACGGGTTAGCCTGTGGTCAGCCAGGGCCAGTGGATGGCCACAGGCTACTTGCCACAGGATAGTGCTAAGATAAGAGTTTGCCCACCCACACTTAGGGACCTTTTAGGGGCAGATAATGCGTATAAGGAGAGCGTCTTCGCCTAGACCGCCCGTAAGAGGGGGGTGTAAGCGCAACGCGATGCTCCTAAGGGATGGCTGCTTCCACCCCTTTGGCCCGCCGGCCGGTCTATAGTGGGGCAAACTGCCCGTTTTCAATTTTTTATTGTACTTGAATAAGGGGTCTATTACGGGGGTGTAAATGCACTAGCGCCCGCCTATTACGGGGGTGTATTTCAAGTGGATTAAAAAATTGAAATCGGCCGTTTTGCCCCACTATAGGGTACCCACAGAGGCCTAGGAGGCTACGTGGGTAGGACAGAGGCAAGCTCACGTTTGAAACCACCTGCGGGTGGCGTAGTGGTACACTACCCTGTCTGACCCCCACCGATAGATACTGGCTCGGCCAGAGAGGCTTGTACCCTCTCTGGCTGCCCCTGGATCGGTGGGTTTGTGCGCTTGGGCACAGGTGCTTCGCACAGCGGCGTCTCCTTCGGTGTAGGGGGGCGTTTAGCGAGTGCAAGGGGCCCCTGGTGCTGCATCCACACGTCTGTAACCGCTCAGTATAAGTGGTCGTCCCCGCCAGGCTAATACCTGGGCTCGGGCCCGAAAGGGTCTGGGTAAGTAGTGTGGGGGTAGGAGTTTCCATGACTCCGCGACAGGGCTGTACGCCCCCATCTGTGACAGGGTGGGGGTGTTTGGCACCGAAAGGTGCTTCTCGGGTTAAAGGCAGATGTACAACGGCGAGCTGTAGAATGCAGTGGCCTTGTGGGTGTAGTATCTTGGGTTCTAGCTTGGAGCCAAGCAACGTTCGCGACCATCGTGCCCGTCAAACGGCTTAATCGGCGCAGCGGAGGACGGGCGAGAGCAATACTCTCGTCAGGTGTGTGCCCACCACCCCTCTCTTAACCGGCAATCTGCAACAAACGTCACCACCTCTACCGCTTCGGCGGCCCCCGCTGCTTCGGCAGCCCCTGCCACACCCGCATACGTGGCACCCCCTCCCCACCTCCTCACCGACCTTGCGGAAGAGTGTCTCGCAATCGACAAGGTAGTCGAGATGGACTGGATTGATGGCGTGGACACCATCTCGCGAGAGATGGTCGAAGCTGCACTCGAGCCTGTCCGCAAGTACCTGGACGCGGCCTTCTGGGACTACACCAAGGACCAGATTAGCAGCGTCGTCGTCGGCGACATCTCGGGTCCCCTCCTGGAGCTCTTCCTCGAGTACGAGCGCGTCTACACTCGGTTCAGCTACTACTGCGACCTCGGTACCTTCAAGTCTGTCCTGGATACTCGCCAACGCATCGCCGAGCGCGCGGTGCGGATGGCTGAAGTGCCCGAGGAAGAGCCCGAGCCCGAGCCCGAGCCTGACTACCCCGAGTACGACGACGGCCTGTCTGACCACTCGGACGACGACGAACCTGTCCGCTGCCCGCGCAACTGCGGCGACTGCGGCGGCCTTCGCTACGGTTGCGGCCTCACACGGCGCGACATTCGTCGGTACGACCAACATCCTTGGACTCCCCCCGTGCCCCGCCGCGAAGAGCCGTCTGAGCCAGCCCCCGAGCCCTTAACAGGCGGCGGGGCGGGCTTTGACCCTGCGCACGACATCCAGTACGACCCCGAGCCAGACTATGCCGCCCCTCCCGCCACACCATCCCACTGGGTCATCACGGCCTCGTGTGCGCAGTTCGGCGACTGTACCGAGTACTTCCAGTGTCAGACTGACACTCGCGAGGAGGCGCTCGGGCAGATACGGATGGCCTGTATGGATATCCGCGCCAACGCCCCTGAGTGGAAGCGTGCCGAGTACGATAAGCTGTTCTGGGACGGCGAGGCCTCTCCCGAGGCGACGCCACGGCAGTCGCTCTTCGGGGCCTACCGGTCCTACTGCCGCATCGAGAACATCGGCGACACGGTCCATCCAGTAAGCACGGACGACACCTACAGCCTCGGGATGGTCAGTCACTCCAACCTCGAGTCGTGGCGCTTCACCCTCCGCCTCCTCACGGAGGACAGTGAGGAGCACAAGAGCGCCCTCGCCCTGCCGTCTATCTGGAGCCGCGTCCTCCGAGACGACGATGACGACGACTCCGAGGACACGCTTGACAGCGCCCTGGAAGAGGCCGAACGCTTCGCGGACTACTAGAGCCCTCCCAAACCGGCCGCGCGGCCCCCAAAAAAAACAAAACGCACAAAACCAACCACATAATACGCAAACCCCACAAAACCAACCACATAATACGCAAACCCCACAAAAACCCAGAAAAAACGCCCGAAAGGGTACTGGTTTTTTGCTGGGGATATTTTTTATGTTCACCGATAAGCGCTCACTAGAGAGTTACTATTAGGAGTGTAGTGGCATCCAGTGCGTAGTAGCTCGCATCAGGAAAATTTGAAGCACCTGGCTCCCCACCAGGTAAGCACCGCCCACTAGCGACACCCCCTACAAGCCCCCACCCTACAAGCCACGATGTCTTCCACGCCTTCAGCCCCCGCTACCGCTACCACTTGCCGTCGTTCTAGTCGGCTAGCTGCGAAGCCCGCTGTTACTTACACAGAGCCTACCGAGATCCCTGATGAGCTCCTTATGGAGCGCACGAAAACAATGTATGAGGTGCTCCTTGAGGAGCGACTTGCGGAGCGACTTACACCAGCCACTTGTACCTTGTACGGAGTCTATAGGAGAAGCAAACAGGAGTTCCTGAAGCTCTATGAGGACCTCCCTGAAGATGATGTTGAGCGTGTTGCAGCTGAAACATACGTGAAGAGTCTTAAAAATTGGTCCCATCCAATTCTCACGAAATACACTGTGGCACAATCTACTAAGGCTCTCAAGGAAAAACGAGACCTCGCGACTGCAAAAGTGCGTATCAATAAGGATATGTACATTCAGGCAATTAAGGCCTACAATGAGATGCTGGACTTGAAGGCCAAGTTGGCTATATGTGAGAGTACCTTTGCAAAACACTCTGCAGAAATCAGAACTGTGCTAAAATCTGAACGTAGTCAAGAAACCAAATTCATTAAGAATGCCATCTGGAAATACGCAGAGAAGAAATTCAGAGTGCTGCGGACCGACAAGAACAGCGCTATGCACGCAAGTAGTCTCGTATTTGCCATCAGGACTGGGAAATTCCCCAAGGTGATTCCCCAATAAGTAATGAGACGCCTGCCTACACAAAATAACACGACTCACTAGCCTTAGAACATTTTTTGTGAGAAAATTTGAAGCCACCTGCCGACTGTTAGGGTAGGGTGCCGCCACCAACTACAAGCCAACTCACTACAAGCAAAAATGTCCGCTATCCGCCGCTCAGCCCGCATCGCAGCCAGACCCAAGCTCTCCTACGCAGAGCCGGCTGTAATCCTTGATGCGGAGCTGAAGAAGCGCACGAAGGATATGTTTGACACGCTCCTGGACGAAATCCTGGAGGCCACAACGCGCTACTTCAGCGGGGTCGTCGGCAGGACTCGCCGCGAGTTCGTGAAGATGTTCGCGGACCTTCCTAAGGACAATGAGGAGCGCGTTGCAGCCGAAACGTTCGCCAAGATAGTGATGGAAGCGGACACATACTACAAGTACTACAACTACGTCACGGCGTACGTCCAAAAGAACCTCAAGACCAAGGCCGCAGCCAAGGCGGCCAAGCGCAAGATGCGCGCAGAGGAGGACAACGCATTTGAGCGCGCATACTGGGCCTACGTTAGGAAGACGGAGGGCAACCGCTAAACAGACCCGCCCCTAAAAGGCCACCCCCACAAAAACATACCAAGTACCTCCAACATTTTTTATCAGCCAAAAATTTGAAGCCACCGTGACCGCCCAGAAATACGCACCAGCTCCACAAATAAACAAATCACGCACAATGCTCAGTCTATCTGAAGCACAAACCCGCCTCAAGGCCATCGCCGGCACCAGCTATGAAATCCCCAAGACCTCCAATAAGGGTGGTGTGGGGCATCATCTGGAGTCGCTGCTCGGTGTCCCCAAGACCTCCAACTGTCTAGACTTCGCAGACGGTGAGCTCAAGGCGTTCCCCCTGAAGAAACTCAAGGACGGCACACTGGTCCCTAAAGAGACGGTCGCGGTCACAATGGCGACCGGTTTCCAGGACGCCGAATTCACCGACCACCGCGCCGGCAAGAAGCTCTCAAACACTCTCTTCGTCCCCTACTACCGCGACGGCGACCACGTGGAGTACAAGGACCCCATTCACTTTACCCGTGACTCCGCCCTCTACGGAAAGCTCAAGACCGACTATGATACAATTAAGGGCGAGTACGCGTCAAAGGGAAAGCTCAGCTCCAGTACTGGCGAGTACCTCCAGACACGCACAAAGGGCGAGAAGGGCAGTGACACACGCGCCTTCTATGTCCGCACAGGATTCCTCGGCGAGCTTATGAGCGACTCGCACTAGTCCTCCAGTAATGAATCCCCTTGTCGTCAGCACCCTTCCACACTTCTACACGCTCCTCTTTGACCTGCCGCTCCCATACACCCTAATAGTCCTACACTCTTGTTTTTTATCTGTTGCGTGGCACTCTGAGACTCCCCACAATAAACTAGTAGGAGTAGTAGATTACGCCTTAGCAGGGGCTTGGCAAGCTGCCGATATTTGGTATTTCTGGGACACGCGGTATTTCTGGACAGTCCTAGGATGGAATGGCATAGTATTTCTTTGTAACCAAGCAGTTGATATTTCGGGCTGTTCATATAATTTCTGGCATTCCGTGTGGCATTTACTTTCGGCTGCAAAGACAATATATGTAGCGAGCCTATTTGCGAAAATTTGAACCGACTATTAGGGGATATAGAAAGCACCACCTTCAAGCCAAATGTCTTCTACCCAAGCCCCCGCCTCTTGCTCTACGTGTGCCAATACAGGCAAGCAGACGCTCATTGTTTCCGATATGGGAATCGCTACGAGCACTATGAAGATTCCCTGTGTGGATTGCAGCGGGCCCAAGCCTATGGCCCACTTGAAATCTGGATGGTGTCACTGTAAGGGGGATACGCCGACCAAGACTGTGGCCGTTTCAGGAAAGCTCGCGTTTGTTTGTAGGGCGTGTAATGGGGTTGTAAGCATTTGATGGCGGAAAAATTGAACCCTTTTGGTGCTGTATGTAAATAGCACGTGCCTACAACACTCTTCAAGCCCCACACTTTCAAGCCTAATGTCCTCTATTTCACACACTGACGTAATTGCCAGCATTGATGCCAAGCGGACCGCCCTTGAGGCGGATGCGGCCCGTCGCAGAGAGCGGGAACGGATTGCCTACGAGAAGGCCTGTGCTGTTGAGCGCGCTCGCGCGGCCCGCAAGGCTATCCAGGCCGAGGCGAATCTGCGGTGGGCCCTTGCTTATCGCGATGAAATCGTCCAACGCATCGTCAAGGTCTTCCAGAAGAAGTTCTTGAAGGAGCAATTCACGGTCTTGGACGGGCCTCGGCGGCGTATCGCCATACACCTGGAGGCCTACATCCATACAGCCTACAATAACATCCTCGGCAGCCGCCACAACGAGTACATTAAGGAGAATGTGAGACGCGAGATTGCGCGAATCCTTGGCATCTCCTACTACAGTGTGCGCAACGAGGGGGCTGGAATTATCAAATACAAGCTCCCGTGTGAGCCGGCCGATTGCTCGGACGCGTTTGCCTACGCCGTCCTGGGATGCATCCCGTACATCTGTATGGGGATCGGCGTGCTCTGTGAGGCCGCAACCGGCCGCATAGGCGACCGCTTTACCCTAGACTTTATTATTACACTTGACTGATGCTTGCAAAGTGCCGCCGGTCCAACTACATTAAAAAATAACGCTAGCCTCAAATACTTTTTAATGTGAGGGTAGAGTTACAATATGGAAAAACTTGGGTGTATGAAACTAGAGGTTTTACAAGCGTTCAAACAAAGCTGCATTGACAGTCTTCTAGACGTGGCAAACTTGGTCCGTACAGAGACTGACGCAGACAATCGTTATGCACTAGAACAACGCCGCGGGGAATTGCTAACACTATTACGGAGTGTAGAGGCGGAGCTGGCAAAACGCAAGGCTTAGATTTCATCAATGTTAAATTCTGCTACCTCTTTGGTTGCCCGAGCTTCAGCACGCTTTGCGTCTTGAATCTTGTGGCGCTTCTTATAATCAGGCTTTGTTGCATCCTCTTCACTGCCGGCGGCTGCTTCCTCCTCTTCATTGTCCCCGCGGTCCCACTCGTAACCCATCTCTTCTACCTTGGCCTCGCCGGTCTCGTAGTCAATCTTCACAGTATCCCCGTCCTTGGCCGCCGCAAGGAGCGCCTGAATCTTGTGCCCGACCCCGTTGGCATCAAAGTCAATCTTCTCCAGCTCCACGAGAAGCTGGGTGTTGAACGCAGGGTCCTTCTTGAGTTTAGAGTAGTGCTTGGGGTCGTACTTGGCAAGTACATCGGCGTTCTCAAACTTCTTATCCAGTGGGTCCGCGTCGCCGCCTGCTCCGCCGCCACTCTCAAACTCACGTGTGCTCACCAAAATAACATCGCCGGCGTTAATCCACACGCGCTTTCGCATCGCCCCGCGAATATGACAAATGCGCCGCTCATTGTCGTTACAGTAGGCGATAATGCGGCAATTCCCGAGGATTTTCAGAACCCTCGCAAACAGCGTACCTTCACCTGGCTCGGGGAAATCGGGAACATTGTCGTTGCCGCCCTTTCCTTTCTTGTATCCTTTGCCGCCTTTCTTGTTGACCATTTACTTGTAGAGTGCGTGTGGAGTTTAGGCCGTAAGAGAACCAAGGTTCTCTTAAAACTCTCCTAAGTTAATTGTTTTATGTGGTCCCTGACGGGACCAAATACAAAATAAATCATCAGGCATCTACAATGCCCACCATCTTTAATCATCCTCATCGCCCCCCTTATAGTCACTTACGTATCTGTCGTATGACATTACCGTAGGCACGCCACCAACTTTCTTGATGACTGTTGTGTATGTATTTGCACCTTGGAGAGCAACAGGAATCCCTTCGGGACTCACAACAGACGCGGGCATACCACCACGCTGTGTGCGCTTGGTACGGCGGAGCCGTAAGGCTCTCCGCTTAGTATAACGCAGCTTACGCTTTGCATTTCTGCGACGGAATTTACGAGTCTTGTGGTTGCGACGATGCATCTACTTTAAGGTCAGGAAATCCAATTAGACCAGGCCAGTCTATAATTGTATTTAAAGTTATGTCATCTAAGGATGGTTTATCCTGTAAATTAAATGTATAGTAGTAATATGCTAGACTAATCGTATTTAAAAGCCCATAAATATCACGAAGCATATTTGCAATCATTACGCGGGCAGTTCGGGGTGGCGTATTACGCGCAATTAACATATTATATGTGCGCTCAATTGCAGGTTTTTGATATGTAATATACCTACAGATTGATAGTGGGTCACCATAATATCTATACGTCTCTAACTCTTTATAAAGTTTTTTTAGTTCTTTTATTTTAACCTGTAGTTGCTTATACGCTGATTTTCTTTCAGCCTCTGTTTTTGTGAAACAACTAGAACTATTAACTTCTAAATAGAGACGAAAATATTCATCTGTTTCTAATGGAAATAATTTCGACTTTGCATCAATACATTCGCGTGTTTTCAGATAATGCATACTGGGTGCTATTAGGGTACGGTATGGGTGTGCATCAATTTTGCTAAGTCGGCGTTCATAAAAAATTATAGTAGGTTTCTAGTTTGTTTTATGTGGGATTCACTATGGCATGTAAAGAGTATTAAGGTTCGGCATTGACGGCGGCAGCAGCGGGCTTCGCCTGAACGAGCTCAGTCAAGTACGATGACTCTACAATAAGGGTGTAATCAAAGATGTCGTCGTCCTTGCTGTCATCGTACTCTTCATCTTCATCATAGTCGTCGTCACAATCTTGATCCTCGGGAGGATTTTCATAGACGCGGCGCAGGTCTGCTATCATCCGCTCGGACAACTTGGGCCTGAAGGTGTCTAGGATGGCTGCGCGAGTTGAAACCGTTGAATACAGTTCGGTTTCTAGGTCTACATCGTCGCCGCGAGACAATAATGTACCAGCACAGAGAGGGGCCTTCTTGACCCTGTGAAGATAGCGAACAAGGCTTATAATAGTACCTTCAAACTCGCTGCAATACCGCGCACCTTCGTTGAAGGCGACTTCAAGGATGTCGTCTAGGGCGGTTTCAGGGTCAAGGCCGTTCTTGACAAAGCGCTTGACAATTAGAAGGTCGTCGTCATTTTTGATATACTTTGGGTATGACTCGGCCGCGAACTCGGTGCTCATTGCTTCACCGAGGGCGGACTTGTAGGTTTCCCAGTCACGGAATTTATTAAATGGGTAGTCACTGCTTGTACCTGCGGCGTCCTCAATGGAAAGAGGGGGCTCTTCTGGCACGACTTGGGGCATAGGGCTTGTAGGGGGTAGCGTGGAGTCAGACATTGGCTGTGGCTTGGTACCTATTTAACTCCGTCGCTCTCCAGTTCAATTTTTACGTCAACATATGTTGCACGCGGCGCTTTGTAGTTGTTGTAGTATCACCTAACTGTGACTCAACTGCGCGTGCATACTCGCGTTTTACAACGTTTTCAGGAAGCTTCCTATAATACCGCCCTAGCTTATGAATAGTATCATTTAGTTCTTGCTGAGCCCGATGTACCATATTAATCTCGTCGTCGTCTCTAAGGGCTTTCAGTGATTTATAATATTCAACTTCTAGTGCCTTCTTTTTTAGAATATAGTCATCGGTGATTGCTTTGCGTTTAATATTAATACTTTGAATACGTTTTTCATATACATCTTCTTGTGCAATAACTTCAAGTGCCGCCTTTACATTTTCGGCCGCATCTTTACTCAGTTTCATTTTCATCTCGGCCATATGCTGCTCAATAGACAAATCATATACGTTGGTTTTCAGATGTGCAAGTAGGTCTGCTGCATAACGACGTGTAGTGTCTGATACATTGTGTTTATCTGAAAACTGTGTAGTAAGGATTTTGTAATTTTCTTCAATTGTAGTTACATATTTGTACTTTTTAAACATCTGCTGTACCTTCTTCACCAAGGACAGGTACTTTTTGTCTGTCTCATAGTTGGGTGTGGCAGTTTCCGTGACAAGTTCTGTGGCGAGTTCTGTGATAGGTTGTGTAGCGTCTGACATATGGGGTGTGATAGATTGTACCCCAATGGACGTAATCAAATTTCGGGACAGGCAATTAAAAATAAGACGGGTTCTATTGTGGGCTATTAGGGTGTGTAGGGAGGTCTTGTGGTTATGGGGTTGGGGTCTGAGGAGGTCTTGTGGGTAGGGGTTGGGGTCTGAGGAGGTCTTATGGGTAGGGGTTGGGGTCTGAGGCGGTCTTATGGGTAGGGGGGTAAGGGGGGGGGGCGTAAGCCCCCCCTATTGGTTCATACAAGCGGCACATAGGAAGTTGTATGAAGGGTCGGGCAACGCTTGACAAATGCAGTCGCCTTCTGTAAGACCGTCGTGGGGCTCATCACAGAGCTCCGTGTATCCATTGCTCTCTAGGATGTAACACACGTAACACGTGTATGTCTGGACCGGCTGGGGCTCGGTGGCTTGAACTTGCTCGGTGGCAGATTGGCTTGTAGAGGACATTTCGGGGGGTGCTATTAGGGGTGTGGGGACAGGGTCACTTCAAATTTTTGCACAACCTCTCTCTATGCGTCCAGTGTTTTAAATGACGCCTGTGGAACTATGAACTTGACACGATCGGACGGGATTTTGAGACGATGTGCGAGTTCATAGACCTGAATCATCATATCTTCAAGAGAGCCTTTGGGGTGGATTTTGTGACGGCGCAAATAAGCGGCCAATACGTGTTCATTTTTGACCACTTGAATCCCAGCGGGCCCCGGTGTAGTAGGGGCAATTTGCGTTAAGGTGATTTGGTCTGTCCGGTGTTCAGCAGGTTCGGTGCGCGGACAATGTTTGGTCAAGTGGCCATATACGAAGCACGTAGAGCAGTACTCGGCGGCTTTTAGGGGACAGGCGGATGGGGCGTGGGAAATACGATATCCGACAAGAACGGATTTGCAGTATGTACAAGGGGCAGACATTGTTGGTAGTCGGCGACAGTTTGGTCCCGAGGGGCGGGTTCAAATTTTCTCATAATAAACCAGAACAAATGGCCGCTACACGCAAGATGAACGGAGGTGCTCGCAAGACTCGTAAGCAGGCTGGTGGTAAGCGCAAGCTCTCCCCTGCCCTCAAGGCGTGGAACAAGAAGGTGATGGAGATGTACCGCACGATGAAGAAGAAGAACCCTAACACCAAGCTCAAGGATGCTATGCGCGCTGCCAAGCGTGCCAAGTAAAGAGGGCCCAGGACTATTAGGAGATTGTGGTGAAAATATAAATACTGTTGTGGGCAACACATCTGTATTTCTATTTGAGAGGGCTGCAAGCGTAAAGAGTAAGAAAAATGTATAATTACAAATGCTACTCGAAGTGTGTTGTAAGTGTGGATTCGTCCATAAGGATTCTCGCATTCGCATCGGCGAAAAGCCATACCGTGCCTACAAGCCCCATTACCACTGGACTCCTACATCCTGCGAGGTCGTGAAGAAAGATGATGTCACACTTCACCCTACGATTTGTGTGGCGTGCTGCGACGAGTCCATTAACTGGAAGGGTTTCTTCGAGCAGAAGGCCAAGACCCCTGAGCAGTACCGTGTGAAGTGGTCGCTCAACGCCCCTCTTCCTGAGGGCCTTATTCAATGGGCGTCTGATATGTACGCCGAGCAGGCGAAATACTTTGAGTTTGAGTAAAATCCTTCTGTCATTATTCTATTACAATCGTCTCATCATCTGTACGATTATATAAATCTTTAATTTTTATAATACGTCCAGACGACCATTCCTCCTCGCCAATTATAGCCACATATTTTGTCCCAGATTTGGCGGCATCGCCAAGCATACTTTTAAGGGTTCGTGGTACTGGTGTTAGGTCATATATAACTGCACTATATGTATTTCTATCCTGTAGTGCTTTTACTACACGTAATTTATCACCAATACTAATATTTCCTACCGAGGCAACAAAGCAAGTGTTATTTTCGGGTGGCAAACATTTCGCCCAATCAATTATAGTTGCCAAACGACTAATTCCTATACTTATCCCTACTGCTGGATTATTTAAGAGAGCATCATAACGCCCACCAGCAGATACGGTGGAATCCATGCCATCGACCTTAAATTCCCATATGAACCCTGTGTAATAGTCTAGCCCACGAGCGAGTGTATTTGTAAAGACCAACTTATCCGCGAAACCGAACGCATCAGCGGCAGCTTGTAATGTAAGGAAATCTTCACGCGTACTAGGGTTATAAGGTTCTCTACTACTCAAAGCGTCTTGAAGAGCAACAAGGTCTAATGACGCATCTGCCTTTGTAAATTCTGCAGAAAGCTCGGCGAATGATTGTTTGTCAAGCTTATCAATAATAGGGGTTATACGCCGCCACTCTTTGATACCAAGTTTGGTCTCCAATATACTCTGCAGATTTCTAACGTCATTAATCATAATTTTATAATTTAATTTCATTTTCGTCATAAACTGGCATACAATATTAAGAAGCGTTAGCTCCGCTAGCATCCCTTCTTGTTTCCCTCCAAGGATATCAAAGTCTGCTTGATAGAATTCTCGTAAGCGACCTTGACTAACACTAGGTTGGTCACGACGATACACTTTGCCAATAGAATAACGCCGCATTTTCTTTATCCCATTTTCTTTACAATATCTAACAAAGGGGACAGTTAGGTCATATCGAAGAGATAAATCTTCGCCACCTTGGTCCTGGAGTTTATAAATCAGTTTCGTCTCAGCTTCGTCCCCATATTTTCCCAGAAGAACACTTGTACGTTCAAACACTGGTGTATCAAGTGGCACACCACCGTTTAACTTGAATAGGGTCTCTGCAGTATCAATAAGTAATCCTACGCGTTCATATTCGTCCCCCGTCAAGTCTTTCGAACCTTTAGCTACTTTGTACATTCTATATGTAGAATATGGGCGTGAAGTATTAGATGAGTGCCTTATATAACACTCGTCACTATTGTCAATTTTATGTGCTCATATTAAATCTCCACAGGAACTATTGCGGACAAATTATACTGGTATTCGGGATACGCCCGCAAATACAATTGTAGGCCGAGTGTGTAGCGCTGTTTATCTTCGTCGGACGGAAATCTGAAATACGATACGGCCGCTGTCGGATCTGCCAGGCGTTTCTCACGCACCCCATAATTGTACATTCCTACGTATTCGAAATACATCCACGCATCCCTATATGCAGTAAGCTGTGAAGGGCGCAAGGGGGCAAAGAATTTAGCCTGAAACGGAACTAGGAACACTTCCATACTTAATATATGTGCGCTAAATTACCTTCATAATCACGTGTTAGACCGTCGCGTGGATATAAGCGCACTTTGTCATACGCCATCACTTTGTGCATTCTCCCCACATTTGAACGTATATCAGACCAACAATTACGTCCACCTACAAATACAAACATTTGCATTAATAAATTCATTGCATCATTATACCGTTTATCGGCATCTTCATTGTGAAGTGAATTATTTGAACTACCGCGTTCATCAGGCTTTGTAAGTGTATGTATTCTACAATTAGGGAGCTGTTGTTGCAATTCTTCAATAACTGTATAATCGTCCGTTTGTACAAATAAATCACTACACGTTGCGGCTAAGTCAGTTTTATTTAGTATATCTTGTACAGATAGTAATTCCATTTCTTTTGTATTTCCTACAACTTTATCACCGCGACGTATATATATACTATCGTAGTTTGACGGCAATGTTGCCTTATATGCGTTAACTTTTTCCGTAATTTTAGGCACAACTGTAAATATTTCACGCGAAGCCTCTTCATAATCTTTTAATGTGTAGTTTGGTATAGTACCCAAACTTCCGTGTTTATATGTTTCAATATCGTCATAATTATGCGTACCATCCCATACTCGCAAAGACGTCATATAATCGTGCCATCCTAGATTATGTGTATAATGCCATCCGGAATTTTTCAAATAAAAATCATAGCCATTTTTCTTTGCATATATGTAAGCAGTACATAACATAAAATATACTGAAAAGAATCCAGCTGCACCATTTAATTCAAATACTACCGCTTTATGCGAACGTTGTGTTTGAAATCGTTCATTGTATTGTCGCACCCTTACAATTAAATATGCAACTAGCGCACATAATAGCACTATTAGGTGTGTTACATATCTAAATCTCCCACGCATAACTACATTATCATTTATATAATTAAACCACACAGCGTGTATCTAAACATACTATTCCATAGTCACATAATGACTGATCAAGCACCCCTACCAGGGATGAATACAACGGTCCCTGACCCAGATATGCTGCCCCCTGCAACAACAACAGCGCAATTAGGGGAGGTGTTACAGCGTCCTGTTATCTTAATTGCAACTGCAACCATTAACAAGGGTGCGATTTTCACAAATGGGCTGTATCAAAATATTTATATGATTTACCGCTTGTGTGAAGCGCTCGGGTATTTACCATTCTTCCTCTTCAATACCAATGCGACATCCCCTGAACCATTTCTTGCAGACTGTCGTATTTTAACAGTGGAGACGCTAATGAAATCACCACTTCCTGTAAAGGTGTATTTGGAAATTGGAATGTCTATTGATGTTCCGTTTCGGAAATTTATGAAGGCACTTGGGGCCCGAAATATCAAATTGTATCTCGGAAATATCCTAAATATTGACGTGGAGACCATTCAGTTCTACACGGAAATCAACTTCAGTCATCACGTAGTCGGCGAGATGGATGAAATCTGGGTCTCACCGCACTACGAAATGCATCGTGAGTATGCCGGCGTACTAAATCACGTGCCCCTGCCGGCTGCCAAAATCGCCCCCTATGTGTGGGACCCGTGCTTCATCAGTGACCACGGTCGGCGGAAACTTACTTGGCGTATGCCGGCCGCCGGCGAGCCTGAGACGTACATCATTATGGAGCCAAATATCAGCTTCCAGAAATCCGCCCTTATTCCTTTGTTAGCCCTGTCTGAACGGGCGCGTGCAAATCCTGGCTGGTCGCCGCGCGTGATTATTGTAAATGGTCAGCGACTCCTGGCCTCGGGTCATTTTGTGGAAAATATTCTCCCAAATCTCGCCATACGCCCTTACTGTGATTTCCGTGGGCGAGCCACTATGGTAGAATTAATGGAAGAGTTCCCCCACGCATCCTTTGTGTGTCACCAGGTCAATAACGAATACAACTATATGATTTTGGAGCTTCTCTATTGCGGATTTCCTGTAATTCACAATGGCGAGCGCTGGGCAGAATTTGGTTACACCTACAAGGGAAACTCGCTGACCGGCCTGAATGCCGCAATTGACCGTACGCGCACACACAAAATAGATGGTGCTATTATAACAAGTAGAGCCCAGACACTCTTCTGGCGTCATAGCATTCACAACCCCATTGTACAAGACGCGTGGGCCACAATGCTGGAATCTAAGGGCCAATAAAACTATTATTCTAGAGTTTCATATGCACAATATAGCAATCGCCAGTTTTATTGGCGGCTCCTATTTTGGCGGTAGTCAATCTGTGGCTACGCTAAATCTAGCCGAACTTCTTACAGACCTCGGACACACCGTCACGCTGATACATATAGGGGAAATGGAGTTACCTGCCACGCCAACTTCGCATTGGTTTATTGACTGTGATAGGCTAAAGTCCCTGTGGCCTGTGGTAGGGCTGAGGACGGCCTTAAATGCGGCACAACAGCAGCCGCAGCGGTATGACCTACTAATTGATATGGTAGGGATTCTTACTACAGAGGACCGACAGGGTCTTGCTCGTCGCAATGTTCTCTTTGCACGTGAGCACGGCGGCCTGCGTGAAATAGAGGCGTCTATTTATCCTGTAATGAGCATCAGACGGGCAATTAGGGCGGTGGATGAAATCTGGATGTGGGACACTTTGACGCCCGAGGACGAAGAGGCCTGGACCGCAATCAGTGCAGGTAAGCCAACACGTCGTCTGCCATTTTTCTGGACCCCTGCACCCGTTATTGCACATTTGGAAAGCCTGCCTGCACCTATTCCACAAGCTCCTGTGACCCAGCCTTGGTCAGTTCGCATTGCTGAATCCAATCAACGCAACGGGAGCTCGGCCATATTTCCTCTTGTTGCTATGCGAGATGTGTGTGTTCAAAAGGTAGCTCCTATTAAAAATATCATTGTTCATAATGGCGAACAGATGAAGGAGAATAAATTCTTCCAAGACAATGTATTTGCCCACGCCCGTGTGGAAGGCGTGGAGTATAATTTCGTTGGACGTCAGCGAGTATGTGACTGGCATTTACTGGGAGACAACACTGTGTTATTTGGACACGTGAGATTTTCCCACGGAAAATATTCGTATTTTGACTGTGCTTGGACGGGTATTCCTGTTATTCATAATAGCCAGTGGCTACGACAGTTAGGGGGTGTGTGGGAAGATTTGTATTACGAGGGAAACAGTATTTCGGGTGTGATTGATGTATTTACGCGGCTCCCTGATAGTACTACCAAGCTTCGTGCAGAGTTGAGCAACACTCGTCAGCGACTATTAGAGGTGTGGGGTGCAGGCCGCGCGGATGTTCAGGCTGGTTGGCGGGCGGCGGTGGAAGGAGTATTTGCCAGGCCTGTGGCTGTAGTAACTCCTGTGTCTGAGCCTGCTCCTGCGCCAGCTCCTGTGTCGGCCCCTGCGCCAGCTCTTGCTCCTGTCCCTATGCCCGTTCCTTCTCCTGCGCCTTCTCCTGCACCACCCACTACCCTAACAGTTGCATTTGTGAATATGTGGGAGAATTTCCAGCCAGCCTACAACTTCTTCACGCTTCTATTAGAGGCGGCTACACGTAATAGGCCTACCCCATTACATATTCGCGGTATGGACTATTATGCAGTGAAGGCGGCGGGTGTGCAGCCAGATTTGGTGGTCCTGGGGCCATATGCTGACCAGACGCGTGATTTCCCGCCGTTCCCTGGAGTGCCGACAGTATTTCACACAGCGGAGCAAGTGCCAGTTCCACTAGACTGTGCTGACGTATTCTTGAACCTAGGATTTACTCCTCCCACGGAGGCCACTGCGGACCGTGTAATTCGTCTGACACACTGGATGATGTCTATTGATTGGTTCGGGGCAGACAACGAGCGCCTAGTGAATCCAAAGGTAATCCCACTAGAGCGTGTATGTACCGTTGATAAGGCTGAATGGGAGCGCAAGCAGAAATTCTGTGCGTTCGTGGTGAGTAATCCGATGAACCCTGTGCGAAATGCCGCATTCCAAACGCTGGACTCCTACAAGCACGTGGATTCGGCGGGCCGACTGTACAATAACGTGGGTGATGGGATTTTTGCGGGGGCAGGCGGAGGCGGTGGCGAGCTGCGCAAGCTGGAGTTCTTGAAGGACTACAAATTCGTCCTGGCCTACGAGAACCAGCGCGCACCAGGGTACATTACAGAGAAAATTATGCACGCAAAGGCGGCAGGGGCTGTGCCAATTTACTGGGGCGCACGAGAGGTCGTGGAGGACTTTGATACGCGTGGATTTGTGAATGTAAATGACCTGGAGGGCAAGGAACTTATAGAGGCTATTAGGGTAGCAGAAGGGCGCTGGGCAGAGATGGCGGCGGTGCCGGCGCTGTCGGCGGCCAAATGTAGCGAGGTCCGCAGCCGGCTTGCCGAAACGGCTCGGCGAATCTTGGCACGTATTGGCGAGGATACGAGGTATGTTCCTGGACTATTAGGGCGCGAGTGGGCCGAGACCCCTGTACCTAAATCTACATCAACACTACCTAACAGTACGCCTATGCAGATGAATGAAAATACTCCTGTGGTATTTGCTACATATGCATCCAATGAATTTATTGGTCCTCTCAGTCTATGGTTGAACTACATTCAAAAGCAGGCAGCAGCATTTAGGGAGCATAAAATCGTTATATTCCTTGCAAATAACGTAGATGCAGAGTGCCGTGCTGAGATAGCGAAGACCCCTAATTGTGATATTTACACAGTCCCCACGGAGACGCCCGAGGGCTTCCCTGACTTCTGGGAGTCCCAGCATTATGGCTGGAAGCTGCACGTGTTCAAGACGCTCGCAAAGCAGGAAGCCTACAAGGGCTCTCTTGTGCTCTACTCGGATGCCGGCTCAGTGATGGTGCGGCTCCCATTGGAGGCTGGTGCGCTAGCACTGGAGCACGGTGTGTGCTTGTACGAGGACAAGACGCAGCTAAATAAGTACTGGTGCTCTGCGCCATTCAAGGCGTCCCTACTAGTAACTGATGAGGAGCTGGAGAAGCCCCAGACATTGGCTGGACTCGTTGCATTTAGGGCAGGGAGTGAGCTGGCAGTGCGGTTCTTTGAAGATGCGTGGGGTCTTGGTCAGCGTCGCGAAGTTCTCGCCGGCCCAAAATGGGAGGGTGTGCTGGCTACGGGTCAGGCGTATGGTCATCGTCACGATCAGTCCATTTTGAGCGTGCTTGGGCGTCGCTACCCAGTTGCTTGGTTGGATGCCAAGCAGGATTACTGTGACGAGAGTCTGCGCCGTACATTTATTACTGGTGCGGCTTATTACGTACATCGTGGTGATTTCAAGGAGAACTGTTCATTTATGGGCCTTTTCAATGACTCGTATGTGATTAATCTGCCTCGCCGCAGCGACCGCCTAGCCCGATTCAAGAACCAGAGTCCTATTACAAAGAAGGTAAATGTATGGTCTGGTGTGGATGGGCGTGCAATGGAGCTGACACCTCACGTGGCACGTCTATTCCGCCCCAATACCTTCCATTGGAAAAAGGCTGTAATGGGGTGCTCGCTCTCGCATTTAGGAATCTGGCACCAGCTGGCAACGGAGCCTGGGCCGGCCAATATGACATATTTTGTCTTTGAAGATGATGCAAAGCTGCGGCCGAACTTTGAGATGGACGCTATGCGGGCAATGATGATCACACCGAAGGACTTTGATGTACTCTATTTCGGTGGCGTACTACCTCCTAATAGGACTATGTTAGAGGCAGTGAAAGAGCACGTAGATGACGGGCCGTGGTGCCGTGTGCGTCCCAACCAGATTTTCGGCCAGCGTGAGCCGACACGGTATTTCCATTTCTGTGCCTATGCCTATGTGATTTCCAAGCGTGGCGCACAGAAGATAATGGACATTATTAATGCGCACGATGGGTACTATGCGGTGTCTGACCATATGATGTGCAATGAAGGAAATGGGGAGGCTCTCAATCTCTACTTCTTAGAATCCCAGCCAGTTGGCTGCATTCAGGAGGAGGACCCGAAGTATATCAATTCGGACTTTAACAATTATGGGCGCGAGGATTCATTTGATAGTGACCTGTGGAACAACGACGAGCGTTTCACCGAGGCTGAACGGGAGGCTGCGCTGAGTGTAGGGGCACAACTGGATGTACGTGCGGCACTTGCGGAGACACGGGGCGTTGTCGTAGCTACACCTGCCCCTGCCCCTGCTCCTGTACTAACACAGGCACCGAAGCGCATTGTTTATACAATTTCGGATACCTACGATTGTATGGAGCGGGACTGGCTGAAGGAACTCCTGGGTGACTTGGAGTTCCGTTGTATTCGTACCCTTCCTCTTGGTCAGGCGATTACTCCTCCACCAATCTGCATTGTTCAAAAGGGTAATATTGATTTTTGGAAGAATCTCTTCGCATTCTGGAATGGACTAGGTCAGGATTTCTATGTAATTCATCTAAGTGATGAGCACGCTACCAATCCAGACCCTATAGAGTGGTACAGTTATGGGGCGTGCAAGGCCGTAATTCGTAACTACCCCCGTTCCGATGTACAGGCCGCGCCACATATCCTAACTGTTCCTCTTGGATATGCGCGGGGGCGCGCGGGGCCGGCAGAGCAGCGCCTGTCTGCAGACCGCGAGTTTGTATGGTCCTTTGAGGGGACTGGATGGGGAGCACGAAAAGAGCAATTAGAGGGATTGAGGGCGGCTGGAGTAAAGCATCATTTGGAGCTGCGGACCGAGTGGCGCGAAGAGAGAGCATATGACGCGGGCGCCTACTGTGCTCTTCTGGATAATACGAAGGCGGTTCCTATAGTTGCAGGAAATAACGTAGAGACATTCCGTATGTGGGAGGCCCTGGAGCACGGATGTGTTCCCCTCTATGTGCGCCAGGCTGGCGACGAAGCATATTGGGCATTCTTGACGGCTCACCTGCCTATTTATGCGGTGCCCTCATGGGACGCGGCGGCAGAAACACTGAAAGTGCTGACTGCAAATGATGCGGTCCTTGATATGTATCGTGCGACGCTTGTAGGGAAGTGGGCTGAATGGAAGGCGGACTTGAAGGCGAAGATTGCAGAGCTGCTCAAGTGAGCACCAAACACGTGAATCTAAACGTGTAGAACTATGAATTCTCAAATAGGTATGTCAGACCTTGCTAGTTATTTGAGGAATCTACAGACGGCTATTGGGGGAGCTGGAGCTGGGGCTTCGCCTAACCCAGAGGCCCCCAGTGCTTCTCCAAATGTAACTGAAGTGAGCACAAATGTGGTTTTGTCGGCAGCGCCAACGTCTGGATCTTCAACCGCTACTGGTAAGAAGCTGAAGTTTATGTTTGTAAGTACGCATATTTCGCAGGTCACAGGTTACAGTAAGGTGAGCTACGGGATTATCAAGGAGCTGGCCAAGATTCCTTGGCTGGAGGTCATTCACTATGGATTCCAGAAGTACAAGGGGAACAATTCGGTTGAGCGCCGTTACCCTGCTGGTGTGCGCGAGATTGACGCGGCGGCAATGGACCCTCAGAATCAGCAAATGGGCTTTGCATTCACGGCGCTGCCCGAGATGATTCAGGAGGTGAAGCCACACGTTGTTATGGTGTATAATGATATGAGTATTGTGGCGAACTTTATGGAGGCTATTAAGAAGGCGGGGATTGAGCGTACATTCCAGACGTGGGTCTATATTGACCAGGTCTATACGAGCCAGACGATGGCGCACATTGATGTACTGAACCGCGAGGCGGACCGCATCTTTACATTTACGAAGTATTGGCGCGATACGCTGAAGTCCCAGGGTGTGCATCGGCCGATTGATGTGATTGGTCACGGATTTGATAACCAGCTGTTCCGCAAGGTGGATCGTGATGTGGCTCGCAGGACACTTGGCCTGCCTGCGGATATGTTTTTGCTGACGTCCTTTAATCGTAACCAGCCCCGAAAGCGCCTGGACTTGCTGATTATGGCATTTGTGGAGCTGATTGTAAAGTACCCTAGCAAGAAGGTGGGTCTTCTTTGTGTGTGCGATAAGGGGGAGAAGGGCGGCTGGCCTCTCTTTGAGCTGTATGTGCGCGAGCTGCGTAATCGTGGGGTGCGTCCAGAGATGTACGGGGACCGTCTGATTATTACTCAGCGTGATATGACTTACACCGACGAGGAGATGAATATGTTCTACAATGCGGGCGACGTGGGTGTATCGGCGGCTGAGGGCGAGGGCTGGGGTCTCTGTACGTTTGAGCAGCTTGGTCTCGGTGTGCCCCAGGTGGCACCTGATGTGGGCGGCTATAAGGAGTATTGTTCGGCGGATTGCTCCTACCTGGTGAAGCCTAAGATACGGTACTATTATACGATGGCTCAGTCTCCTGTTGGGGGCGAGGCGTGGATGTGTGACCCGCACGACCTGTGCTTGGCGATGGAGAATTATGTGCTAGATTCGGACTTGCGTGCTCAGCACGGGAAGGCTGGTGCGGCTCGTGTTGCGGCTTACACGTGGGCGGAGGCAGTGAAGACGCTTGTGCGCCGCCTGGAGCACACGAAGGATGACGTGGAGGCGGATTCGCACTGAGGTGCTCACCGCCACGCTGCGCTGAGGCAGATTCGCACTGAGGTGCTCACCGCCACGCTGCGCTGAGGCAGAGTCTCATTGAGACTCGCACTAACTCTTACAGCGCCCAAACCAGCGCCGCGCCTCGGCCGATGCGGCCTTTGCTTCACGCACTAAGTCTGAATCGGGACCATAGTGCGTCTTTCCACACATTAATAGAGAATGTACGCGAGCGTACCCCCACTGCTGCCCCGTAGCTCCGGGCCGATGTCCCGTGCGCCAAGCTGCGAGGCCGCGGTCATAAGACTCTTGTAGGAAACGCACAGGCACTCCAGTGGCCTTCGCCTTTTGTGTCAGACTTTTAGCCTCGGGGAACATACGACGAAAATCCGCGGTGTAATGACTTGTCTTTGTTTTTACACCACGGTCCGTTTTGAACCCTACATATGCCCGCCGGTCACTGGAAGGGAGCGCACCGTATTTCAGGATTTCCTTGCGCCTTAACGCAGCCTGCTTTGCCGTCAAGCCGGCGTAGTATTTCCGAGGCCAGCGCGGATTATTTTTCTTGAGACGTCGTGTTTTCATATTTCTATCTAGTATGCGTGCGTATTTTATACACCCCTAATAGATATGTCGTGCGGACCAACAGAAACATTATTTGGAAATAAGATCGCCGAGACGGTTGGTGGTCTCTATAAAATAGGCCCCGATGCGGGTGCGGCAGCGGTCGCAATGCGTCAGTTACCGACGCTGCGGGGCGGCTGCGGTTGTATGGGTGGCAAGCCTCCGAAGAACACTTTGCGTGGCGGCTACGGTGGCTGCACCGGCCAGCCTATGATGCTAAAAGCACTAGGAATTATGAATGGAGGCAAGCGGCGTGCGACTATTAGGAAGCGTGGCGGGTACAAACCCACGGCAAAAGACCGCGCAGCCCTTCGCAAGTTCCGCGCCGGCAAGTCCATCGGTTTCACAATGCGCTCTTCACTCAAGGCCAAGGGCCTCATACCACGCGCCAACGGAACGCGCCGCGTGAGTAATAAGTATAAATAAACGCCACATTGACAATTAGATGTACGATGCAGGATTTCTAATAACATTATCACGGTTATGCATATTGTGGCCTATTATGGCCGCCATAGGAGTAACCATACTCACAGTCACCAGTATTGCATTTATCAGCATCAACGTATTCATCTTTGGTATTCTCCCGTGCATAGGTGTCTGGCTCTTCTTGCGATACTATTATGGGCCGACGTGGTTCAAGCGTGTGATGCACTGGATTGGGACACAAATGGCCTCCGTCTCACCCGCTACCAACTTGGACCCACTTGCAGAAGGAACACAGGCTATTTACAGTTGCCATCCACACGGACTAATGGCCGCCGCCCCCTATATTCACTATACGCTCGTACGTGGAGTTCCGACAATGACAACGCCGATTGTAGTGAATTTACCGTTCATTCGTAGTGTAAGGTCTGCACTAAATCTTGTGGATAGCAATAAAGATGTGGTAAAAAATCATTTGGCGGCCGGCAAATCCCTCGCCGTGATTCTTGGCGGAGCACGCGAGGCCATTGCCACCGAGCCCAGGCAAATGCGTTTGTGTGCTGACCGTCGTGGAATCTTTGAACTGGCCATACAATATCGTGTCCCTATTGTTCCTGTACTGACATACGGCGAGAATGAAATGTTTGCGGTGAAGATAAATTGGAAAGGAGTTCTGGGCGAGTTCCAGCGGTGGCTCTATAAGAAATTCCACGGTGTCTGGGCATTCCCAAATGCCTTAGAAATCTACAAATGGCTTCGCGGTGACATAACACTCCGCACCTATACAGCACCTCCACTATGGCCCGCCGCCGATGAAGACTGGATGACCTTACGTAAGCGCTACATAATTGCCTTGGAGACTCTCTATGATAAAACCCGGCCGACCGACTACGCGCCTACAATTGAGTGGATTTCAGCAAGCGCGCCTATTGGAGAATAGACCCAATCTCCCCTACTAGTAATGATTCCGCGGCTCCAAATACAGCCCTATTATGAGGAAGAAGAGGACCAAGACGAACTCCTCAAAATTACACGTACGCGGGCCGGCTACGACTTGAAAGAAGCGGTCCGTACAATTGACCTTCATATGGGACAAACTGGCACCGACGCTACGGGAAAACTCCTACATCATACTGCAGACCTAATTGCATCCGGCGGGAAAGACCTGTGGGGGCGGCTCTGTTACGAGCACGCGATAGACCACATTGGTCTGGCATCACCCCGTATTTTCCACTATCTACGAAACCGATTTGCCGAGTTGGACAAGGACGCGGCCCTCCAAACCACGGAGGCATTCTACGGGTCCCTAACAGTCCAGAAACGGGCGGGCGAAGTGGCCCTTGTAATGCAGCTTTGTCCGCGACGACCGAAGCTGAAAATTCCTATAATAGACCCGAAGACGCATCGCAACGAGACATGGTTGCGGTCAGTTATACGTTCTCCCGATGCAACTGCTGTGCGCCGAATTTACCAGGCATCCGTGGATGCTCGTCAAATGTACAGCGCGGCGAATGAAATCGTTGGGGCGATAAACGGGGGCGAGTTAGAGCGCGCACTGTTTTGGACGAAATGGCTCTTTGAAGAAGATACGCTCGTCCGCAAAGAGTTCAAGGGCCCTGGTCTATCTACATTGGACCGTGGTCCTCCAGGAGGCAAAGGAAAGAACAATGTAGGATTTTTCTTGGTGGCGTGTATTGGAGAAACATATAGAGAACTTGCGGGCAAAGGGCTGATAGCAATGCACGAAGAGTTTCAGACGCTACTGGACCTATATAGGACAGCCGACACACGCCTAACAGCACGTCGGCGCACGGAGCTCTTGTTTTTAATGATTCAAATCCTCACGGAGGTTCCACGGTGGAAAATTCCGCGCGCACCTCCACTCGTAAAAGACCCGGCGGCACTATTACGAATTGTAGAGCACGTTCCGCTATTCTTTAAAGAGGTGATGGTGTATCCAGCGCTAACGAAGATTCTTCCCAAAACAGTCAGTAAAGCAAAGCCAAAGAAGCTAAAAGGGGCGGATGGTTCAACAACATCGGAGAAAGAAGCGGCCTACGAGGCGGCAATGGCGCAGTTTATGAATAGAACATACTAAATTGACTATTAGGGTGGCGTGGGGAAATACTTGCAAACATATCTAGGTCCTACGTAGATATGTCTGCACCTGGAGGTATAGTTAAACCCGTGGTAGCTGCTACAAATGCAGCGGCGGCAGCTACTGGAACTGCTGTGGCGGCGGCTGTTACAAATACACAAAAAGCTGCAGCAGCCGCGGCTGCTTCTCTTGAGGCCGCGCCATTTAGTGTAAAGAGTGTATTACTTGTGCTAGGAGGAATACTTGTGTTCTTTGGGATTATATGGGGGATTATGAACTCGCGTGCGTATGAAACAGTGAAGACCGACCTTGGCTCGGTGCCTACGTCGGCGAACAACCAGAAATTCACGGATGAAATAACACGGAAGCAAATACCTGTCGCCGATGCATTGTTTGCGGAGCATCGTCCAATTCTCGGGTCTGAAGGAGGCGGTGCGAAAACCGCCGGCGGGACTGCGGGAGAGGTGGGACTTGCACTGACAGATATGGCCGCCAGCGAGCGTCTCCTAGTGAATTTCCACGTCCTCGGTGCGCGCCTCGGCGGATTCATCGGAAATTCTGCGACCGGCGGCCTGTATGCTGCAGACAGGGCCGTGGAGCTGGCCTTACGCAAAGGCTGCCGGCTTTTCTTGCTGGAGATTGATTATTTAGAGCGGGCCCCTGAGGTACCTGTACTTGTATATCGTGATGCGGCCGGCAACAATCTATCGCGCAATACGGGCTCTATTGGAGGTGTAATGCGGGCGCTGAAGAAGCATACAAAGGACCAGAAGTTGATTGCCGACGACCCCCTAATTGTTGTGTTGTATATGCGACGCATACCTGGGGACAATGCAAGTTCCAAGGAGGCCCTGAACTTTATGGGGGCCGTTGCGGGCGAGCTGCAGGTCATCTTCCCCTACTTGTACAAGCCTCCCACGTCTGGTGCTATTACGGACGCGGATGTGCTGCGCCAGCCGATTGATAAATACGCAAACAGTGTTGTTGTAATGACAAATGCCGATACATCAGGATTTACGAGCGAGAACGCGGTGACAATTACGGAGGCACGGAAGCTGAATAAATATATCCACGCGCGCCTCTACTCGGGGACTAGCAAGGGTCCTATTGATAATGTGGAGGAGCCGAAGGCAGGGTCGGTCGCGGGTGCAAAGGCGTACTCATATGACTACTTCTTGACACTTCCGAAGACGGGACAGACGGCCGATGTGGCACGCAACACGTGGTCTTTGGCGATGACCCCGAGCTTGGATGTGCCGCCCACGGCGAAGGAGTTAGACCTAGTAATGGACACACTTGGCGTCCAGGGGATACTTGTAGATATATTCTCGGACGAGGCAAATGCAGATACGGTGTTTACGCCAAATCGGTTTAAGACATTTAGTTATGTACCGAAGCCGAAGGCCACCCGTCTAGGTGCGCCTGTAACAGGAACCATTCAGCCATCGGACAAGAAGGGCAATGCGGAAACCGGTCTTGTGGTATAATGGGAAAATTAATACAAGGCAATAAGTAGTATGGAAGACACATTAACACGTATCCCGTTTGATTTTACACGTTTAATGGAAAAACAAACGGAATTATTGGCCGCCGCGGCGGCCGAAGCCGAAAACAAGTTGGACTACGACGCGGCCCACAATGAAGAAGTACTATTAGCGGTGGATATAGTGGAAAAGTTCTTACGTAGCAAGGGGCGTGTGTGTTATGGCGGACAGGCCATTAATGCACATTTGCCCGAAAAGCACAAGTTTTACGACCCTGAGACGACGATTCCAGACTACGACTTCTTCACGCCGAACGCCGAGGCTGATTTGGATTTGCTTGTACGGATGTTTAAGCGCGAAGGCTTCACGGAAATCGGTGTGCGTCCTGGAATTCACGAAGGGACGACAAAGGTGTATGTGAATTTCATTGCGGTAGCCGATTGTACGGAAATCAATCCCCTTTTCTACAAGATGATTGCTGAAAAATCAATAAAGCAGCAAGGGATTGCGTATATGGACCCTGATACGCTGCGGATGATGATGTATTTGGAGCTGAGTCGTCCGCGGGGGGAGGTTTCACGATGGGAAAAGGTGTTTGAGCGGTTGATGTTACTGAACACATACGCCCCTATTAAACATTGTGCGCGCTCCGTGAAGGGGCGCGTCCATATGCCTGCAAGGGCCTCCAGTGAAATGCGCGAGAAGGTCGTGCAGCATATTGTGACAGAGCGGCGTGTAATGTGTGGGGCGGATGTAATAGATTTCTATAAGGGCCGTTTGCGTGGGCGTGGGCAACAGTTAGGGTGGTTGTTATCTGGGCGCTCGCCGATTGTATTTTATAGCCCTGACCCCACGGAGGACATTAAGAGGATTTATGAGAAATTCAAGAATGAGCTGTCATTTAAGAAATACGCTGCCGAGGCGGAATTTTTCCCAGCGGTGTATTTAGGATTTCACAATGAGCGGGAAGGGCCTGTATTGGCCATCATACAAGAAACAGCTTGCCACGCCTACAATACAGTAACGTTGGATGATGGCCGGCGACTCCATATAGCGAGTTTTGATACGTTAATCACACTTTACTTAAGTCTGATGTTCCGTAAGACATTGCAGGCGCTCTTTGCGAAGCCTATATTATGTTTGGTGGATCAACTTATACACCTCCAGCTTACATACAGAAAGAGCACACACGCTCCGTTTCCATTTATCAGTATTGAATGTTCGGGTCACCAAAAGTCGTTCCAAAGTCTGTTGCGAGAAAAGATAGAACGTATAAGGCGGGCAAGGTCGCGAAAGGCCAAGGGTTTGCAGTCTAGACGGAAGCTTACACGAAAGGCCAAGCGCAAGGAGAAGCGTTAAAGTGGCAAAGACGATGCACTAGGTGCGGTACTGGCCGGCATTTGAACCTTATTTGCAATCGCCCCTGACTCGGAATCACGGCGAACGGCCGCAATTTCCCTACGTGCCCATTTACAGTAACGTATATAGGCGCGTATTTGTTTGAGTGACTCTGCATCATAGGCGGCTCTCCACGCATCCACTAAATTTTCAAACGGTGTTTTGGCCTGTGGTGACACTGTGGTAGTGCCGCGCTCAGGCGGAGGGAGCAAATAGGAGCTACTGTAATAGAGTGACGCAGACGCAGTTGAGCCGTCCTGGAAATTCTCTGTGGTGGTTTCTCTAAAAAGCGTGGGCGGTAGGCGTGCCGTTCCATCATCGTTCCGTGGTGCGGCAAACGACGGCATTTCCATATCAGGGCCGCCTTGCATTGCGCCTGAACCCGAGTAGGCCCCACCGAGCGACTCCCGTGACTCCCGTAACTGTTTCATATACACCTTCGCCGCATACGACAAGAGCAGCAAATACTTCGCCGGTCGGGCCGGCAAGCAGTTTTGTATCTGAGCCAAGCCTTTGGCCGAATCGCCATCCAGCGCGCGGTCTAGGCGGTCTTTTGTGCAGAACTTTGGTGGTGTTCCACCCGTCTCCTTGCTTATATACTTAATAGCATCTTGTCTATATGCATCTATATTGCTATCCTGGGCCTCGGATGCAAGCAAGCCCGCCACAGTTGTAACAACATTTCCCATAATTTCAATCGTGTCCTTTTCAATGTCCATCAAAGTTTCAATAAATTTGGGGTCAATCCGCATTAGTTCTTCACGTACGCTCGGGGCCAACGGGGGCAGCTCATCCTGCTCTACAAGTAGGCCCTTGGTCTCTTCCGCGGGGCTTGTAGAGAGGTCCGCGAACCGTTCCAGCACAGGTCGTACATATATGTAAAGGAAATACAGCACACCGACTATTAGGAGTGCTTGAAGTATGGGATGTAGGTTCCGCATTGTGTTGTACGTCTTACTAAAGATAGGACAGGTTAAACAGATATGTCGGGTGCGGAACAACCACCATTAACACAGCAATACCCTACAAGTTCATCGGGATATACAGAGCAGTTACGTCGCGAGGCGGTCCGTTGTAGTGTGGCAGCGGCTATACGACAGGCGCAAGTAGTATGTTGCCCGCAGCCAGTGTTGAAAATTCAGGGTACATCACAAGACCGCACGCGAAATATAGCGACCAGTGGTTGTTACAATTTTAAACCACGAATTCCTACGGTGTATGGCGAAGGGGCGTGTTATGGAGTAAGCGGGGACCCGAGTGGTGCTATTCAGTATCCGGATATAACTCCAGTGGGGTATTCTGCAGGAGGTGTTACAGAGTCCGCGCGGATTCGCGATTTGATTGATTTCACGAACCAGGCGGCAAACAATCCGACGATTCAGGACACGCGCTTCCTGAAGTATTTCCCGCCGGCCCCTGTATTTCCGCCGTGCCCGCCAACACCAGTTCCACAAACGCCTGTTCCGGTACCACCCTTAGACGTTTGTCTGCTTCCTGGCGTGGCCGTATCAGGCCCCAATCCACTCAGCTCGCAACCTACTGGTGTAACAATGGTTCAACTAGATACCAATGGAAATTTCCGTATAAACTGGACACCGGGTAACGACCGGTCCATTGTAAAGTACAATGTGTATGTGAATGGAGCACTATTACAGGCGAATTTGGCAGCAACAACGACGACTATTGGGCCCTATGCTGTGAATACGAATCTAACGGTGGTGATAGAGCCGGTTGCACGGAACAATTGGCGTGGAACCCGGTCGCTACCGGCGCAAAGTATTGTCAGAACTATATAGAATGCCAACTCAGTCTTTTGATTCATCCACATTGACACAGTTCCGTCGGGCTCGTGCGCTCTATTCTTTTAATGCTGCCCGCAATGCGGCCGTGCAGGCGGGTGTTTCGGCCCGCCCTTCCCAGGGTGGTGGTCTTGACAATGATGTCCGTATTCAGACGAACCTCGGTGGTCCCACTCAGATTGTGAGTGTGCAGTATGGTGAGCGCGGATGTGCTTGTACGGCGGGTACGCAGTACGTCGGCAACTACCCTGCTAACTCTAGCACTCAGTAAAGTCGGCCTAATATAAAATACTATAAGATGCGCATAACCAGTCGTAATTGTTTGACAAGTAGGACTAGATATGCAGAATTCCAAACGCAACGAATTTTGGTATATGAATGATGTTCCGAATGCAACGGACTTCAAGAAGACCCTTATTAGTGTAGATAGCCGTTTTAAAGAAAATCCGTACGATACACCGTCTAACTTCTATTATAGACCGGCGTATCCACTGAAAAATATTGTGCGGATTAAGCTGGTGTCTGGCGAAATACCAAATGTGTGGTACGCATTTTCGTCTGAACGCAAAAATACGTCATTTCACATCAAAATGGAAACTAGTGGAGAAGAGTATTTGGTCATAATTGATGACGGTAATTACACACTAGGCGCTACTAGTACAAACTTATTAGATGCGGTTCAATACGAATTAGACAAGATTAATACAATAGAAGGGACGGATTTGAAAATTCAGTTAGACCCTGTGCGTACGCAAATTGTGATATTTGATGATGCGCCATCACCGCAGAATTTTATTTTGGATTTTTCACAAATACGTGCGGACAGAGCAAATGATTGGGGTCTCGGATATTCACTCGGATTTCGGTATAGAAAATATGGACAGGGCTCGCGGTATTTAGCAGAGGCTCCACCTGATACATTAATTGATACATATGTGCTATTACAGGTAAATGATTACGAGTCATTTCAGCAAAATAGTGGTTCCGTGGGAGTATTTGCATTTGGAAAAATCACAATCAAGGAGGATAAATACAACATCATTTTTGCCGACGACGATGGCACACTATACACACGTGAATTCATATTTCCCAAGCCATCAAATATTCCGCGGTTTCACATACGACTATTAGATATGTATGGAGAGGAAATACCAATGAGACTGGTAAATATAAATGTTACATTTGAAGTCACTGAGGTGACAAATGCGAATTTATACAAGCAATATTTGTCATATAATCCCTAAGCAAGCGGACGTCCAGTTGTATCTACATAGTCCATTGTAAGTGCGTAACGAAGTTGTAAGATTTGTGATTTAATTTGGGATACTGGCGCTGATTTTGCAATCAATGCTGCAAAAATTGCGCGAATTTTGTTTTCAATCTGTTGATAGAATTTCATACGCTGGTCGGGTAACTGTTTTAGAACTATCCGACTTGAGTCATTTTGAAAGAGTGATGTAGGCATTGTCTATTCTAATATAACAATACCTAGCTCACCGCCACCCGCACTTTCATTATCAATTCGGTCCGTACCATTTGGCGTGGTATCTGTTGTAGGGGTATCGTTTGTTGTAGGGGCTTCGTTTAATAATGTAGGGGTTTCGCCTGTAGTATCACCTGTAGTTTCGTCGGTAGTAGTATCATTGCCACTACAATCTGTGCAGCCTCCGCCACAACCAGAATTGCAGCAACATACAATCAAATGACACGTATGGCACGCGGAATTACATCCGCTAGCATCTTCCTCGGGGGGCTCAGATGGACAGCTTGGGGCTGGGGCGCAAGTAGCAGAGCAACAACAAATAATTTTACGACACCCTCCACAACCAGATTGTGGAGGCAGAGGCATATTGTTCCGAATTCTTTCAAGGACTGCTTCTTCAAACACACCGTCAGCTGGAATGCCGTACGTGTTAATATAAATGAAGTATTCCATACCGATTTCAACTTTAAAGCCTGACATTTCAACCTTTGCAACCACTGCACCTTCTGATTTCTTGATAACACCACCGCCACACGTTTCAAGTCGCTCAACGATATCCAACAAATCATCCAGTAAACCTACATAAAAATCCACACGCTGTTGATTTAAACGTGTTACAGACATACTATTCTAGTATCGTATTTACAATAATTTACAGTGCATTTTACTACGCGTGTATTGTAATCAATAGCCAAAAATAAAAATTTTAAGACATTTAGCTACAGAATTACAAATATATATTCTATGTCAGCAACCATAAAAAATTTAAAAATGTCGCGTTTGGAAAAAAACTACTTCGGTATGAGTACAACAAATGGAGACTAACAATATCGTCGGTAATGCCGAAACCCTTGGTGCTGAGGCCATTGATGCAATGTCCCCCCAGGGCCCCTCTGTTTCCGTGTATATGCCTTTCAATGTTGAGCTCTCGGAGCTTGAGGCTGAGCTCTTCGGTCAGGTCGTTGATCTCTCCGGTATGGAGATCGTGGTTGCTGACCCTATCCCCGCCAATGTTCTCTATGATGCTTCTGGTTTAACTGCCGAGACTGCTGAGGCCTGGCTCCACTTCCTCCAGGCCACGGATGAGGACACCTTTGAGGTGTTCGTGAACCGTGACAAGGTTGGTGATGTGTCTGGTGCGTTCGCCGCTGCCCTCTACATTGAGGAGGGTGAGGAGTACAACCCTGCCAACAAGGGTGTTGCCCACCTTGATGCCTCTGGTGCCTTCGGTGGTGACGTCGGTGATGTGTGGTACAACTACAACTCCCTCCAGGACTTCCTGATGGGCTACTTCGCCAAGAAGATTCTCGGCCACCCTGGTGCGCTCGCGGCCATCTCCAACGATTCTGCTCTCCGTGCCCAGTACACCACAAAGTACCACGCGGGTATGAATGCTATCTACGGTGAGCCTGGTACTGCTTTCCTTGCTCTCCCTTCTGTGCTTGATGATCCTTCTGGCCTCGCGGCTAAGATCGCCCTCGCCCCCGATGTGTCAGGCGCCCTCAGCTCTGAGGACCTCCACCTCATCGTCCAGCAGATGATGAACCAGGCCCCTGACCGTTTCGCGGCCATCGGTGACCGTGGTACCCTCGCCCCCGTCCAGTGGAAGGAGGATGACAAGATCTACATCCAGCTCAAGCTCACCCAGAACAAGTACAAGCTCAATACTACCCCTGCGGTCGGCTCTACCCACCCTGTGCTCCTCAACACGCAGAACGCCAACGTGATCACCCCTTCCACCCAGGACATCACGGATGACTACTACGTGCTCGTCTTCACTGTTGGCCCTCCTGTCTATGCTTAAGCTAACAGACTAGTAATATAAATATATAAAAATAAACAAAGTAAATTCATTATAATGTATGTAACAATACAATATAATTAATTCGTGTTACACGTGTGTTGAATTTAGAAGAAATTGCTACACTATCTCTTCGGCATAAGTACAATGAGTAACCAGATACTACCAAACCCTCCCGAACCTACACTTGGTGGCGAAGGGATTGCTACAATGGACCCTGCAGGCCCATCAGTGAATGTGTTTATGCCATTTAACTTGACAATGGACGAGTTAGAAGCTGAACTTTTCGGCCAGGCTGTTGATATGAGTGGTATTGTTATTAAGGTAAATCGCTCAATTCCTGTAAATGTCCTATACAGCGGCACTAACGGATGGCTGAAGTACCTACAGAAGGACGATGAAGACAGCTTTGAGGGGTATGTAAATTCTGATATGGCAACTGGCGTGATTGACGAAATCAAGTCATCTCTTTATTTAACGGACGGCGAGACATATAATCCTACAAATAAGGGCACCGAGAACTTAGATGCATCTGGTGTGTTCCCTGATGTAGGCTCCGAGACTTGGCAGAATTACCACAACATCCAAGATGTTGTTTTGGCCATTTTTGCTCACAAAATTCTTGGCCACCCTGGTGCGCTCTCTATCATTTCCAATGACAGCAGCATTCGTGCAACTGTTTCACAGACGTATGAAGATACATTAGAAAAGATTAAGGGTGCCGAGGACCGCGGGATTGGAGGGGACGATACGGAAGCGGACCTTGACAATATTGCGGGCAATGGTGTTGCTGGCGGACTTGACCAGCTGGGCCTTACTATGATTCTCCAGCAGTTTATGAATCAGGCTCCTGACCGCTTTACCACTGGTGACCGTGGAACTCTGCGGCCCCTTGAGTGGAAGGATGGCGATAAGTTCTATATCCAGATGCATATGTATAACAATAAGTATCAGATTAAGAGCGGTGCCCCTGCAGGCCACCCTGTTCTCCTAAATAATGACTACACGAACGTAATTGCACCATTTGGTGCGCCTGGCATCTCAATGACGGATGGATACTATATACTTGAATTCACTGTTGGCGAGAGCACTGGTGGCGGCGGTGGCGGTGGCGGCGGTGGTGGTGGCGGTACTCAGCCAGATTTAGGATATAATATTACTCACCACAACTGGATTAGTGCAAATAACGCATTTGCCAATAATGATAATTCTTTAGTATTATCAAATACCACACTACGTACATCTACTAACGGTACTGGTATGTATTCATACTATACACCATTGAATAGTACTAACTGGACTGTATCTATTGCTCTCCCTGGTGGCACATCAGCTGGTACTGGATTTATGAATATGTACAATACACCATCTGACTTTAATTTCATAATACATAAATCTGGCGAATATTTAGGAGGTACTACAGGTGGTTTCAGAAGTAGTAATACAGCTGACGTAATACTATTAAGTATTAAGTCACACCCTGATACTACTAACACATATGGGATTGAATTAAATGTTAATGGTGATATGTCATCGTTACAATACACTGGTCAGATTGATTTCAGCTACCCTGTTAAATTTGATCTTATATACAATGCATCTACATCAACTGTAACACTTGTATCTCCTGCTAGCTATTCTCCAGGGCAAATGCGTCCTAACCCTTGGCAAATTGTAAAGACAATCAATGGTGGTGCAGCACCTGCAGCGTCACCAGTCTTAGAGTTTGAGGGTGCTATGAAATATGTTGTAGATAATACACCTGTTGTGATGACTATTACAACAGCTTAAGTACACTACAATTAGTGAGTAAAATGGTATAATACTAATAATGTTATTATAACAAATAAAAAATTATATTTTATGATATTATTCATATAATATAAGTATTGTATTTTATATTGATATCTTACATATTGTATGTTAATCGTTAATATGCCTAGGCATTTATGCCTTCACGGCCTTCAGCGAAGCGTAAGGAGTTACGGCTTAAGCCTTCACAACCTTCTTGACGACCTTCTTGACAACGGTGGTCTTGACGGGCGCAGGGGCAGGAATAGGCTCGTGGTCCTCGGCCTCGTGGTCAGACTCCTCATCAACGGGTGCAGAAGGGGGAGGGGGTGCAGCAACGGTCTTTGCGACAGCCTTAGGCATAACGGCGCCAAGGAGGGCATCGTCGTCAATCTGAGCAGGGCCATCGTTGCCGGCGCCGCCAGTAACCTCCTCCTCCTCACCGCCCTCCTCAAAGGTGCCAACGAAGGCGAACTCCTTCATCTTCTCAGGGACCTTGTGGATGACGACCTGCTGGGCGCGCCAGGTCACACCGAAACCGGCTGCAGTGAACCAGAGGCCGGCGCACTGGAGGAGAACAGTGACCTGTGCGCGCTTAGGCAGGAGGTCCTCAATGGGAGTATTGGTGTAGAGCTTACCCTTGGGGTTGTAGAACTTGGTCTCAAACTCGCCGCTCTGGTTCTTGCGGAGCTTAATCTTCTGGGTGGGCGCGTAGCCCTTGGACTCATCACGAGGCATCTTCACCGCGGACTTGTACATATCACGGATGACCTCCTCGGACTTCTTCTTGCCGAACCACTCCTCAGACTTGCTGACGGCGGTCTTGATGATGAACTCATCAAGGGACTGGAGCATCTCGTAGTACTGGCCAACAGGGCTGCTGTCGTCATTGTAGCCATTGAGAGAGAGGTCAAGGCTGTACTCAAAGCCAGTACCACCGAACTTGCTCTTGTCCTGGACACCCAGGCCGAAGGGGAGGTTCATATGGTGGGGAGTCTGGACAATGAACTTACCGCCATTGTAGTTAATGTAGGCCTGCTTGGCCTTGGTAGTAGGATTCGTGCGGACATCGGAGATGGTGAGCTTGGTGGCGTTGAAGTTGGTAGCGAAAACGATAGAGTCGGACATCTTAGGCGTGGGCTTGGGTGGTATTTTATGGGGAGGGAATCTCAAATCAATTTTTGACGCGGGGTCTGGCTGGCTGTCAATTTGTATTGTGGGTCAAACAAATCACTAATAGAGTACTATTAGGGATATGGTGGAGAGGCCTGAGCGATGATTATGTAAGGGTAAGTTGTATTGTAAAATATTAAATTACAGGCGTCTAATGCGGAGCCTTTATTCAAGGGCTAGGGTAGGGGTTCGCACGTGTGCGAACCCCAACGCCTTTGGCGGTTTTAGGGAGCACAGCTCCCTAATGCGAAGCCCTTATTCAAGAGGGGGTTAAGGGGGAGCGCTCAGCTCCCCTACCCCCTATAAGGCCATAGCCACGGGTATGCTTCGCGAGCCTGCTCACTAACAGTCGTCAGCGCGGCCAATATATAGAGAGCACCAAGTGTTCGCAGGGACTTATCAGGGCTGGCCGTTGTAAGCCGCTCAATAAGCTGGAGTGTTTCAGCGGCAGTCGTATCAGGTCCAATCCCAGGGAAAAGGCGGCGTGTGAAAAGCCGCCCACCAGTCCGCTCGGTGATTCCAGGCAAGATGGCCTCGCGGTCAGCCGGTTTTACACGGCGAGCCCATATATCATCCAACTGGTAACGGAAGTACATATGTTGCGGCGGCGTCAGCTCTTCAAACCACGCGGGATTCACAATGAACCCGAGCGAATCCAACGTCAAAAACACTTCAAGGATACGATGATTCCACTGCTGGTGTGCAGTAAGGGCCGCACCAGGGGAATACACAATACGACAATACCCACGACGTTGTAACCACAACATACGGGCCTCATAGCGCTGTACAACTGGCGCCTCTAGTGTGACCCGATTGTACGGATTTCGCAGCGCCACGCCATTACGAGGAGAAGCCGCTAAGGACCGTATATCAAAGACCCAAAGCTTATGTTGCAAATCCACGAAAGTAAACACGTAGGGCGTCGGGATAGATGCGAGCGGCTCTAGAGTTGCGAACTCCTCATCATTGGTCGCCAGGCCGAACCAGGCGGGACGACTATAAGGGCCGGCAGTGTGTTGCACAAGGGCCGCGCCTTTCCTCCTCCAAGCTCTTTGTATGACTCGCGCTGCAGCCACCTCGCGTTCCGTAATAGCCCACGGCGGGGCCTTTGCATACGGGTCGTGCGGTACAGTAAGGGAATGGTCAAAACAATAATCACCGTTCATCGCGCGCTGCTTGCAAGCCTTTGTATGGTCTCCCCAGCAAGTTCTCATTTTACAATTAGGAGATAGTATTAAATGATTGTGCGGGTCTTTTCTACAGTTTTATGGTGGTGTTGTCACTCAATAGAGAGTACTGTTAGAGTGTGTAATGGAGGGCCTGGTTGTAATGTAACGCTGGCAGGATGAATTCTCTCGTGCTTCTAGTGAGTCCTGTGGGATTTCAAAAAAAAGTAGGCGCGGGCCGTAGAGCCGACCCGGCACCTAAGTGGGCGGTCAAAAATTGATTTGCCGGCGGGGCGGATGGTAAGGGCACCCACCCCAAGCTTTCCAATGAACTCTGCCACTACCACGCCTGCCACTGCCACTGCCACTGCCACTATGAAGAAGCGAATCGTCAAGAAGACTGCCACTGAGGAGGCCGTTGCGCCTGCACCTGCTCCTGTTGAGACCACTGCACCTGTTACAGATGCAGCTACTGCTCAGCCCAAGAAGCGTGCCCCCAAGAAGGCTGCCGCCGCCGCCGCTGCTGAGCCCGAGGCCGTTGCGGCCCCTGTTGCGGCTTCTGTGGAGACTCCTGTTCCCACTGCAACTGAGATGCCTACTGCAACGGATATCACTGGTACCACTGCAGCAAACACTGCGGCCCCAAAGCCGACTGTTGTGGAGGACATCCAGGCAAACCTTGCCCGCCTCACCAAGATTCGCGACGAGGCCAATGCTAGCATTGCGTGCCTCAAGGCGCTGATTGCCAAGCACAATCGCGAGGTCAAGGACGCCCGCAAGCGCAAGAACAAGAAGAAGCTCACCGAGACCAGCGATGGTACTGCAGGTGGCGAGGAGGCCGCAAAGCGCCCTTGTGTCTTCAACATTCCCCGCAAGGTCAGTGACGCCCTCTACACCTTCCTCGCCGTCCCCAATACCACTGAGATTGCCCCCACCGAGGTCATTACTCGCATCAAGGCCTACATCTATGAGAACAAGCTGTGGGGCGAGAAGAAGAGCATCATTATGCCCGACGCGACCCTTGCGACTCTCCTGGGCATTGAGGCCGGCTCCACGACCTCCTGGCCCGCCATCCAGAAGATTCTCTACCACACTCACTACGGCTACGAGCAGCACTAAACAGCAGATGCGTGCTTGCGGACGCGACTTAGACAGATAAAACGTAGTATGAGTAAGTGTGTATGCCTCTAATGAGCCTGGAACAACGAAAAGCCGAGGTTCAACGTATAAAAGATAGATATCCTGGGCGAATTCCTATTATAGTCAATAAAGCCAAACGCAGTGATGCCCCCGAATTAGACAAACATAAATTCCTTGCCCCCGCCGACCTCACGGTTGGCCAATTTGTTTATGTTGTACGCCGTCGGTTGGCACTGTCGGCTGAAAAATCCTTGTTTTTATTCGTCAATAACACCTTGCCCACCACATCTACTCTCCTCAGCCAACTCTACCATTACCATAAGGCAGAAGATGGGTTTCTCTATATAATATACTCGGGCGAGAGTACCTTCGGGTGGGGGACGGAACGTCCCCCATACCCCCTCCCTTGAATAAAGGCTTCGCATTCACGTTCATTTTGAAATCACCCAACACCCCTAATAGCCTCCCATAATGGGCAACTATTAAGTGTGTAATACATCTTCCCTATTACAAATATCACAACAAAAGAGCGCGAAGCGCCACCAACACCCCTAATAGCGACTATTAGGGGTGTTATATAATCCCATAGAAACTTAGGGACTACATTGTAGACATCTCTTCATAGTTAATTGAGTCTTTGTAAAACCTAACAAAAATCCACGCTGAACCATATCGTAATCATCCTTGACTTCTTCTGCGTGATTCTTTGGGCGGATACGTGTTTCATTACTCATCCAGAGTTTAGTTCTCCATATTCCCCCATCTTTTACAAAAACTAAAAGGGGGCATCTTACTGGTTGATTTCGTTGAGGAATATACCATCCCTCTTCACCGGAACTGTTATGAACCAACCACATTTTTTACTTTATTTGTTCAAAAAATGCTTATTTAAAACCCGCACGGGTCTAAAACTATTAGTTATGATTTGGATTTGGTGCGTGCAAAATCATGATTTCAGAGTTGGAAAAATTTCTGACAGCCTGTCGGCCTCGCCATATGCGAGGAGTATTTTGTATTTGCGAAATACGAAATACTCATCTCAACACTCCTAATAGTAAATGTTACGAAATAATTAATAGAACCCTTTAATTATACTATTAAGGGTGTGAATGCGAAGCCTTTATTCAAGGGAGAGGGTTAAGGGGGTTGTGCCCGTAGGGCCCAATGCGTTTCACGCGGACAGAATGCCCCCTAAAGGGCCCCATTCCCCCCATTTGGCGGCGTCAAGCGCAAGCTAGCGCGCACATCACGGGCCGCCACAACCCCTTTTGGCTCAGAGAACCCCATACTAGCCAACACCTCGGATTTCCCCACCGTATATCTCCACGCATAATCGGCGGCTGTGCTTACTAGGTGCTCACGTTGGAGCCGCTCGTTCTGTGCTGCCGACCACGCTAATTGTGCATGTAGGGCTCCGCGCATCCTCGGTCCAGCAATCCCAGCTTCCCTCATTGCAGCCAATACGAGTTCTGCCCACGCCTCTGTCTTTGCCTCTATGAGTTCCGTCGGGTCATTATGATTGTCCGTACAGAATGCATGTAGGAGCTCGTGGATGAGAACACGGGTGGCATCCTCGTGGCGGTAAATCACAATGGTCCCTGGCTTGCACGCTGTGCAGTAGCCCCCATTGATATGGTCGGGCCCACACGGGGTTCCTGGGGCCGGCCAGGCGCGCTTCACCGCCACGGCAAACCACAGGGCGGCCGGCTTAGGTTTTGTATTGGCCTTTGCATTGAAAATACGGAATATGCGACCCCACACATCAAACACTTCCAGGTCGCGCTTTGTGGGGGTCTTAGTGTGTGTGATGACAACTATGCGCCCATACGGGCATTCACGCACGTAGGCGTGGGCTTTGCCCTCCCGCAATTCTGCTAATAGTTGGGATCGGAGGTTCTGGCGGTCAAACTTGGACGGCTCGCCAGCTTCCTCTATCCAGGCCTTGTCGGCGGCTGTTAGAGTGCCACGAGTCCAGATTGGTACGGGCTTTTTTGCTTCTACTTGTATGGATGCGTACAGCTGCTGCCAAAGTGGATGCTGTGTATGCATACGTTCTTACTAGTAGGGGAGATTAGGGTTTAGTTCTTACGAGATTTGCGATTTGCCTTGCGGTTAGACTTGCGGCTTGCCTTACGACGAGCAGTGCGAGCTGACTTACGGTTTGCTTTACGGGATTTGCGACGAGCAGTGCGAGTCTTGCGGCGACCTCCAGGCATAAGATTTGGAATGGGGGATTCTACAGCAGGTTCTGCAGCAGGTTTTACAGCAGGTTCTGCAGCAGGTTTTACAGCAGGTGCTGCAGCAGCAGTAGAAGTAGCAGCAGGACGTCTAAGATTTACATTACTTGAACCAGGTCCATTTGTAATTTTGAAAAGGTTAGGAATTTGTTCTGCCATTTGTGCTGCTTCGCCTGGGTTTTGAGTCATACCAGAAACTACCTGAGTTAAACCATTAACCGCCTCTAAGCCTATAGCTTTTTTAAGTACAGGACCTATTGCATCCGTAATAAGTTTCTTTTCAGAATTATTTAATCCACAAAATGTCTTACTAGGAGATGTTCCATTTCCTGCAACAGGGGGAGTAGTGACAGCCTTAAAGGCACTCTTAAATTTATTAGCCATGCTAGGCTTGGGCAAGAATTGTTCGTTATTACGTGATACACTAGTTTTCCTTGTTGCACCTCTAGGTGCAAACTGATCCATCTAAATCTACATACCCCTCAGAAATTAAACGTACCTCGCTCAAGCGACGTACCGCTCTTACAAGCGTTAGTTCCTCGCTTAAGCGACGTAAGCACACAGTACATCTCCTGGAATATACCCATCCAGATACATAAATTTGTACTCAGGGTTAATCTCGGAAATCATCTTACGAATCAGCATCTCATAATTTGCGTCCCCCGCCGAAGACTCCTGCCAAGGATACGGGGTCCGCATAATACGCATATCATCCACGCAAATCACGTGGTCCTTGCGCCCCAGTGCCTTAATTGCCGCCAGCTCCTCCACAATGGGGCACCGTTTGACGTAATTCTTAATAAGGTTGTTATCCACGTGGGCATCAAGGAAGAAGAACGTGCGCTCCTCAAAGTCCGCATTGCCGTGAATATGGGCCGCGAGGTTGGCACTGTCATCGTGAATCACAGTGAGCCGGCCGGATTCTACGTCCGCAGCAAACTCGGCCTTGCCAAGCTCCACCCAATCCTGTCGGAGCTCCACGGTGTAGAGCTTCTTGAAGCCACACGTAAGTGCCTTACGACAGCTCACATCCATACGAGGGTCGTAGAGACCAGTCTCCAGATACGTCGTGCAGCCATAACGCTGACGGAGCTCTTCAATGTCAAATGCGATTGGCATAGGTTCTATGTAAGGCCCGTGGTTGCGCTTTATATGACAAGTAAAATTGAGTCGCTCTGACAATGACAAGTCGTGCAACACTCATTATGAACTCCCGTATTCTCTTCTTTGACACTGAAACCACCGGTCTTCCCAAGGACAGGAACCTCAATGCAATCCTACAACGTGGCAATTGGCCCGACCTAGTGAGCATTTCGTGGATTGTCTATGACGGCGGTGTGCAGGTCAAAAAAGAGTCGCATATCATTCGGCCACAGGGCTGGAACATTCCAGCCGATGCTGCAAAGATTCACGGGATTACAGACGAAATCGCACACGAACAGGGTGTCAGCCTTCGTGATGTCCTCCATACATTTACTACAGACCTACAAGGGTGCAAATACGTGGTCGCCCATAATATGGAGTTTGACCGCAATGTACTGCACGCAGCCTACAAGTGGAGGCTGAATGCAGACCCACGGGAGTTCTGGCCGTATGAAGCGGAGATTTGCACAATGGTACTATCACGGGACGAGCTGCGACTGCCGGCGAAATACCCGAAGCCGAATGACCCATTTAAGATGCCGCGCTTGGATGAGCTGTATGAGGCGACCTTCAATGCTAAGGCGCCGGCTGGGGCTCATTCGGCGGACCGTGATACGGAAGTGTTGGTGGCCATCTTCTTGACTCGGTGGGGGAAATTCTGTCAGAAAGGGACCTAATCGTATAGCATATTAGGTATTGTAATAATGACAGTTCAACAGTATATTGTAAAAACTGCAACAAACGCCGCGCAGCAACATCTACACTTCACTCCTGCGCGCAATGTTTTTTGTGGTCTGGGCCTGGCGTACGCAATCAGCAATGACAAATATCATCACATTCCTCTAACTGTGATTTTTCCATCAGTCTATATTGGCTATCAGGCATATATGAATCGTGATACTATTAGGGGTTGGGTGTGTGTTGCCAAGAAAACGACCTAATAGTTCTACAATATTACACATAAATGAACCTCTATCCCATTTATGGCCACATTGGCTTTAAAATTTTCTGTGGTTTTTGCGCTTTTACTGCATTTCACCATAGTAGCGCACATTTGGTAGAAAAAACGCAAATGAATGCCAAGCTAGAACGCATTGCGAATGCACTTGAACGGCGCAATAAAAATTAGCGGGGTTTTTTGGATGGCTATTAGGGTTGTTGTGGAGTAGGTTAATAGAGATATGAATGCGAAGCCTTTATTCAAGCGAGGGATCTAAGAGGATTTGCTGGCGAAGCTTTCCAGAAGGGAGGGGGTATGGGGGACAGAATGTCCCCCAACTAAAGGACAAAGTACGTCACCTGGTCCTCTTTGCGGAAGAGCACCTCGCCTGGCTTGCTGCCGAGCTTCAAGTTCCGCACTGGGGTACTGACAAACACATTTTTGACTGGCGCCGACTTATTTTTATAAGTCTGCTCAAGGCAAAGTTGGCCGGCATAATAGAGCTCAGATTCTATAGGCATATCCATTTCCACAATTACATGACAGGAAGGCTTGCCGTCCAGATGAACCCAATAATGGGTCTTGTTGGCGTGCTGGATGAGCGCCCAATTTTCTTCGGCAGATTGGCCGACCTTGTAATTAATTCCGTTGTAAATGATGGTCTTCATTGTAGCTTGTAGTGGGGGTACTTTTAGGGTGGGACGACATCATCTTCAAATTTTTGCACGGCCTTATGTGTGTAGAGTATGTAGTTGCCGATGTTTGCAATGAAATGTACCATAATATGACTCAAGACGCCGCCCCATGTGTCGCCGATGTGGGCTGCATATAGACCGACGGGGTAAAATGTAACAGCGAAGAACATAAGTACGTAATAGTCCAGACCTATGTCACTTGTAAAGGCATTGTAGAGATGCAACCAGAGGCCGATTTGGACGACGGTCATATCACAGATTCTGCGCCAAGAGTATGTAGGATGCCACCAGTAAATGAGCGATGTCGTAGTGATACCGAGCGTAGATAGGGCAAGAGGTGTGTGGGAGTGGTATGTGGCTAAGGTTGTGCTGCCGAGTGTTATCCACGAAAAATACCATAATGTGCGGGCTTGTGCGGGATACACAATAAGTCCTTTGTATGTCCCGTCAGGGCATAGGGGCGGCGGAACGGGGAGTTTTAAATATTTTGATGTAAATGGCTGCTCGGCCGTGTGCATATTATATAGTTAGAGATGTGTTGGGTTTAATATTATTCACTCTTGAGTTTGCCTTGCCGAATCTCGTGTGTGCCAATCTTCCTGTCGGCAGTAAATACGTACGTGTCGCCACCGATTTGGTACTCATCGTAGCCATTGCGACCATAATCGGCACGTGTGGGCTTGTCAAGGGCAATTACGAAGCCGATGATTGTACCTGGGTTGTCTGGGCGATATCCGATGGTGCCTGGAATGCCGACATCTACAGTAACTTTGGAGCCGAGGGTGAGGGACATTGAGGGGGCGTGTGGGGGGGGGTGGGTACTGTTAGGGTAACAGATTACATACCTTCAATTTTATTAAGAAACATTACAGCTTCGCTGGCGGAGCTTTCCAGTGGGGAGGGGTTTAGGGGACGCTCCGCGTCCCCTATGCACCAGCAAACGTCGCTAGGAAATCCATCATAAAATTCTCCCACGCGACTGGAATACGGTAGCTCGGCAACATTACGAAGCCCCCGCCCGTCTTCGCCTCGGCCAGCACACGGAACGCCGCCTTCGCCTCGCCCGCGCTCATACGTCCGCCCTTCCAGTTCTTATATACCGTCTGTGTCCAATACATAATCATATCGCACCACCGCAGATTCCGCTGCATACACGTATAAATCCACTGGCGAATTACCAGCACATCATCTACGCTCCAGTCCTTGGTCTTGTGAGCCCGCCACTTGTCCCACGACTCCTGGAAGAAGCGCATCCACGCATCCCCTTGGCCGTCCTCAGGAAGTACAGGTAGGGTCGCGTGATTTCCACGTAGGGTCGTGTACGAGCGGTCAGGGCCAGGGTAGGGAATCTCCATAAACCAATCAGACAGGCGCTGCGAAAGCGGGTACTCGGCAGTTAGGAGGATGCTGACCGTGTCAGAGTATTTCTCCAGGAGCTCCTGTAGTAAAATCACACTCTCCTCGCTCAGCAGGTGGGCGTGGTAAATCACGAGGACGTGACTGGCCGCGGGGCCCTCACCGAGCAGGATGTTTGACGTTCCCTGGTATGTCTCCAAGATGGCCTGGATGTAGTTCTTGTCCTGCAAGCTCATACGTGCCACGTCAAATCCCTGATGAATCCGTGACACCTCATAAATGAGCCCCTTCTTCTCGGACTTGGCCGACGAAGCGCTATCTTCCACCGTCGTCGTGATTTCTCCGCCGTCGCCGTCGCCGCCCTGAAGTTGCCAGCGCTTGGTCTGCAAAATATAATTCTGGCCAATACGACGGGCATAGCCCTCCAGGAATCCTTGGAGCGCCGTCCGTTTGCCGGCACCACGCGGACCTATCCATACTAGATTAGGGACTTTTAGGGACATATTGGTATAGAATGCAGGCGGTGTCTTAGGCAGGGTCTTCTCGGTATTAGACGACCTAAGATGCCACAACACCAGTCTAGTAATACGTGTGTCATATATGGACCTCTGGATACCCGCACAGACCCTTGATATTCAATATATAAACCTTGGCTCTTTCCAGCCATCGGAAAATCAGCGAGTCCTAGTAGCACCGCTGAAATACAAGAGTCCAGCCGTGTCGCTGAACTCCCTGACGATTCTCACACCACCCCTAACTGTCATCCACCACGATCCACATACGGGCCGCATTGTGTTTGATGCGAGTGAGCACCCGTTTTTTGTGAGTAAGTTGGCGCTTCTCCACGAGGCAATGGCAATGACGTTGGCACAGAACCAACAGACGTTTTTCCATTTTCCACTTGGGCTCACGGCGGACCATTTTAAGAGAATGCTGTTTCCGCTGGTCAATAACAAACGCCTGACGCTTTTTATGGGGGCTTCTGCGCGGACCCTGAAATATGTGATGGCAAATGGTGAGACGAAGGAAGGGTTTCCAGGAATGGCGACAACTGGCCAGAAAATGCGCGTGGCGATTACGTTGCAAGGAATTTCAGTACTCTCAAATTCGTTTGCACCTGCATTGATTCCAATTACGGACCCGAATATTTTCCGTATTCGGTTTCAGCAGTCTATTGCTGCTATATTCTTATGAGTATACCTTCCCTAGCACGCTCACGCTCACAGCCGTAAAGCTGAGGAAGATGGCTAAACCGGACAGACCCACACTAAACAAGTGGCCATTTGCGGGGTAGCGTGCGAAGAATGTCAGAATACCAACCATAAACAGAACCACGGCCAGCATATTGACCACTGAGACGGTCGTAAGCATAGGGCGCAAGGCCGCATAATCATCCTTGCCACCCACGTAATAGCTAAGGCTTATGAAGCTTCCCAAAAACATTAATACACCGACCGCAAGAATAATCATTATAACCTTCTCGTTCATTGTGTTCTTACTATTAGGGTGTGGTTTTTCCTGCCGCTACGCCGGCCACTGCATTTGCAGCCTTATTCTGTACGGCCTTTGCTGCATTGGCCGCCTTTGTCGCTGCATTTCCCATCATCCCTATAATTGCCGAGTTACGTATGAGGTCGGCAGTGGCGGGGTACGCATATGTGATATATAAGAACAGGCCCAGCAATGTAAGTAGCATCACGGGAAAAACGATGTGCCAATATAAGTGTGGGGTAAATTTCACGTACCGCGAAAAAGGCTGCGCAGAATCCATCTTACTTCTAGGGGTGATTTCTTTCCCTCCTACAAGTAAGTAGTGCGGCAATGGTCTTGAAGATTTACGAAGAATATTTGGGGGCACCCAAATGTCACCCACGGTATCGTGGGGCAGCAGCCCGGACACGTAGGCGGCGCGGTGCGTGCATTTCAGATAAGGATTTGGCAGCTGCGGCTGGTATAACCGGGACTGGCAGCGGTCGCGGGAAAACTCTGCGGAAAAGTGTGGCGGAACGGACAGGGTGCTCTGTGGCCGACGAACGGTGTATGTTAGAAAAGCTCGGAGTTGGCCTTACAGGGACCATAGCAAAGCAGCTATTAGGGGACTTGCGGCCGGCCAAGCCTGCGGACTGGGATAAGGACCCCGACCAGTGGCTGGACAACCACAACATTGCGGCGGTGATGAAACAATATGAAGAGACGTACCCTTGGTTCCGCTTCTATGGCGTACATCCGATAGACTTCTCGGCCCCATCCCCGTACAAGAAGGGTGGTGCAAAGGAGTGCTTGATTCCGAAGATGTGTTCCATTGAGATTCCGAAGTTGCGCGCCGAAGGAATACGCTATGCTGGCGTGATTTTCAACCTGGACAATCACTTGGGTTCAGGGAGCCACTGGGTAGCCTTGATGATTGATGCGAGCCCGAAGAAGCCTGGTGTGTATTACTTTGACAGTTATGGAATGAAGCCGCCGAAGCAAGTATGGATTTTTATGCAGGATTTGAGCATTGAAGAGCCGCGGGCGGTGCTGGGATACAATGGGCGGCGATTCCAGTTTGGGAACTCGGAGTGCGGGATGTATAGTATGTTCTTCTTGATTTGTCTGATGCACGGGTATCCGTTTGCGAAGTTTGTGAAGCGGCCAGTGGCGGACCGTGCGATGTTGGCGTTACGGGACTGGCTCTTTTCTTAGGGGACGTACCGTCCCCTATGACCCCTCCCATCTGAAAAGCTCCGCCAGCACAATCTATTAAATCAACTGTACTAAAATATCTCAATATGCGCCTCATTCGCCACGTCCCCCACCCGTCTAAATAACGCTTTATACTATCCCTACTAGTGATTAGTATGAGTCGTCCTGTATATTCGCAGCCGCCTGGCGCTACCCCGCCCATAAAAGAAAAGTTTATGTCCTCCGAAAACCGTCATATGCTCTACGGGCTTCTTACAAAGGACCTCGCCAAGAAGGGCTACTCCATCACTGGAGAGACCGCCGAGCAACTGGAGGGCTACCTTGACCACTATATCGGTGAGGTGTTTGATGTCCAGGGCCCCAAGCCGCTCCAGTTCCTGAATAAGGAGACTCTTGTTGTGACCGCCACAGAGTTTGCGAAGACGCTCAAGGCGGCCCCGGCAAAGGCAAAGGCCGCAATCGCAGCAGCAATCGGTGCAGGTCCTGTAGTGGCCGCACGTGCCGTCGGCCGTCCTCCTGCACGCGAAGTAGAGGACGAGTTTTTCGTCACTGGCGCTGCTGGTGGCGGCTCTAAGGGTACGGTGCCTCCCGATGGCCCTTCCTCTACAAGTCTAGAGGCACTTTTCCAGGATACGAGCACGCGCCTAGATGGTCTCCAGAAGGAGCGTGCGGCGATGGACAAGAAGCCCAAGCCGCCCCCCATTCCCGAGTTCAAGATTGACTTTGACGATGAAGGCCCTAGCCCAATGGAGCTCTATGAGCGCGCCAAGAAGGCCCGTGAGAAGGACGGTCTTCTCATTGACCCCCCTACGTCCAAGAAGGTGGATGTACTTGTGCCGGCCGAGACCCGCCAGCCTCGTGTAACAGTTGCCGGCGTGGATATGGAGGATGCCCGTGAGCGCGGCATTGCCACAGCCTCGCCCAATCTCGTGCCTCCCACGCTGGACGACCGCAAGATTCTGAGCCAGCAGATCGTCATCAAGGACGATGATGTGATGGCCTATAAGGAGATAGAGAACAATCTCTTCGTGTATTCTGCAGACCGCGACTGGTACGGGGCCACAAACACCACGGACAACCGCTACAACTTCTACGTGACCTTTGACCCCGCGAATAATAAGCAGACCTTCGGCCTCAATCCTGCGGCCAATGTGAAGTTCCGCAACATTGTGCGCATTGAGTTTGTGAAGGCGATTATTCCTGCTGAGGGCCTGGACGTGATTATTCAGCAGGACGCCTCTGGTTCGCCGACTTACACCACATCCAATGTCACGAACTCCCTGTCGTTCCCCTTCTTGAACCTGCGTGTGAGCGAGTTTGATGCCAACAATTATGGCACGGACAACAACCTGGATAATGCATTTGCGGTGCTCCAGTATGACGCCAATTGGGGCGCCGATACGACCAATACAGCCTATAAGGGGTACTACGCGTTTATTCCGAAGAGTATGAAGGCCCAGCGCGAGTGGAAGCCGACTCCTCTGGCCACACTGACGCGCCTGACCCTTCGTCTTGAGCGCCCTGATGGTACGCTCGTGCAGTCAGGGCTTGATACGAACTCTGTGGCGGATGTTGTGGGCAGCAATGAGACTGCTGCACTCAGCACGGTCTATTACACGGCATCGGGGGCTGCGCGCTACATCTTCGTGAAGACGTCGGCCTACTTCTCGCAGTTCTCTGTGCAGAAGGGTGACCGCATCCTGTTCCAGCAGTTTGTAGCTACCAATACGACTTACCCTGAGTCGGCCCTGCAGATGATGACGTATATGAACCAGACGAGCGGACTTGTAGCGGTGGGGATTGCGAACGACACGGCGGCCCCTGGTACAATTGTGATGGGTGCCAACACGGTCGGCTATGCGAACTACATTGTGTTTGAGGTGGAGATGGCGGACCCTACCACGGGCTCCGTGGCGGTGAATCCATTTGGGGCCGACGCGACGGCGCACAACGCGTTCCTCAGCGGCAGCACGACGTACGCCGGCAAGCTCATCAACCTCAACCGTCAGACCCAGTTTGTGTTCCGTGTGATTACCCGCGAGCTGGACGCTGCGACCCGTCTGCGCCCTGATAACCTCAATTAAGAATGCCAGAGGTGTCCTAAATACACACCTAATAGTACATACTAATGGCAATAATAGGGGCTGGTAGTTTTGGATTAGTATTACATGAAAATGATAAAGCAATAAAGTTGTTTTATGATTGTCATGAGTTTGACGCGGTGACCTATGAGTCCAACATGCAAATTCAGGCGCGAACTATTTTGGCAACTCAAGTTCCAGATGTGAGTGTCCCTGAAGTGTATTTCACGACACACGAAATTACAAAATACAATTCTAAATCACACTTACGAGGGCTTGCAATGGAATATATAATACCACCACCTCATTACAATGAATGTGTTCATATAACACTGGGCTATTATGGGAATGATATAAATAGTAGTTGGGGAGTTGAAACATTAAAACCAGTAGGTCCTGAAAATCCTACACGAGGATTTTTTGCGGATGCAAATCATTTGGAGGATATTTGGGAGGCAGAAGGTTCTGATATGACAATTGAGCGTTTAGCAACTATTATGGGTCACGCAACTGGCTCTTTGGTTCGCCAAGGATTTCTTCCATTAGATGTAGAATGGATTTGGTCCAAAGGACAACCGTGGCTTATTGATTTTGGAATGTGTAAACTAGGACAAATGGATCCACTGGAATTTCTTAAATATCCTATATATGGCCCTGAAGCTGATGTATATATGCCCAAAATCGGTGATGAAGGGCACACAGAATTTATGCGCGGGTATTTAGACGGTGCAAATGGAAAACCAATGTAATTTGCAAATCGCATATTTCAACATCTAAATACACCCCTAATAGTACTTATAAGGGCCTACAAATGAAAATCCATACAATTGGCGACAGTCACGCAATGTTTGGCTGGCGCGACATACCAGGCGTAATCGTTCATCACCTTGGGCCCAAACTCGCATTTTCGGTCGGCCGTGATGGGCTCACAATTCCACCTGAGTTTGACATACAGGCCGGCGACAGAGTCGTATTTTCATTTGGCGAAATTGATTGTCGTTGTCATATACACAAGCACGTGACCCCTACAACATCCTACAAAGAAATCATTGACGGCATTGTGACAGCATATATTGCGCGTATTACTGAACTCGCCACGTCACTACCAGGTGTCCGTTGTTGTATTTATAATGTAGTCCCACCAGTGGAACGCCATAAATCTGCGCAAAATAAGCAGTACCCATTCTTAGGGTCCGATGAAGAGCGCAAATCATACACACAGTATTTTAATACAGCCCTTGCCACAGCGTGTGCGGCCAATCGTTTGACTTTTATAGATGTGTATAAATCCTACGCCACGCCCCAAGGATTTCTAAATAGTGCATATAGTGATGGACACGTTCATATTAAGAATCCGATGTTTATAACAAGCTATATTTATTCGCTGTTGTTACACTCGTGAAAAATACCGTGATGGCAGAAATACTCTGCCTGGATGGCGGCAGGTCAGGCCAGACTAAGAGTATTTCCAAAGTGTATTTCCAACCCAGAAATCCTAAATACCCTCAGTAATAGCCCCTATTACAGGACTATTAGTGAGTGCGAGCGTGTAATAGAAGTCCGCACACCTTTCCACACCTACTAGTAAGAAGTACGCAGTATGCCAAGTGAATTTACACCCTATACTCGGCCTAGTGATTGGAATAGTGCAAATTGGAACTCCAAAGACCGCAAACAATCCACTACGCCCACTACAGCATTTAATGGACTCCCTAACCAGCGCCCAGTGACTATTTTCGGCGCGCGACCCGGCTTATATGATTTCACAAAGAGCAACTACAGTTCAGCCGCTGCTGCATCTGCCAAACCCGCAAAACAGACTTTTACGGAGGCGGAATTGGCCTACGCGGCCAGCAAAGGAACAGGTAATAACGAGGCCCTACAGACGTTGATACAATTCTGCGGACAATGGGACAAGGCCGACTGTAGTGCATTTGACGACCCGCTATTTGCGAAATACTGTGGTCTGTGTCTGACAAAAGGAAATGCCGACGCGGACAGCGAGGGTCCCACGGAGTCCGTATTTGCCGCCGGCCAGTATTTCAACGCGGCCGAAAATACGGTTATGAAGAAACCTGATGGGACCTATTATGACCCCCCGAAGCCGACCTATGGACAATGCTCCCGTGGCGGCTTCGTGGTAGATAAGGAGCGCTGCTTGGCTCGTAAGCGCCAACTCTTTTGTGAAGGCAAGGGCAAATACAAGGACCCTGATTGCGCCGTCTGTAGTAGTGACGGCTCGTCCAAATATGTGCCGGCTGTGGGAAATCCCAATAAAGCCGTGCTCCGTCTGTACGGCCACGGGCCCGTCGTGGTCCAGCTCCAAGGGGCCGAGAAGCCAATGTTTCGTGGAATCCTGGATACAGTGGGCGGCATACTTATCCCCCTAACAGGAATCGCCGAAGGGACGGTCGTTCATATTCGCGTGGGCGCACCAGGAATCGTCGGCGGGCTTCTTATGGGCCCCACAGCAGCCGGCACATATTCCGCCGATATTTCCAAGCTCATTTTCGTGGATATGATTTCGGGCTCCGCACCTCGGCGTGAAGGCTACATTGGAATCCGCGAACACGCCGATGGCCCCGTCGTGGCCTACGTCTATCGTATGATTGCCGCCGGCAACTCAGGTCTCGTACTTCCCCTCCGCATCCCCTACGAGTTTCTCGGCTCTGAGGGGTCAGGTTCTGATAGCTGTAATAGCGGACCTGTATTACGGACCGCCAAGTCCGCCGAACAAATCGGCTTCAATGCGTGTTCAGGGGAGCATTCATTCCCAGGGAATTACAGCCTGGAGTGCCTGCAATACATTTGGACTATTAATGGATGTTCGGCGGCCGGCAAGGGATACCCGCGTGACATCAAGCAGGCGGCAGAGCTTCTGTGGGATTACGACTCGGGCAAGGCCCAGAGTCTCCAGCAGATTCACAAGTATGTACGCGAAATGGCGGGCGTGGCGCGCATAGGGCGACGGGCCGATGGGTCAAAGGCCGGTCAAAAAGATATCACGTGGTCACAACATAAATGCTTTGGTCGCGTGAAGACGTTGGAGGCAGTGGAGACGACGGCCGGCGGACCGGCCCAATCCTGGAGTACTCCGCCGGCAGTGGAGTGGCCTAGCTTGCGGAAACTTGTAGATGGTGCGGCGGCGTGGTTTTCGGGCTGGATGGGGCCCGAGAAGAATTAACCGAGATCTTGTCTTGCCACCGCAGCTAGAATTGCGGCCCGCCTGCGCTCCGCTTCACACACTGGCCGCGTCAGCCACTCCTCTAATAGTTCCGCCACCAGGATTTCAGGTAAAATAGTATGAATTTCAGGGTATTTCACTGACATTTGCACTAAGGCCCGCGCAAGAACACCCTTGGATTCTTCGGGAACACGAAAGAAATGCAGCGCCGTGTGGCCGCGCTGTGAATTAATAAGCCGGCCCGCGGGGAACAAATGGAGGGGGTCATTGACCGCATCCTGGACATCTGGACGCAAATAAGACCGCCCATAGAGTTCCTTGAACCAGAACTTTGGAATCACGTGCTCAACTGTTAGGGGTTGTAGCTGGGCCCGCCGCAGGACTCGCCCACCCCCATAATTGTAAATACACGTGGGCCACGACTGGAGCACAAGTTGGCGCGGAATGCTCATCTTAGAGGACTAGTAGGGTGGTGTGGTTAAGTGGGTGTGGGGCAAAACCGGCCCTCTTAGTAAGATGTTTCGCGCACTTGCAGAGGCGCTAGAAGGCGATGAGCTGCCGGCCCCTATACCGGAGCCGCGGCGTTCCGAACGGAAACCCAAAGTGTATAGTGAGCCACCCGCGCCTTTGGCGGAACGTGATGCCCCGCGCCGAGCCCGTGATATTCACGGGCGATACGCCACCGATGACTACGTTTCTCCTGTCACCAAACTTGGTCTTGAAGACCCCCTAACAGTTCTTTTAGGGCAGCCAGCCAGTGGATTAACTCCTGCCGTGCCGCCTCCCAGTCAAATGATAGACCCGTTGGCATTGCTATTACGGAAGGAGGATTACGTTCAGTCAGCAAAATTAGGTGCTGTCTTGGCCGAAAAGGCGCGGGATGCGGCACGGACCGTCAAGGCGGTCGTACAGAAAGTTCTGCCTATAGTGGAGCCAGCTGAGCTGCCGCCGGCCCTGAAAGCGTTTGACCCACGGGCTGAAGGGACGGGTCTCGGCGGAACTCGTGCGCCTCCAGCGTCGGCTCGTGCTCCTCGTGAAGAGGCCTTGAAGCTGGCCGCGCGGACCGGCAACAATTTCCGCACAGACGACGTGATGGACTTGACCCTTGGCCAGCACACACGTGAGGCCGAGAAGATTACAATGGTATTTGAGGCGCCACCGAAACGCGAGGCGAACTTCTCCTATATTGCCGCCCGTGCCAAGGATGAACTCCGCACACGAACCACGGACGACCAGTATTATGTCAGCTCGGCCTCCCTGGACCGGCCGACCCAAGAGGTCCCCGCACGAACCAAGGAACGCCTTGACCCTATCCTACAAGCCACCCTACCTGACCGCCGCGTATTCCGTGAAGGCTGGGAAGACTACAATTTCTGTACAGATATACCGGCCGCCACGCCGGCACACAAAGTCCCTGTGCGCTGTGCCAAAGAGGCGTTCTTAGCTGCCGGCGGGTCTCTGCAAGGTCTAGGACTCCCTGCTGATACAACTGCTGAGCTCTACAGTTTGCCCACGTGGGCCGAAATGAAGATATTCTTGGCCGGCCTGGCGGCCGAAATCCGCTCTCCAAATCCGAACACGCAACAGGCTGCTCAACGGTCACTATTAGGGGGAGCGGGGAGGCCTACAGAGCGTCGCTGGGAGCCAGGAATGGAAGTGTTTGCCCGCGTGGGCCCATCACGCACCCTTGTGCGCCGGCGCATTGTCGGCGGCTTCCCATTGCCTACTGCGGCCTTCCCTGAGTTTGTGGGGGCCCAGGCGGACTATTTGGCTGTCGGCGCGCTCTACGTGGATTCCCCGCAGAAATGGCGATGGTCTGTACGGGCAACGGCGGGGCTCCTGCTGACGGTCAATAAGGAGATGTGGGACTTTGAAGTGGAGTCCCGTGATGAGCCTGGGGATTTTCGCGCTCTGCGCGCCGGCCGCCACGCGAGCCGCGAAGCGACTGCATTGGTGCCCTACAAGCCCCACTACTTGCGGATTAACTGGTCGGCCTATCCTGAGGACATCGTGGAGTACCAGGAGGCGGTGCCAGGGTCCAAGCCACAACTATTAGGGGGTGGTGCGGTGAAACTGACGCAGAGCGCAAAGGCACCGATGATGCGGTTTGCTGTATATGCACGGGAGCGGTCATCGCCACCCCGTGGAACCTATGCAAATCCACAGTTCGTCGGCACGTTCGGCTCGGGTCGGCGCTTTGAGGAGCGGCGGTGCCCCGATGTGTTCTACTCGCTGACGCACGACATTGAAATTGATAATAGGCGTAACACATTACCGGGTTATGATTCCTATGCAGTATTCAAATCGCAATCGTTCTGGCAATGTACGACACCTGTAAGCCCGATGGCGTGGAGGACTATTACGTGGGTGATGCGGTTTGAGGTGCTTCCTACTGCAGGGTCTTCTCCGATGCGGTGTGTGGCGGGTGCGTACCCGTTCTTCCTCTACTTGGCCTATACGCCGGCCCAAGTGCGTCCTGGTGCGGACCCTGTCACGCAGGGTGTGTATTTGTATTTATTCAGACAACGAGGTGCTGCCTACGTGTTTTCCCGTCAGCGCATTGAGCGGGCCACGTGGTATTACATAAGTGTCTCTTACACGGATGGTGTCCCGGGCCCGCTCCATTTACGGGTGGTGCCAATACGGGATGCTGCTGCAAATGTGCGGACCCTGTATTCTCGCACGGCGGAGGCTGTTATGCGCGTGGAGGATGATGTATTTTACCGCACGCAGCCGCTTGAGGATAATAATGCGGCGGCTCACGTCCCGTATTTGACGCTTGGATGGCAGAAATACGGTGGAGGGGCGGCGGGAATGACGGCAATGGTGGCGCGGATGCACGTATTTGACTACACACTTGGGGAAGAGGACTATAAGGTAGATATTGCCGATGGCTGGGAAAAAGAATGGTGGAATTAAGTAGTATGGTCGTTCCTGGAGTGCAATTGGTCGCGAAGCTGGCGGGTAAAATCCCTGGCTACAAGGCACTGGCGAAGATTGGTGTGAAAAATACTGCACGAAAGACTGTGAAGGCGGCGGCGCGGGGCGTGGGGGCGATTGCAAATGGCGTTGGGGCTATTAAGAGTGGTGTGGAGGTGGTGGGGAAGAAATCACGAAATGTCGCACGCGGCACACGGCGGGGGTTGGCGCGCGTGGGCCGGTTTTTCGGGATGAAATCACGGAAAGCTGGTCGCAGCCGCAGCCGCAGCCGCAGCAAGTCCAAGAAGAGCCCTTCGCGGAGGCGTAATAGCAATCGCAAGGTGAAGTTTGCACCCAACGTGCGTAATACGGCAAATGCCAAGCCTGTTGTGCGTAAGCTTACACCTGCGCCTGCAGAGCCGATTGCAGCGCCTGCTCCTGCTCTTGCTCCTATGCCAGCCCCAGCCCCTGCCCCTGCCGTCGTCGCAAAGCCCTTATCTATGAAAAATCTGAATTCTCCTGTAGGGACTGCCGTTGCAAATATATCACCGCCACCTCCTAAACCGTATTAAATTGTAATATGGTATCATACATATAATACAATGTATTAGACAACATTATATTATATTTATACTATCCATACAACACCCCTAATAGTATTATTGGCCAATTAAGCGAATTGACTCTACCTTAAATGATCCATCTGGGTTTTTGAGTGTTGTGCTGTATTTAAGTTTGCCTTTTAGCGTCGTCCGTAAAATATCACGCGAGTCGTACAAATTACACTCATCACTGCCACGATCAGGTACAACAATGTATGACGCCCCTTTATAGCCAATACTGATATACTCAACAACACCCTTTGATTTCTTGAGCTTCTCTACAGGTGCCTTAGGGGCCGCCTCTGCCACAGGAACAGCGGCAGCAGCGGTTGAAGCCGCATCACGCTCTGCCTGGCGGCGCGTTTGGAGACGTGTAGGGCCAGCTGCGAGTGCCAAGCGGGCCGCCTCTGATACTGGCGCGGCGGCAACTTCTTTCGTGGCAGTCTGTGCGAGCTCAGTGGCCTTGCGACTATCTACACCACGAACACGAATGCCCTCATTTGCGACCTTGTCCTCAAAGAGGTTAGGAATAAAGGCCGGCGTGTCAATCGTTCCAGGCATACCAGGGAAACACGTAGGGTAGGATACTTCGGTACTGCCATCGGGTAACACAATCTCCTCCTTGTTTTGCTGAATGTTGAGCAAACAATCCACCGCGACGTTCTTCAGGGTATCAATGAACGACTGATTGAGCTTGTCTTTGCGGGCAGCAAGGTCGTAGATGTGCTGGTCCGTGGTGCGACCGCCATCATGGACTTTTATGGTCTGTGTGACGGCCCCACTGTCAATATCCTTCTGGTCAAATGTGCTGATGTACGTGTAAATCTCCACAGTACGCTCAGCAGGGTCCACGATGTCCATATGGGAGCAAATACGGATGGCACGACCTTTCACCTGCTCAGTACGCACGCGGTTCCAGTAAGGCTCCATAATATGCACGGCACGGACCGTCTTGAGCGAAATACCTTCTGCGCCGGCACCCGTGATACCAATCACACGGCAAATCTGGCCCTCAATGTTGTTGGTAAGGCCAGCGGCTTCAATAACCGACTTGATTTTAGGCGGCAGGGACTGAATATTGGCGTTGAAAATATTCAAGATAGCCTTACGTGTAGCCAGGTCGCCGTCACCAGTGAAGAACATATAGCGCGGCTTGTCCTTCAAGTCAGGGTCAGTGAAACTGCGCACGGTCTCCTCGGTGAATTGGAGGTCCTCATCCTTACCTGTGTATTCTATCTTTGTGTATCCAGATGCCTCTAATGCAATACCAAAAATACCGAGACCCTCGGCGGTCTTGAATGCGGAATAGATGAGTGATGTACCTGGGGTGGCATCTATGCGCTCTATCATTGCAGCAAACTTGGGTGCGAAATCATACAGGGGGCCAGGGGAACCATCAGGGTAGCGACGGATGAGGAGTGTATCACGCTCAGCACGAAGACGGTTGATTGCATTTGTGAGTTGCTGTTCATATGACTTGACACTATCTGCGGCGTGTGCTTCCAGACCCTTTACTTCTGTGTATGCACGGAGCTTGGCTGCATCGCCGCGGCGCTTGGATGATATGTCACCTTTGCTGGGTTCATAGATAGAATCTGCATCAATACCCTTTTTAGCTGGGACGGTTGCGGTGACTGTTGCAGGGACTGGGGCGACTGGGGCTGTTATAGGGGCTGGTGCTGCAGCTGTAGGAGCAGCGCTAGCATCACCTGGACGACGTATAATTCTACGAGTTGGAGGTGCAGTGCCAGTTGGTGCAGGTGCTACGACAGGTTCAGGTGCTGCAGCTGCAACTTCTGTGGGAGCAACAGAAGGGGCTGTGGGAGCAAGAGCACCTGGACGAAGTATAAGCCTACGAGTTGGGGCTGCTACAACAGGCGCAGGGGCTGCTACAGCAGGCACAGGGGCTGCTACAACAGGTGCAGGGACTGCTACAGCAGGCGCAAGGGCAGTAATGTCTTCTTCTTCTACAATTCCTTTTCCACTAGGTATAAATGTTGGTGAAGCAAGAATAGAACTTGATAATGGTGCTATTACGGGTGCCACAGGAGGAGCTGCGGTGGTGGTAGTAGCAGCCGCAGCCTCAGTACCTGGGCGACGAATGATTCTGCGCGTTGGCACCATACCACCTTCTTGCTCGCCTTCCTCATTTTCACCTTCCTCATTTTCACTAAACAAACCGTCGCCTTCTTCATTCTCCTCACCCTCCTCATTTTCATTAAACCAGTTCTCATCCTCATCACTAGGCAAGTTCTCATTATTACTTTCCTCAGTATATTCATATTCATCATTACTATTTGCAGCAGCTGCTTCTCCTACTGCAGCTGCAACAGGGGCAACAGGAGCCGCCGCCGCCACCTCAACCTTCTCTTCCTGCTTAATCGCCGCCTCCTCTTTCTGAACCGCATCCAGCTCCTGCTGCTCCTCTACAACATCCTCCAATGCAACCGTTCCTTCCTCCAGCGCCACGGTCTTTGCCGCCGCCTGCACCTCGTCCTGCCCAGGCTCAAACTTCAACATCTTGCCACGGAATGGCCGAGGAATCGTAGCAGGGAAGGCAAAGTTGGACGCCGCACGACTGTTAAAGCGGTAGGCCGACGTGGCCGGCTTGCTGTCGTCATCCTCTTCCGCATCCCCCTCATCCGCCGGTGACTCCTCTTCAATCTCCTTCTTACGACGGGACAAGTAGTAGGCCAGCGCATATCCCTTGAGCGGCACCTCCACAATGTGGTCCCGCGCCTTTGGCATCACACCCTCAATAGCACCCTTATAGTACGACACAAGGCCAAATGCGCGCCGCATAAATGTGTTATCATTGATAATACTAGACGTCTTCGCATCTACAAACATATCATTGAACTCGCCACGTGTTGGGGGGAACAACGGCTCGGCCTTGTATGTCTCTCCTGGCACTTTCTCCTCCACGCTCGCCCGCAGTTTCAGGCCCGCCGCCTGGGCCGACGAAACCAGCTCCGCGAACGCCGTCTTGATATCCGTCTGATACACGGGGTCATCATCCTCATCCCGTACAAGCCCCTTGAAGACAGCCTGGCCATCTGGACCGGCCTCTGTGACCTTCTTGTACCCTTCCTTGAAAATACTCACGGTAAATGGCGTGACCGTCGTCGCATCACCCGTCGCCGGCTTGAAAAAGATGGAATCCAGACGTGGGTGGTCCGCCACGAGCTTCCGCAGAATCGCCTTTGCCTCCTCAGACTTCCCTACTAGTGCCCCGCTTGCTGTATGAATATGCCCGCCGAGGATATTTAGTAAAATACCCACTTCATCTGGCTTGTTGATAATAGGCGTACCTGACAGCGCAATAATCTTAGAGTTCTTCGCACACGACAAGAAGCGGTAGAACATATAGGCGCGCTCGTATTTCTTCGCCGATCCACACAGCTTCGGCATCCACGTGTCCGTCGTAATAGGCTCATAGTTCTCCTTTAGTGCCTGTGCGCGCTCCATTGCGGCTACACTGGTCGCGCCAGGACGACGCGCGGTCTTCGGTGGCATCAAGTATTTGTTCAGCTTGCCGGCCATCAAGCGCGTCAAGTTATGGACTTCATCAATAATAATGACCGCGTTGTCAAAATATCCAGGCTGCGTACACGCATACTCCTTTAGACGTGTGGATAAAATACCGTTATAGTTAATGAATGTAATACGGGACTCCAGTGTTTTCACAATTTGCTTACGTATAGCGGCCTGTACATTGGCAGGTAGGGTGTTGTAATGGCGTCCTTCGGGGGACGACTTGGAGAAATCAGGATACCACACGCCGCGCAAATCATCATCGGCGCGAGCCGCGACTTCTGCCAAAAACTCGTCAGGTAAATCAAGCAACTGCTTTGCGTACATACGGCTGCCGGCATCAAATACGGGCTGGAACACCCAGTGATTGTCCAACTGATAATGACGGAATCCACAAAACTGAATCTGGGACTGGAAGTTACCGCGCAGCGAACCAGGGGTCATAATGATGATTTTCTTGACGCTGCCGGCACCATAGAGGGCCTCTGCGCCTGCAATGGCCGAACACGTCTTACCTGAGCCGAGACCGTGATACACAAGTATGCCGCGATACGGGGTCATACCGCGAATATATTCGCGAATGAACTTCTGGTACAAGAACATTTCCACCTGATTGCCTGCCCCAGGACCGGCCATCATCTTCTTACAAGCATCCTGTGTAAGGTCCTGGCGGATGGGCTCCAGTGTAAAAGAGCGGAATGTCTTATAAAGGAACTCGCCAATGCCTGCACGGGTAGGCGGGTGGAACGCGGTAGGAAGACGCTTTGTGGGATCGTCAGACTCGGGTACAAGTAAGTAGCGCTGGCGCTGGATTTCTTCCGTCTCGGCGTCTTTGTAACGCTGCCGCTCAGTTGTGGCCTTTGTCTCCTTCTCGCTCGCAATTGCACTTTTAGAACGGGGGCGGATGATTTTACGTGTGATTGGTGCGGCTGCAGGTGCGGCTGCAGCCTCTTCAGGTGCAGCTTCGGCGACACCAACCTCACTAATAGTCGTTTCCGTTGGAAGTGGCGGAGGGGCTATTACAGGTGCTGGAGGAGCCACGGCCTCCTGTGGTGCTGGCGTGCTAGTCACTACAGGCTGGACCACAGCTTCTAGTGGATTTCCATTTAAATCTGCACGAGAAGGCATAGCCTCCTCATTTTGGGCGACTCGGGTCGCCATTTTACCAAATTTCGGGGGTCCCCGTTTGGCTGTCTGCATTCTATTGTGTTATAGAGGTTTGATACCAACCCTTTACAACACAAAACTTTGAATTACTATTAGGGATATATGTGGGTATTTACCCAGATGGGGGCGGAGGATAGACAGATATCGTGGTGGTCTGATGTGTCCAGCGTCCGTTTATATAGAGAGGCGTATCCACGGGCGCACACGGGGCATCAACAATGCGATGTAAGTCGGCCCCCACAATGCCACACGGTGCGGGCACGAGAAGGCGCGGGTCGGGGTGCGCCAAATCGTAACTCCCAGGCTCGTAATAGACGGATGAATTGGGTTCGCATCCAGGTGTCATATAAGAGATACCGCGGACATTGGAAGTGCGGGACGGACCCGAGCATTCGGCACGACCAGCATTGCGGAGAGCCACAGAATCGCAGCTGCGAACGAACGAACCAGAGCCCTGTGAGCCCAGTCGGAGATGGTCCTCTTCGGTCTTCGTGCGGTAGTCACGGGCGAGCACCACGCCGTCGCGCATAGTAACCCCCACAGGCTCGGCGGTCGGAGATGCGTACTGCTCCACGTAGCCACCTGTTGCCGTATTGGGTGTAGTACAGCCGCCTGAGGCAGCGGCTATCATTGTGCGGTAGGTCTGTAGTGACGAATCCACGGGCTTATTGCGGCTCACATACTGCTGGGCCTTTTCCATACGAATACGAGTGAGCTGACTTGCGTCCATTGTTACTATTAGGGGTGTGTAGTTTTTGTCTCTTCTTTTGCGGGGAAGTAATCGTCGGTGGCATTCATAAGACCGACGACTGCACGGATGCGCTCTTCAAGGCGGAGGCGCGGGAAACTGAAGTGTGTGGCGGGGATGGCGGTTTCGTGGCCTCGGGCGGACAGAGTTGTATTTACAAGGCCACTGTAAAGAGTCCAGCTGATGTCAAATGAGTCCGCAAAACTGTTATATGCAAACGCCTCGGCAATCATATGGTCGGCGAGGACATTTGGACTGGCGTCAATCAGACGTAATACAAGTGGCTCGTTATGGGGGTCGGCTGTGGTCTGCTTAAATTCCCAGTGGCGTTCGGTGCGATATTTAATGGGATCGTAGGCGGCGTAGGAATAGAGCTCAAAAATAAGGTCTGTACCGACCATTATTATTAATTTCATTAGGGGGCACGGGGAGACTATTAGGAATATGTGTGTTTGTTTATGCTGGTGCGCTAGGAGTCCCGCTTAGCTTCTCCAGTGCGAGCCGGCTTGCGTCTTGCTTAGCCACTACGCAGTAGTGGCGCTGCAAGTAAGCTTCTCAAGCGCCAGCTTGGAAGCGTCTTGCTCCGCAACCTTCTTATTGCGCGCGGTACTGGTGGCAATAACGACGCCACTAGGGTCCAGGACACCCATTGTGAAGACACGGTCGTGAGGAGGGCCAACGACCTCCACCTCCTTGTAGCGCGGGGGCTGGTGGTACGTCGCCTGGAACCAGCGGAGGAGCTGGTCCTTGAAGTTCGTGTCCTCTGTGATGAGCTGCACGAGATCCACGTGACGCTCCAGGAGGCTCACAATCCATTCGTAGCACACCTGATAGCCGCGACCCACTTGGTCCTCTTGCTTATACAGGGCACCAATCCAGGCTTCTAGGAGAGAGCCTAGAATACGGAGATTATTACGGCCGTCGCACACTTCCTCTACGTGTCGGCTGAGGACGGCCCATTGGTGGAGACCGACCTCTCGTGCAAGATGGCCAAGCATCTTATTATTTACAATGCGTGTGCGGAGTCGGGTAAGGAAGCCTTCACCTTGTCCAGGATAGCGCTCGGCGAGATACGTGGCAACTACACAACCTAGTACGGAATCGCCGAGGAACTCAAGTTCTTCGTTGTCGGCGACACGTAGGGGTAGGCAGCCATTTGGACGCTCGGCCATCACCATTGGCTCGCCGTTTTCAGAGTGCTCCGCCCATAGGTCAGGGCGATCTACATAAGACTTATGTGTACAGGCTTGCTGGAAGAGGTTGGCTGCACGCACCCGGCCTTTCCAGCCATATTTACGGAGAATCCGATGAATGCCGTCAAGTTGAATTTCACGGTTGCGCAGATTCCAGGGATTGAAAACCTTGGAATCTGCGGCATTTGAGGGGGCTGAGGCTTGGTGTTGGGCGGCTGACATCTCTACTAGTAGGATAGTGTGGGAGATTTAGGTTACGAGTTTCTGTGTGTATAAATAGTATGAGTATAGACCCATCGTCAATTTTAGAGGGGGGTGGGCAAACGTCATCAAGGACAGGCCCATCTATAGAAATGCCATCAATGATGAAATACGAAATACGTGATGATGATGATATAGAAAATGAAAATCTTTCTGGATTTTTGAAATATATACGGGATACCCAAAAAGATGAGTTGTTAGCAAGTGCATATGAGGAAGAGTATATATTACGTAAAATTGCAATGCAACCTCCGTTTAATTATTATAATGAAACAAAATTACTTAATAAGTTAAACGGTGTGTATATTTTGAATGACCTGTTATTGTATATATTTGCAACTTTACCATCTACGTTTTTAACATTAAAGTATGATTCTGTAGTTAAATATTCAAGAGCTAAACGATTATACAATAATGAGAATCCTGGGGTATTAACTATTCCAAAGTTAAAATTTAAGTTAGGGGGGCTATTGCCTGTGTTAGTAAATATTGAAGATGTTCCAACCAATATGATTACTACTAACAGGTCTGAATTAATAAGTCGTTATAAACAGTTTATCAATAGTGTAAAGCCTAAAAAAATAACCCTAGAAGAAGTGGAAAAAGCACAAAAAACATTCAAAACAAGTATTGTAGTATTATCATTACTAAAGACTGCAATACTTCAAGATGCATTAGATTACATAAACATAATAAAACCTATGCTAACTGGCAATAATATCAATGCATATAATGCATTAAAAGATGCAAATATTGAAGAACAATTAGGTTCTGTAGCTGCGTCCGCTGCCTCTGTGCCTGATGCACCTGAACTAAATGCAGCTGGTGTTGGGCCGATTGGCGCTGCACCTGAACTGAATGCGGCTGGCGTTGGGCCAATTGGCGCAGCACCACCACTTTCTTCATCTCTTGCATTCCCTGGTTTTAGAGCACCTGACTATACCGCTATAACTGCTCCTCAAATAATAAGCACTCCTCCTCTTACAGTAGTACCAGGTACAGCTATAACTGCTGACGATTTGAATCGTTTAATTACTGCAGCACCAACGCGTCAAAATAGTAACCAGAAACTATTAAATATGACGTATCTACAAGAAAATATAGCTCCCAAAATAAATGCTGCAGACTTTGGGCCACGTAATCATATACTAAATGTAGAAGATTACAATACTGTGTATATTACAAGTGATATACACGCAGATTTACGCAAATTTATGACAATTATTACATCTAGCGGACTTGCAACCGTCCCACCAAGAGCAAATGGGATACCATATGATTGGAGTGGTGATGATATATATGATTATACTGTATATGAAAATATAACGTGGAATGCACCGCGTACATTATTTATTGTGTGTGGTGATTTGATTGATGGTAAGCGAAATTTACAAGTAGATGACCCACACGGAAGTTTTGAGGTATTGCTCTTAATTTTATTATATAACCTACGTCTTAGTGCGCGCGCTATAGAGTCTGAAGTGCGATTCACACTTGGAAACCACTGTATATGGGGACTACAGGGGGATGAAGAAAATAGAGTAAAATATATGCACTTGACTGCTATGACATTTTTAGGAGTAGATAACTTTAAAGAAAACTGTAAAACGTGTTTTGGAATATTGTACAATCATTCACCTTACCTGTTTTTACTTTTAGAAAAAACTACTTCAACGCCACTTGGAGCAATGCCAAAAAAACGATTTTTACAAAGAACCAAGCCAACGCGTAACACATCTAAGATTGAAGTTGCGTGTATTCACGCAGGATTTCATATTATAGGTGAAGACGATTATACACTTAGTATTAATACAATTAGTCCTATTCAAGATGCTATAAATTCTATTGAAGAACAAAGTCCAGTTTTTACTGACACTATATTAACACAATTAGATATGCCTTCTATAGTTGGTGCTGTTGTTGACAGGAACCATATTGCAGATTCTGGTGTATTATGGACACGAGTCTATTCTGAAAAACCAGCTGTTGGTTGTACTTTAGTAAAGGATAGCGATATACATTTAACGGTTGTCGGTCATTGTCCAACTGCTACTTATGCAAATGGTACAATGAGTGATGGTGAGCAAGTTGGAGACTACATACATTGTGATGGGTATGGTGGCATAAAAAAAGACCTTGGTTGTGTTGTTACACGATGCACAGATATGGTTGACGAACCTCCGCGGTTGGCACTTGTAGATACAGGTATGTCGCATGCATTTAGGAGAGGTATTGAAAAGCCTATTCAAATGTTGAAACTTGTGCATGACCCAACTAGAGCCACTGACAAGCGTCACTATAACAGAATTATACGTGCAACAGAACAGATTGGTGGTGGATTTATAGATGAGCCTGTTGTATGGGAAGCAAATGTTACATCGCCAAATGAACCGCCACCTGTACCGCCGCCTGTAGTATCACCTATTCGTCACCCAACTCGCCTTGCCCCTTCTCGTCCCCCTATCGTACCTCCTGAGCCAGCAGTAGTTGCAAATCCTATGTCAAGGTTGCAGTTTCCTGACCTTGCTTCACCTGGAGCTCCATCTGGGGCAACACGTCCAAGTTATAATGAAGAAGAAGACCTTTCACGAGTAGTGCAAGCACCAGGTTTAACTTCACCAGTGGTTCCAACTGCAGCATCAATTACAACCCTTGCGCCACCCATAGTTCCTCAACAAGCTCCACGTAGGTTACCATTAAATGTATCAGGGATAAATTTTGGCGGACCGACTGCTAGAGAAATACGCGAAACACTCCCTCCACCACCATCAGGTCTCCCTCAAATTCCTAGTGCAGCTTCCACTGCATATATACCCCCATTGGGTTCTATGATACAACCTGAAAATCCATACCGTTCTACCCCCTTTAATGAACATTTAGAGGGTATACCTGAAAATAACAATGAAAATAACAATGAAAATAACAATGAAAATAACAATGAAAATAACAATGAAAATAACAATGCTACCAACCCATTTGCAAGCATACCAAACCCTTATAGAAGAGATTCAACCCAAACGGTTCCACCTGGTGAAACAGGAATATTTAATGACCCATTTGCTGCAGCAGCACCAGTTCCAACTGCAGCACTACCAGCCCCAACTGCAGCAGCACCAGAACCAACTGCAGTTGCTCCTCCAGTGGTACCAGGTGTTGCAATATCAAATAGACCCTCAGATAATATAACTGGGGAACAATTAAATACATTTGACCTAACCCGTCAAATTGTATCAGGTGTTGAAAATAACAACCCATTTGCAAGTGTTCCAAACCCTTATAGAAGAGATTCAAACCAAACTGTTCCACCTGAGAGCCTTACTCAACCTGGAGTAACAAGCGGTACAACTACTACTACACCCTCGGCTTGGACTCAGCAAGGGGCTCCTATGCCACCATCGGTTACAAGTGGCACAACAAATACTCCTGAGGTTGGACCAGAATATGTAGATGTTATTTTAAATAACCCGCCAGCTCCTGTATCTGGGACTACAACTGTAAATTCTGGACCAGAAAAACCTCCTGGTGTAGACCCTTCACGTATTACTGGAATTAGTAGTAATAGCACTCCAGTCCCAGCACCAGTACCAGCCTCTGATGCTACTACATCCTTGGCTTGGGGTCAGCAAGGGGCTCTTACGCCAGGATTTGGGACAAGTGACAGAACAATTACGCCTCTAAATGGACAAGAAAATGATGGTGAAATACAAACACGCCCCGTATCTGGTCCCGTTTTTGATCCCTCAACTAATAGTTATTTTGGGAGAGAAATGCCCCCTCCAGGCTATATTCCAAACCCTTTACTAGACCCTCGTTCTAGAACTACGCAAACCCCTGTAGTCCCTCCATTAACTGGCCCAGTTGCAGAACCTCCTTCTCTACACCCTTATAGTCCAAAGGGTAGCGTGGAACCGTCTCAACAGCTTCCTGGTAGTACTAAAAACCCATCTATAATTGGAAAATTGGCTGCTGTAATGGGAACACCCCCTGTTGGTACAGCACAACCTCCTGGAGCACCAGGGCCTCAAACGCCATCTGCAAATATCACAGATTTAGTTGCAGTGTTAAGTTCAATAGCTACACCTCCATCCACTACCGCTCCACCACCGCCACCACCTCCTGGCCCCCCAACCTCCTCAGCGCCCCCATTAAAGCCTGCAAATATCGCAGATTTAGTCGCTGTGTTAAGTTCATTGGCACCGCCCAAAATCCCTACTTCTACACCAGCACAACCCGCCGCACCAAGACTAAATCCATCTGCTAAAGATGCTATTGATAACTTGGTTGCAGCGCTAGATGCAATTGGTAACCCTAAGGAGCAAACGACATCCACTAAAAAGACGTTACCAGGCTTCCGTTCGTTCCTGAACAAGCTAAAAACTTCTAAAAAACCCTTACCTGCACCCACCCTAACTGCCCCCGAAAATGCCACCACAACATCGCCCCTACAACCACAAGTAGGCAGCCCCAATATTGGTGAAAACTACCTGAGCCCCGAAGAAAGCGATCTAGCAACTCTCATCGGGCGCTACATTGAACTCCGCTCCACAGGTAGTGCAGAACTCGCAGCCGAGATTGACAAACTCAAGGCAGAGCTGAAGGACATTGAGGGAAAACCACAAAGCGAACGGGAAACGGAAGAAGTGCGAGCCCGCCGCGAAGAGCTGAAGGCCCGCATAGAGCAGTATGACCGACAGTTAGAGGCGTATAAGCGAGACCTGGCCGAGATTGACGCAAAAGGGATGGCGGCTATTCTGCAGAAAAAGCGCGACACGCTCCAGGCCGAGCTTGACCTTCTGGCCGCCGGCGACTACATTGATATTTTCGGCGACGTCTATCACAGCCGCGTCATCCATCCAGTGGATACCAGCTATGAATACAGCGTCCCTACACTCGGGTCTATTAACCAATTCTTCGCGAATTACCGTATAACCCTTTATAGGCCCGAGAAAATCAAGAAGGTTATGGAGATTGTCAGCAAGTATTTCAGCCACAACTCGCCGACCTTCAATACGCTCACCCTAGATTGTCCCACGGAAGACCTGCGAGTCATAATGCCCATCTTGAAGAATCGCCTGGCGACCCTGGAGACTCAAATCATTCGTGCAACGTTCCCTGGCACCCCCCTAACTGCCCCTATTATAACACCTAATGCGCACCATTTCAAGGAGATTTATGACAAAATCAAGGATTTTATGGGTTCCATTGACCGTGCTTGTCCTGGGAAAGTACCTCGGACCGTCACACGGGCTGAGGCGGTGGAGTTGTATTTGGACCACGTATTTGACAAATCACTCTTTGCTGTTACGGAGGCGTATTTAGTTGAAGTCTTCAATAAGCTGTTCCCATTAGAGGCAAAGGCGCAGGCAAATTTGGCTGCTGCACAGACACAGTTAGGGGAGCGTGATATAGAGTTGGCATCCGCACAAGAAGACCTTGCAAAATTACGGCAAAATGCTGAGATACGCGCAACTCAAGATGTGGCTGTAGAAGAGCCGCTAAAAAAGAACCCCTAGACAACAGTTAATACATACTATATAAGTATAGAGTATGTCACGTGTTAGAACACATAAACGTCGTTGTAATATTAAGCACCGGCAAACAAGACACACACGAGCGCATAAACGTACACTGCGTGGTGGGGATTACTTGGTAACAATGGACGAAAATCGGCGCATTGGTTTGGGCACAAGTGTTGGGAACTCGTGTTATATTGATTCAATCTTGCAATTGTTGGCAGATTCTAGCGAATTTGTAGAATTTTTAAATATATATAATATCTCCCTGCGTAATGGTGGTAATACATCAAATCCATTAATACCGTCACTTATAGGTATAATACAATTATTACATAAATCATCACAGCGTAATACTACAAAGTATGACGTTTCTGAACATTGTGGTAGTTCATATATAAGACCTGAAGTTGCAGATTCTTATATACAACATATTGTACCAACATTATATACTTCTCGTAGGCAAGAAGACGCCCCTGAAACATTAAATATATTATTAGAGTCTATATATGAACTATATAGTCATTCTGGATTAAACATTGTATCACACTTACCATTTGAAATTTTTGAAAATTCGTTAGGTTATAATGCATTCTTACAACTTACTATTAGTCCTGCCCATACAAATATACTAAACAATAGTGCAAATATAACTATGACTAACCTTATAAAGTATAATAATCCTAATCTTACACCTATATATGGTGAAAGCAAAGATTTAATTATATGTGTGAATAGACTAAATTCTAAATATGCAATTTCAAAGCGAAAACTTACAGACATTGCATTTATAAATGTAGCAGATATTGACTATAAGTTGCGCGGTATTATAGTATATACAGGTACTGGGCGTAGCGGGCACTATAGATATATTAAATATAATGACGGGCGCCCAAGTTTGGTGTTTAATGGCCCACACGTATGCACTGAAGAAACTGAGCCTACAATTGATATATGGTCACGTGCTATTAATAATATAGAAACTGGTGGTACAATATATTTATATAGAAAAGTGTTAAGCGTAAATATAACAAGCCCGCCCCCAACTACAAACCCATTTAATGACCCTAACTCTTATACAGGCGCGCGCAGCGTAGGGCCTAATCCATTTAACATGTTTGGCCCCTCCGAACTTAACAAACGAACTGGGTGGGTGAAATTCTAATAAACATATCTCCTTACTTGTAAATGGGCTCCTCCGAAATCAGCTTGGCGCTCAAAGCAAAATACAGTTTCTACTCCGCCCTTGTGTTCTTCCTCATCGGAAATCCTGAGACCTACAAATTCACTCAGTCTATTTTTGGTTCGTTCTCGCCCATAAGTGACCGCGAAGGAACCCCAACGTCATTTGGCTTTTTTGCCCATACGTTCTTATTCTTTTTGACTATTTTTGCACTAATGATGTTCCCCAAAGACTAAAAGAGGGCCCTAGCGGGCCCTTTTTAGTCTTACGTTTTTAGTTAAACATGTTTATTTGGCACCACGGTAGCCCCCTAACGCACCATAACAGCCCTCCGAAATGCCCCCACACGGCTCATCCAATAGTCTGAATACTGTAGCCCTTCAAGGACTCGCATATTCATACACATCGTCGCCAGCCGAGCCGCATCCTCAACCCGATATCCCGCCCGAACCCCCGCATCCACCATCGCCCCTGCCGCCCAACGGTGCTCTGCATTCCAGCGGGGGTCCCAGCCTCCCGGCGGGGTCCAATCGCAACGCTCCACATCAGGTCTCCAGAAATTCATTCTCCGCTATCCCTACTTGTCACCGAGTGAGACTTTTAGGATGTGGGCGGCGGCGGCGGGATTTATGCGAAGGGGTATAAATCTTACTAATCATACAGAAACAGTCAGAATGAACGCCGCCAATGTTGTGAAGAATATCCTCAGCGCCGCCCTGGAGTTTTACAAGAAGAACAGCAAGCTTGTCTGGATTCTCCTTGCCGTCCTTGTCATCGGCTCTTACATCGGCACGCGCCACACCGTGAAGCGCGCCATATGGGGGCCTTCAGGGAACTCTATGGAGGGCTTCGCCGGTGGTGAGCCCTCTCTCTACTTCGTCTATGCGACCTGGTGCCCTCACTGTAAGGGGGTACTGCCCAAGATGCAGGAGGCCCAGTCCGCCGGCCCCCTCAACATCGGCGGCAAGAAGGTCGGTGTGGAGATTATTGAGTCCGAGGAGAAGGACCGTATCAAGGGTCTCGGTGTGCCCGTGGAGGGCTACCCTTCATTCTTCTACGGCACTCCTGGGAACGTTCAGGAGTACCCTGGGGGTGAGCGCACTCTTGAGGCCCTCAAGGCCTGGATATCAACTTTAGGGGCTTAAATGCTCCCTAACCGACCGAGTGGCGCCGTAGCCGCAAAATACGCTCCTCCCTCTCCGCCTTGAAATCCTGTAAATACCGCCGAGCCGCCCGCCGCCCAGCCCCCACCAGCGAAATACGTTGGTCCGCCGTCAAATCAAAATCCGTCGGCGAAATATCCGAAATATCAATTACTAAACTAGATTTCCGAAATATCTCTATAATAGGGTCGCTTCGGTGGTCAAATAACACTGTCCAGCACCTATACAAGTACGACGGGATTGTGCGTTTCCCCTGCCATCCACGCCCTCCCTTAACAGACGGCAAAATACCAAGTGTAACCGCCCGTTCAGCTGCAGTTAGGGTGTGCAAGGGATACGAGTTGATAACCGCCCCATCTACCAGCATTTCACCCGATGGGCCCGCCACGGGTTCATACACAATAGGAATGCTCATTGAAGCCCGCAGCGCCATCAACACAGGACTATTAGGGGTAGTTTTGGCGCTGAAGAGGCGCAGTTCGCCGCTCTCCAAGTCCGCGCACCAAATGCGCAAGCCAGGGCCGCCACGGGCGGCGAGTTGGGCGAAGGTAATCCCATCATCCAGACCCTTCACGTGTGCAAGGGCGGAGCAGAACCGCCCGAGCATTTCTCCCGAATCCAGGCCGAAACATCCCTCTAATAGTCGCAAGGGGCTCTGTTCATCAATATGTTTGAGGGCTCCGAAATCAAAGCGCTCGCAGATTTCGCGGAGTTCGCTGTACTTGTAACCGAGGGCTAGTACAGTGGCTACAAGCGCACCGCCACTTACGCCACACCACACTTTCACGTTGTCCAAGCAGCCGTGTTTATGGAGCTCCTCCAGGGCGCCCACATAAGACAGTACGCGAATCCCGCCTGACGCAAGTAGAATTATCGTTGGCCGTGGAAGGCCCGCGGGGGTTAAAAACATACTCTTCTGCTACTAGGATTTTTTGGCCGGCCCTTTATGCGCGCCGAGGCCGGTCCTTAAGAAATCTGCGGTGCGAGTAAGATGTCGTATAGACCTGGACCGGCGAAAGCCGATGAAACCATTGAGATTCCTATGTTACAAGTGACGGACCTATATCAAAAACGGCAAAATCGCGACAAGGCCCGGCTAAAAGCGTACAATCAGATGTTGGAGGTGATTTATCACCGCGTGCGTGTGACCTCACAGCTGCCTACCGGTCAGACGTATTTACTTTACAACATCCCCACGTTTATTTTGGGCCTGCCGCGAATTGACCTGGAGGATTGTGTGGTGTATTTGGTGTATCAGCTGCGGTCTTCGGGATTTGAAGTGCGATACACGTACCCGAATTTACTGTACATTTCGTGGAAGCACCACGAAAAGGACTACTTAGTCAATAATAGTCCAATCCTGCAGGCAATGTTGGCCACAAAGTCGGCGGCCGAGGAGCGGGTGGCGGCGGAGTCCAAGAAGGCTGGGCCCAAGTCGGCCATTAAGAAGTCCGTACGATTTGATGGCGAGCCCACGGCAGGGGCGGCGGCTGGCCGAGCGCAGCCTATGCACGGTCTTCCTCCTGGGCGCCCAAAGAAGTCTGTGGATGACTACACACTTCCTCAGAGTTTCTATAACAATGTGGAGCGGCCAACAAGCCAGGCGAGTGGGGCTATTGCGGCGCTGTGGGGCTCTGGCGGAGCACAACAGCAGCAGCCGGCACAGAACCCAGTACAGAACGACTTTTACAGACTGAATGGGGGTGGTGGGGGGACTATTCCTGCACCTAGCACGCGGCCACATCAAGGTGGGTATGGCTATTAGTAGTAGTGGGAGAAGGATTTGATAGTAAGATACATAATACACAGTAGTAGGAATATAATTGGAAGTATAATACAAATCATAGTTCTAATTATATTTTCGCATATAGGCTTTAACGCCGACGTGTCTGTTTGCGACGGCGGGCTTTGGCTTTGGTTTTGCGAGTGCGGCGCTTGCCACCTGCAGTAGGGGGGTTATTATACATTGTACTCTTAACATTCATCATTGCTTTTTCAATTGCTTTAATATCGTTCATTGCAGCATTTAATTGAATATTATTTGTGACAGGTGCTGCCGCTTGCATAGGTGCAGGCATAGGTGCAGGCATAGGTGCAGGCATAGGTGCAGGCATAGGTGCAGGCATAGGTGCTTGAATAGGTGCTTGCATAGGTGCTTGCATAGGTGCTTGCATAGGTGCTTGCATAGGTGCTTGCATAGGTGCTGCCGCTGGCGCAGCAGAAATCAGCGAACCGCCAGGTTTATATTCCATCCGTCCATTCTTCAAAATGACATACGTAGCATTTTCAAATGTATTTCCCCACGACTTTAACACACCCGCATAACTGGTACCCGCATATCCTCCGTGGCACATAAGTGATATATTCTTCTCGCACATATACACAACGTGATTTGGTCCTAGGTTTGTAGTTTGAGCTTTGTATTCATCTGTGTATTTCCCGCCACCAACTGTAGCACTTTGTGAAGAATTACCCTCGCCTTCATCATCACCCGCTGGAGCAGGACCCACATTTTCTCCCTCTTTTTTCTCTTGAGCTGCTTCAGCTGCTGCCTCCGCTTCTGTTGCAGTATCAACAGTAACAGTTACAAGCGTATTTACAAGCGCTTTAATTTCATCAAATATAGGATCCGCCCCACGAACAGACTTAAATACGCGCCCAAATAGCGACCGATGTATTTTTGAAGCATACACATTGACATCAAGAGACGGCACACTTTCAAATGAGTTGAAAAATTCCGCATAATCTGGTAGGCCGTTGAACGCCCCCTTTCCCCTGCTAATACCACCAAACATTTCGCGTATATCTGTCATATTTCTTGAGCGGCCAGATGTAGATTGTGTATGAGTCTCAGTTTTCAAAATCATAAACCCAGGATGCACGTACGGGCCAGGCGGTAGTTGAGGAATTGAATCCACAGTTATGCCAAGTATGGGTGTCATAGTACCCACGGCAAATGACAGCAGGTTATCCGCGCGATTTGCAACGCGGTCAAGGGTCAAATATTTGTCATTCAATAAGGCGTTAAATACATTACGTGAATAATCTAAAAATAGTTTCGGTGCGCCAAACGTAATACAATGAATGGAAGTAGCATTCAATGCAGGCACGTTTGCCCGCTTGAATCCAGCCAACACCATTGCAGCCAACGAAGCCTTTGCACCACCCAAACTGTGTCCAGTGACTATTATGCGGTGTATGGGCTCGTTGCGCTCCTTACTAGCATTTAAATACGCTTCCAACTCTTGACACAACTCAGATATCACCAATTTAACACTTGATACAAATCCAAGGTGTGCCTGAAATCCCGTTTCTTGCAAATTCACACCTGCATTTGAAAATGCAGTAGCTCCATTCATACCATAGAGTGATGCATTATTTAGCAACACATCTAAACGGCTAGGAGCCGCCTTTAAATCTGTGACGATTGCCTTCATATTTGCCGTACCACGGAACGTAATATATAATATACGCTCGCCAGGATAAGGACAATTAGATGTGTAACTAGTATAGTCTATTAACTGAAAATGGCACGGGGCGTCCTTATTCCAGTCTTGACGCTTGTAAATAACAGAGCCCGTCCTTATAAACGGCGCCGCAGGTACGCTAGTATTTGACTTGTTAATGTTTTGTTTAATTAATGAAATACCTGTATTAAAAATAATGGGATTCTTATTCAACAGTTGCACACACGCAAGTTTAACAATATTTCGCTCGTACGCCAAGCGGGACATGTAGGACGCTTGTGCAAGGGCGGCTTCGTACCTGCCGACAAGATTTGGTTGTGGCTTTCCAATTGTCTTGCCGTTATACGTTTCCTGAGGCACCGCAATGCCCGCCTTTTCAAAGAAAGCCCCCAATAATGTGGTTAGGGGCTTGACACTTGTAGCTTTAGGTCTAAACATCAACTACTAACTACTAGACGGTCATATTAGATTTCAGTGTATAAATACCGGGGGCGCTGGTACAGTAAATTTGAATATATGGGACTTGTAGGTGAGTGTGCCACAGTTACGCACAAGCCAACATATGTCACTAGAAGATGAACGCAACAAACGACGATGGATGCAGTTTATCTGCGACGATACGAAGAAAAAACTGTGGCACGCGTTAAGTATGAATCCAAATATCACGTGGGATATGATACAGGCGACTCATTGGAAGCAGTGGTCGTTTGCGCATTTTGGGTCCAACCCAAATGTAACGTGGGACTTCATACAAGCTCATCCAGAAATCAAGTGGAATTACCGCCATATTAGCTCAAATCCGAATATTACGTGGGACATTGTGCGTGAAAATCTGGATAAGCCGTGGGACTGGGGCATACTTTCAATGAACAGGAATATAACGTGGGAGATTGTGCGCGACAACCCACAGCATCCTTGGAATAAAGGGTATGTTAACTTTAATGACCATCATAGTTGGGACTACATACGCACACACCTTAAAAACCCTGGATTTCCTGCTAGTATGATTATTGGACGAAATCCGAATATTACGTGGTCTATTATAGCGGCGAACCCAGACTATCCGTGGGATTGGGGGACACTTGCCCAAAATCCGAATGTGTCGTGGGACATTATTCAAGCAAATCCTGACAAGCCGTGGCATTGGCGCTGTATTAGTCAGAATCCAAATGTAACGTGGGACATCATTCAAGCAAATCCTGATAAGCCGTGGGCGTGGGATATGGTGAGTTGCAATCCGAGCATTACGTGGGACATTGTTGATGCAAATCCACATATACGGTGGTGTTGGGAGTTTATGTCATATAATGATATGGGATATCAAACTATAAAAGAAAGTAAGCTACGCTGTATTGCACGCTGTAGGGCTATTAGGGAGGAGCTGGAGCTTATTACACGTGTGCCGGCGCACTACTACAAGTGGGTCATTGACAATGACGAGTTGGCCGAGCTGATGCAGGTACGGGATGACGATGTAGTGTGGTGTCAGGAGCGAGCTGAGACTGTTAGGAGGTGGAGGGGGCCCCCTCAGCCCCCTTAGTAGTAAGTCCGAAATGATTGTAACATAACATATGTCATACAGCACAAGAAGAACAATAAAAACACTATTAGGAGCGCGAGCCACATACTCCTAATAGTATTTTGAATGGGCTTTATGGTGCTGGGGGTATGGGGGAGCGATGAGGCCGAAGGCCGAAGAGGCACCCCCAAGTGCTGGGGGTATGGGGGCGTGATGAGGCCGAAGGCCGAAGAGGCACCCCCAAGTGCTGGGGTTAGGGGCGCTACGCTCCCCCCAAGCACACCTTAAATCTCTCCGCAACCGCATTGCCAACGCGCCGCGCACCCACCTTCAGGTTCGCCAGCGTCGCCACGTCAGCCTCCAGGACGGCTTTTAGGGAGCCGCCGTGGGCCGTCAGCCAGGCCTCCGCGATTTTTACGCTGACTCCAGGGCACTGACATAGGACATTTAGGGCATATGTGTGCGGGTCCGCATTGTTCGTCTTTTTGACGACGTGAATCCCATCGGCCGCCTTCTGTGTGCGCTCCGTGGCCGTGAAGTCGCCGTCGGCCCACATTGCAAGCAGAGTCTCTACGAGCTCGGCGGTCTCCTGAATGTTCCGCACACGGAACACAGGAATCCCATACACAAACTCACAGCGGGCAATGAGTTTCGTCAGGGCCCGTGGGCCGAGGCTGCTGCGGCTGATGTCGCCCTCCACCACGTAGGCGACTTTTGCCCCACGTTCCTGGGCGTAGGCGAGGAGGCGGCCCTTCTGCTCACGATAGCGCCCGTCCTTCACTGACGCATCAAAGTCGGCGACGGTTTTGCGCTCAAGGAGAACACCGCCAGCAGCAACATCTTCCCCGCTACACCCAATCCACACATCCGCCACAGGCAGCGCACAACTCACGTACGAGCTGGCCAGGGCGGCTTTAAGCCCCGTCTCCCGCATATCAACACGTAGGGGTTTTGCGGTTGGCTGGGCTGGCGGCGGGGACGGAGCCTGGGGTTGTGAGATTGTTTTAACACTGTAAGGAGCGGTAGGAATTTCCTCATCATCCATTTGTGCAACGAGATTTGCGGCCCAAGAATCCATACTACGTCTCCTAATAGTCCTTATAGGGGCTTTTAGGATGTGTAATTTGGGACTCGGGGAAAATTGACCTGGCGCTGGATTTATATGATATATCACAATCTCCACGCCCAATAGAATGCTTCAACGTCTCCTACTGGCCTTTCTAGGTCTATTTGTCGCCCACACGGTGGCACAAGTCCCCACGCCGATGCCATCACTCTATCCACTACCTGCTGTGACATATAGTACATCTGGAACTACTACTGGTGCTGCGAGCTATCAACCGGTTATGAAATTTGGAACAATTGCATTGCCACCGGTCAATATTAGCTTTGCAAACACGGATTACACCGCTCATTACATTCTCACACGGGCATTGTCGTGTGGTCTTGGGATTACAACGTCGCCTATTCGCTTTGTAGAATCAGCCAACACCCCTAATAGTCTTACAATGTCTGTGCAGTATCTTAATGCTAGTGCTTGGACAACCGCAAGCACTCCACTGATTACTGCGGGTTGTTCAACACCTAGGCCTAGCGTAAGTTCTACGCCTACAATGACTGTTAGGGTTGTTATGATGCCCTCCCTGACTCCTACAATGACACCGCGAATTGTTGAGAAGCCTTCTGAGTCTGCGTCAATGACTCCCAAAGTACAAGAACCAACAAAGCCTCCTGGTGATGTTATTATGCCCCCTGAACGGCCTTCAGAGTCTTCTAGTGCAACGCCTAATGTACAAGAACCTACTGTGGCCCCTGCGGATGTTATTATGCCCCCTGAACGGCCTTCAGAGTCTTCTAGTGCAACGCCTAATGTACAAGAACCTACTGTGGCCCCTGCGGATGTTGTTGTGCCCCCTGACCAGCTGCCTTCTGAGACGCCTACAATGACGCCGAGGATTCTTGAGAAGCCATCTGAGACGCCTACAATGACAGCGAGGGCAATTCAAAAGCCATCAGAGTCCTCAACTATCACTCCTACTATGACTATTAGGGTTGTTGAGCGTCCCTCTGAGTCAGCCACAATGACACCAAAGATGGTTGAGCGTCCCTCTGAGACATCTACAATGACAGTGAGGGTGATTCAAAAGCCATCAGAGTCCTCAACTATCACTCCTACTATGACTATTAGGGTAGTTGAGCGTCCCTCTGAGTCAGCCACAATGACACCAAAGATGGTTGAGCGTCCCTCTGAGACATCTACAATGACAGCTAGGGTTATTCAAAAGCCATCAGAGTCCTCCACAATGACACCAAAGATGGTTGAGCGTCCCTCTGAGACATCTACAATGACACCAAAGATGGTTGA